>Ga0247807_10000116_pt1 | contig 62312 bp, 45 predicted proteins | sample UWRJL074202C1_FD_179931 | JGI IMG/M metagenome (GOLD analysis project Ga0247807, IMG submission 179931) | Plant litter microbial communities from Arlington Agricultural Research Station in Wisconsin, United States - UWRJ-L074-202C-1 | ecosystem: Environmental > Terrestrial > Plant litter >...
ATCCGGCAAAGAATATACTGGAGTATTCGGATAAAGACGGCAAAACCCAGAGTGTTGATCTCTCGGGTATTGTTAAGGCAAACGAAACTAAGACGACCCTAACGGTGAACGGCAAGGGAGAGTATACGTACCTGAACGAGAAACAGGAACCCGTTACCATTAGTGTTATCGGAGATGTAAGGACCAATATTGCAGATCTTTTATCAGATGTAAAAGTAAAGCAGGCTATTAGCGAGGTGGCTGCAAAGACACAAGGCGCAGTAGGATATGATCCGGCAAAGAATATACTGGAGTATTCGGATAAAGACGGCAAAACCCAGAGTGTTGATCTCTCGGGTATTGTTAAGACAAACGAAACCAAGACGACCCTAACGGTGAACGGCAAGGGAGAGTATACGTACCTGAACGAGAAACAGGAACCCGTTACCATTAGTGTTATCGGAGATGTAAGAACCAATATTGCAGATCTTTTATCAGATGTAAAAGTAAAGCAGGCCATTAGCGAGGTGGCTAAAGAAAGTTCTTCAAATCAATTAACAAGTTCCGGTAATAATATTACTTCTGTTGTTAACGGAATAACTCAAAATGCAGTTATTGTAAATAATGTTGCTTTAGATCTAAAAGACAATGTACTGACAAGCTCTGTAAATAATGTTAAAACAACATTAGATCTGACCTCATTAAAGGTTGAACCGTGGAATGTGTTAGGAGGTACTTCTCAGGCTAAATCAAACTCAGATCAGATTTATACTTTAGGAAGCTGGGTTGGAATTGGTACAAATTCAAAGATATCAGATGAGGCTCTGCGCGTAAATGGAAAAATAAAAACCACTACCTCCGTATATGCCGATTATGTATTTGAAGATTATTTTCAGGGATATTCAGATTTAAAAGCAGACTACGAATTTAAGTCGCTAAAAGCGGTCGAGGAGTTTATCATAAAGAACAAGCACTTGCCCGGGGTTAAAGCAATAAGTGAACTTGAAAAAACTGACAATGGATATGCTGTAGATCCAACTGAATTGGGTGTTCAAAATCTGGAAAAAATAGAAGAGCTTTACTTGCATGTTATCGAGCAGCAAAAGCAAATTGATTTAAAAGAAAAGCAAATTAATAACTTAAAAAGAGATATGGACGAATTAAAAATAAAACTGGAAAGGTTAGAAAAAGTTTTAATATCTCGAGAATAAACGTTTTACGGTAAGTATTAGATCATATTTAAAAAAAAGGGGAAGCCACAGTCTTAGTTTTTGTTTTTAATTTGGAGAATGCACTTAAATTAATTGTGATCAATCTTCCCCTTTTATTTTTATAATATAAATAATGTATAGATAGATTATAACTAATTGATCGATTGTTAAAATAGTAGATTGAATATTGTCGATGTGGATAGTGCCAATTATCATCTACAATCATTATTGTGGTATTTAATGATAGACGATCTTCAAAAGGAAGGTATGATATTTCAATTAGGGGTTCATTAATTTTCTTCGGGACCATCTTCAAAACCCTAATAAATATCTTGCCTTCCTTAATATAAAGTAAAAATAGATGAATATAAAAATTAACATACTACTTTTTGTGATTTTTTTTGCGAGTGTTAATACAACAGCGCAAATAGTGAATGTTGGAGAGCTAACAATTTTGCCTGAAACACTATTTTCTTCAAAATTTAATTTTGACAACTCAGCGAGTGGTACGCTTTTGAATGATGGAGAACTTATTTTTTTTTCTGATTTTAATAATGATGGTTTTCTGCTTTTTACTGACAGCCTAAATAGTTATGCTAAGTTCACAGGTAATAAAAATCAAAAAATAACAGGAACTTCTCCGGCCGAATTCACAAAATTCAATAATGTAATTTTTGACAATAGTTCAAAACAACCTGCATTCGAGGTTTCAGGTAATATTAGTATTTCAGGTAGTTCTGATTTTAAAAGAGGGATTGTAAATACTAGTAAAACAGGAGGATCTATTGTTTATGAAATAGATGCAACACACTTTAATGCTGATAATGAAAGCCATATAGAAGGTTATGTTGAAAAAATTGGAAAAAACGATTTTATTTATCCAATAGGTGATAAATCATATTATCGCTGGGCTAAGATTGTACCCACAAAGGCCAGTATAAAAACCTCTGTAATAGGAAAATATTTTTTTGAAAATTCTAATCTGCTCTATTCTCATTCGAGTAAGGTGGGTAACCTCGATCGAATTGATGAAAAGCAATATTGGGAAATAGTGAACTATTCGGGAGATACTGAAATTATGATTACACTTCCCTGGGATCAGCAGACAACCTCAGATTTTATTTGGAAAGATTTAAAAAATTCGCAAACAAATGAAGAAATAATAACAATTGTAAGGTGGGATAAAGACCAAAAGCTTTGGGTAGATGAGGGAGGAGTAGCAGAAATTGGAGGAAATGAACCTCAATCAGGCACTGTAACTACTTTTTCCCAAGTATCAGGTTTTGGGATATTTGCCTTAGCAAGAACTAAAAAAAGTACTAAAAATGATGGGTATGTATTTGTTTACAACGCTGTCAGTCCCAATAATGATGGAAAGAATGATTATTTTAACATTGATGGGATTCAGAACCATCCAAATAATAAAGTAACAATTTATAATCGTTGGGGAGCGAAAATTTTTGAAACAAGAAATTATAACTCGCAAGGAAATATATTTAACGGATATGCCCAGTCCCAAGGTAGAAGTGCAAGTAATAACGACAATAAACTTCCTACAGGAACCTATTTTTATGTTTTAAATTACGAACTAAAAATTGGAAATACTTCGCGAAATGTGGAAAAGGTAGGTTACTTATATCTAAGTGATAATTAAAAAAAGAAATATATAATAGATGAATATTAATTATAAACTTATTGTTTTTTTTATGTTTTGTAGCATATCGGGATTTTCTCAGCAAGATTCACAATATACGCAATATATGTACAATACTATGAATATCAATCCTGCATATGCCGGACAAAGAGAAGTGCTTAGTATTTTTGGTTTGCACAGAAGCCAATGGGTCGGAATTGATGGGGCGCCTTCGACAACTACAATAGCAGGTCATGCACCAATAAATGATACTAATTTGGGAGTTGGAATTTTATTCGAAAATGATCGAATTGGCCCCTCGAACCAGAATAAGTTTGTAGCTAACTTGTCTTATACCATTTATGCTTCGGACTACTACAAGCTTTCTTTTGGATTAAATTCATCATTAACGAATTTAAAAATTGATTACACTAAACTTAATATTTATGATCCAAATGATGTTTTATACCAGAATAACTTAAATAACTTTTCTCCGAATTTTGGTACAGGTGTGTATTTGTATTCCGATTATACGTACGTCTCAATATCCGTTCCGAAAATTTTAGAAACGAAGCACTATAAAGGTGGAGAATCTTTTTCAACTGCCAAACAGAAAATGCATTTATATGTTATGGGAGGTCATGTTTTTGAGATTAACCCTTTGTTATTATTTAAGCCTTCATTATTAGTAAAAGTAGTGCAAGGTGTATCTCCTCAGGTAGATTTATCTGCAAATTTTCTTGTAAACGAAAAGTTTACGGCTGGAATTTCTTATCGATTTGGATCTGCAATTAGTGCACTGGCAGGCTTTCAGGTTACAGAAGGATTATTTGTTGGTTATGCCTATGATAGGGAAACTTCAAAAATTACTAACTATAATTCGGGTTCTCATGAGTTCTTTTTACGTTTCGAAGTATTTGAGTATTTTGACAGAGTAGTTTCACCCAGATTTTTTTAATGTATAAACAAATAGCTCATTTTTATTGCTTTTAAGAAATTTTTTGATAATCACAAAAGTTATCGAGAAAGAGTTTAAAGTAGAAGGATAGGTAGTGAGACTGTAAATAGAAATAGAATGAATAAGGAATTAAAAATTTTAGTGTGTGACAGAAATCAAACCTTCTTTAGATTCTTTAAGAAAAGATTCCCCGAATTTAATTTTAGTTATTTTTCTTATGTGAAAAAAGACTTGTTTTTATTTAATGAATTTGATGGGATTATTTTTATTCAAGAAGATCCAATAAAGCAATACATGCCATTTTTTAGGCAATTTGAGCAAAATAGTTCAATAATTTTTGGAATTTCTAAGCGAAAACCTTTAAGCGATCTTGATCAGATAGACGAAAAGAAAGACATGTTATTGTATATGCTTGAGACAAAATTTGAAATTAGTGACCAACTTGGAAAACATTTTGACAATTTAGTTCTAAAAAACAAATGACACTTACAATAACATAATTAAATAGGTCGTAGCTACCTCAATATTTCATTTCGACCTATTGTCACTTGCTAATTTAGTTTGGCGTATTTGTAATTTATTTGTTTAGAATTAATGTTTAATATCTTATAGAATAATATTCTTATAATACCTATAAATGACCATAAAAAAGACTGCTAATGAATATTTGGTATCAGTTGCTGAAATTGAGACCTTCCTGACTTATGAAAAAATAATTATCAAAAATAACAAGATTAACAAACATTTTAAAGCGATTTCTCGTCTTGATAAAAACTACATACTATTACCCTATTTAAAAAAAACAGATGCTATTAGTGGCCAATATTGAAAAGTGATCATTTTATTTCTTTTATCTTTTTACTGGCGATATAACCACCTGTTTTCAGCCTACCATTTGATTATTATGTTTATTCACTTTATCAAGTTAAAGATTAATAATACTTTTTTACCTTAAAATCCGATTTTTAAGTAAAAATCCATCAAACTAAATTCTCTTCCAAATTATCTTGGTCTTTTTGATTTCTTTTATGCTTTTACATTTTGTTATTACCGTTTTGAAATTTGCATTTGCTTGTATGGTCTTGAGATTATTATTTTAATTTAAAACAGGATGAAAAAAAATATCTTTTTACTACTGCTAATCGTTTATTATTCTTCCCTAGCTCAGGAGCAAAATACACTAATTTCCAAATCCGAATTATTGAACTCTGGGCAGTCTTCTTTTTTAATTTTAGTCAATAGCTACTATCCGGAATTTACCATACCCACTACGATACTTAATATTTATGATTCCGAAAAGCAAATTGTTGAAAGCCAAATTAATTACAATGAGGTACTAAAGGACTGTTACGATTATTTAATTACATTAAAGCCTAATAACAGTCGTCTCGACTTCGAATTTTACTATTCAATTGAAAACGGCAACTTTTTTTCAAAGGGAATAGTATATGTTTTAGGGGCCGATGTATATAAAGTTATTATCTCTGTGGAAGGTAAGACTAAAAGTTTTTTCCAGTTGTATAAGAATGGTAAGAAAGTCAATACTAAATAAGACAAGATAAAGCTGCATTGCCCTGAGTTTCTTTCTAATCTATGAAAATATGATCCCATTGATAAATAATGCTACAATCAAGGCTAGTTTGATATTAACGAATAAATTAAGGACGATTTTAATCTTTTTAAGCACGATTTTCCTCCTCTAATTTAGTTTGTACAGGTAAATTTGAACAGTAATCGATCACTGAAATCAACATAAACAAATAATGAAAACAAAAATTACCTTATTACTGTTTTATCCGGTTTTATTTCCAGTTCAGCAAAGCAAAAATGCCAATAAATAAAAAGTTTTAACGGGCCTAAAATTGAAGATAATAACCCTTATCCTTTGATTCATGATAACGACAATGCGCATGGTGCTATAAAATTCTAACCATTAAAGGGGGTAGTAGCAAATATAACCGCAAACCGTATAGATCGTATTGCTTAAATTGACTTTTAAATACGTTTGCGGGAAATTATAATTTAATCCTAATGAAAACGTAATACTAATAGGGTCATGTCAAGTCAGAGCTATATTAGGAAATCCAATAAAAAATAAAACGCTGTAATTATGCTCCATTTTCAAAATCTTCAATGTTTTTAATAATTAACTAATTGACTGTTAAAAAATGATATATAATTTTGTGACCATAAAAATTAAAAAACTTAAAGAGTTTTGTGTCTTGGCACTTTTAATGACAGCATCTTTAATTTGTGCGCAGACAAAATATGATCCTCCTGCCAAAGAATCTTTTGAGAAAGAATCTTCCATATGTAATTTTAAGAAAAATAAATCTAGTGTATTGTCTATTTCTTCCAAGCATTTTCAATTTGGAAAATCATCATTGCAATGGGAGTGGTCCGGTAAAAGTTTTTTTAAGATTTCTAATATCAAGATGGTGAGCAAAACAGACAGCCCGCTGGCTTACGCAGATTACTTTCCCGCCAGTCCAACTTTGGTGATGTCTTTGTACAATGAAAAAGCATCACCCGAAGTAATAAAAATTTCTTATGAGAAAGCATTGAAAGAAGAGGTTTGGTTTACAATTGCTCTGAATTTCACAGGCTGGCGTACCATTTGGGTACCTTTTTTTGAGATGAACGGTAATGCTCCAAAAAGAGGGGAGGCGGTAGCCTATGATACTTTCAAGGTAAGTTGTAATGCCAGAGGCAATGGGAAATTATTCTTCGATGATATAGTGTTTTCGCAGTATATGGACGATCGGCATCCTTATCCTGACGTTATTGTACCTTTTATCAAGAAAGGGGCAAGTCAGGATCAAGATCATTGGATGCCTTTGATTAGCAACATGAAACGAATTCAGGATGTAGCGTTATCACCTCTTTCTGAAGCTCAAAGAAAAGATATTGGTCTTATAGAGAATCGCCTTGATGATTCTTTGAACAAAGATCATGAAAAGAGAGATCATGTAATAACTGCCAGAAAAGAATTTGCGAAGTTAAATTTAGCAAAAGGACGCACTGTTTTGGGACTTCCATTGACTTTTGGTATCAAGGAGGTTTACTTTGACAAGGATGACGTTCACCAGAATGCCTTTCTGACAATAAACGATTTCGGTAAAGCACTAAAGAAAATTGCAATTTGCTATCTTAAATGTAAAGATGTCCATCAAGTAGAGATTGAAGAAATGTTTATTACCGCATCCAAATATTATCTGGATCAGGGCTGGCAGCAAGGTTCTTCGGGGGGAACCAGACACCATATAGGATACGCAACTAGAGATCTCACCGAAGCTTTTTTTATGATGAGAGGACCTTTAAAAAAGGCAGGGATGTTGAATGAAATAGGAAACAGTTTGCAATGGATGTTTAACTTAGGTAAGGTTTTGGGACCACAAGAGGACTTTCGTGCTAATATCGACTATTACAATACACAGTCTTTCTATCATTTAATGCTGATTTTCATGTCCGATGATACTGCAAAACAAGCTGCTCTCTTGCAGGCATATTCCAATTATATTTCAAAAACTCTGGCTCAGGATAATCAATGGGGTGTGTTTAAAATTGACGGGACTTCATGGCATCACAACGGGCATTATCCTGCTTATGGTTTAGGTGCTTTTTCCAGCTTGCCTGCGGTTATTTTTACCCTTTCAGGTACTCAGTTCAGAATTGATCAGGCCGGTCATAATAACTTTAAAAAAGCATTGATGACCACTCGGCTTTACAGTCAATTCTATGATTTTGGATTTGGAAATGCAGGACGTCATCCATTGGAAGAAAATTCTATCGTATCATTAAAAAATCCCTTTCTGCTCATGACTCGTTCAGGTAATCCGGACGACAGTTCGGTAATTGATAAAGAAGTTGCCGCTGCTTACATTAGACTATGGGGGAAGACAGACAAAGCAAATGCTGACGAGTTTAAAGGGATGTATGCGGTCGAGAAAGATAGCTTACCGTGTTATCACGTGCTGCCGTATGCCGCAACTGCAATTCACAGAAGAAAAAACTGGGCTGCAATTATTAAGGGTTATAGTAAATATGTCTGGGCATCAGAGATATATGTTGACGCAAATCGCTATGGGAGATATCCTGCAAATGGAAGTGTTCAGATAAATAGTATTGGCGGGGATCAGGCAAGCGGTTTCAGGCAGGAAGGTTGGGATTGGAACCGTTATCCAGGAACAACCATCATATATCTTCCGTTTAAAGAATTGGAATGCAATTCACCATTATTAATGTTTAGGTCAGATGAAACTTTTGCAGGGGCAGTAACTTTGGATCATAATGGTGTTTTTGGAATGAAATTAAATGAATCAAAAGGTTCTGATGCTGAAACATCGGAAAGAAAAAAAGGATTTCCCGGAAAACTTAAGGCGAATAAATCTGTTTTTTCTTTCGGTGAAAAAATAATCTGCATTGGTAGTGGAATTTCAAGTGTAGATACCATAAATCCGGTTCAGACCAATTTGTTCCAGAATTGGATAGCAGAGCGGTCGATGCCAGTTTTTTGCTCTGACATTGGAAATATATCTCAATTTCCTTTCCAGGCGGTAATGGAAGTGAGAGACAATTCAGGTAAATGGCTAATTGACCCTTATCAGAATGGCTACCATGTTTTGTCTCCCAGTACAATTCAAATTGGGAAACAAACACAAGAATCCTATAAAAACACCTATTCTATTAATAAAGAAGGAGAAAATCCAAAATTAAAAGAGGGGTCTGGAACCATTGGAGATTATGCGTCTAGCTGGATAGAGCATGGAAAAGCACCTAAAGACGCCGCTTACCAATTTGTTATTTATCCGGGATTAAAAAAGGAGGATATTAATTCTTTTGCCCATAAGATTAAAAATGATAAATCCTATGAAATATTGAAAGCTGATAATACGGCTCATATTGTAAAAGATAATGAGACGTCAATTACCGGATTTGTAATTTTTGAGTCAAGCAAGGATTTGAACCATAGTGTTTTAAAAAGAGTTTCAGCACCTAGCCTGTTAATGATCAAACAAGGGGCTGCGAGTTTAAATGTTAGCGCGGTGGAGCCTAATCTTAATTTTTTACAAGCGGAGCGTAATGCTATTGGTGGCTTTAGTATGCCTGTAGAATTGAGCATTACTTTGGAAGGGCAATGGAAGCTCAAAGACAATTCCTCAGTAAAATCCATTTTGATAAGAGGCAATACGACGTTAATTACAATAGAATGCAGACATGGATTTTCTAATCAGTTTCAATTAAAAAAATAAATTACAGATGAAATATAAAGTACTTTTTTGGCTTTTGATATTGGGGCTTCACTCGGTAAGTTCACAAGAAAAACTAACCAATTTGTCGAAACTGAAGAAAAATTCAAAGAATGAAATTTTCCACCATCAGGGGCAAGCAGTTAGGAAGGGTGGGTTTTTTATTGAAGGGTATTGGATCTGGGATAATACGGTAATAAAAGGTGAAGATGGTAAATATCATTTGTTTTCCTCTTGTTATCCCGATACGATTGTTTTTCATCCCGGGTGGATGGTTTCTTCGGAAATTATTCATGCCGTAGCCGATAAGCCAGAGGGGCCTTTTCATTATGTAAATAAGGCTCTTGAAACTCGTGGGGCACAATATTGGGATGGACGTTCAGTATTCAATCCGCAAATTTTCAGGCATAAAGGCAAATACTATATGTTATATGTGGGATCAACGCATCCCTTTGATCAGGCCAAACACGATGAGCTTACATTGGATAGCAAATGGTGTATTGTGGGCCGCAGTAATAAAAGAATTGGATTGGCTGTTTCAAGTAGTCTTGACGGACCTTGGACGAGAATGGATCAACCTATTCTTCCAACAGCGCCCAATACATTTTATAGCTTTTTGACATCCAATCCCACCTTGGTAATTAATGAAGACGATTCTGTGTTGATGATATTTAAGGCCCGATCATACGAAGGAAATGTACATGGTCCTATGTCTCTTGGAGTTGCATACGCAAAATCTATAAATGGACCATACAGCGTAATTAACAATAACAAGCCTGTCTTTGATGCAAAGGTATTGGGAGAGTTGGAAGATCCCTTTTTGTGGAAGGACAAAAAAGGTTATCATGTGGTTTTTAAGGATCACAAAGGCAAATATACAAATGAAAATGGCGGAGGGGTTTCAGCATATTCAACTAACGGTACAGATTGGAAAATGGATAGTGATCCAAAAGCATATTCCAAAATAATTCAGTGGGATGATGGCACAATTGAAAAAAGAGGGCAATTAGAAAGACCCTTTATACTATTTGAAAACAATAGTCCTCGTTGTATGTATTTTTCCACCATGGATGGGGAAGGAGGTTTTGAAAATGGAACCCAATCCGGGATTTTAGCAATACCTTTTGATAAATAAGGCTGTGTTTTTACCCAATGCCCAATTAAGGCGACTTTAGGAGTAAAGAGCTTTATCCTAAATAATCAAGAAGTTAAAAATGATCACTAGAAATATAAATATGAAAAATAATTTTTTTTTTACCACCGTTAAGATTCTACTAATAGCATTACTTTTTACAGCATGTGCGACCAGATCAAAAGCTAATAAAAGCACAGAATTTGGAGATAAGCCCGATTATGATACTCCACGTTTGCAAAAAGATAAAAAAAACGGTCAGCTTCCGTTGAGCAAACGTATTGCGTGGTGGGAAGATGCACGTCTTGGTCTTTTTATTCACTGGAGTGTTTCTTCGGTACCGGCCGGAAAATATAAGGGTGAACTGATGCCTAAAAAAAATCTTGGCGGAAAGGCACGTTATGCCGAACACATTATGTCAGCTTGTAAAATTCCTGTCGCAGAGTACAGAGGTTTTAGTAAACAATTCAATCCTACTGCATACAATGCTGATAAGTGGGTTGATCTTGTAAAGGAAACCGGCATGAAATATATCGTATTTACCGCTAAGCACCATGATGGTTTCGCTATGTATGATTCTAAGTTTAGTGATTGGACAGTGGTAAAAGCATCACCCTATGGTAAAGATATTGTGCGTTCTTTATCAGATGCCTGTCATCGCAAAGGAATAAAATTTGGAGTATATTATTCCCAGGCACAAGACTGGGTTAATAAGGGAGGGTATCCATATAGTAAGGAAGTTGGAGGCTGGGATGCCTTACATGATGGTGATTATGACCAGTACTTAAAGAAAGTGGCAGTTCCTCAATTGCGTGAATTATTGACAAATTATGGCGAAATTTCAGAATTATGGTTTGATACTCCAAAGGAGATGAACGACAAACGTACTGCATATTTCACCCCGTTATATGCACTACAGCCCAAAATGCTTGTCAATAATCGCTTGGGGGGAAATGAATTTGGCGACTTTTCGACTCCGGAACAAAAAATCCCTACCCAAGGTTTTGGACCCAAAAAATATTGGGAAACCTGTATGACCATGAATTACAGCTGGGCGTATTGCGAATCGGATCAAGAATGGAAGAGTAGCAAGACATTGATCAGCAGTATGTGTGAAGTGATCAGCAAGGGGGGAAACTTTTTGCTCAACATTGGACCTGATCCACAAGGTAATATCCCGCAACCCTCTGTAGAACGTCTTAAGGAACTTGGGGACTGGATGAAAGTGAACGGGGAGGCAATTTACAGTACTAAACCCAGTTACAGCCCAACGGCACTGGATTATGGCTTTTCGACCCATCGTGTTTTACCAAATGGGAATGTTCGAATATATGTGATGGTTTTTGACTGGCCTGGCGACGGGATTTTAAAATTACCGGGCTTTATAGGAAAACCCGTGTCGAGCAGGGTCCTGGGCAGTAATGAATCTTTCTCAGCCGTTGCTGCAAATGATGGAATTACAGTGACTGGTCTTCCTTCTCGGCCAACAAACCCTTACGCGAGCGTAATTGCACTTGACTTAAAGATAAAATAGTGTACATTAATAGCTTTTGTGAAGATTTTACAGCTAATATACTAAAGACGTAAACATTGAATCGATCTTATTAAAAGAAAAAAACAGTACAATCAAAAGAAACCTGCGGAATTTTTTTAAGTTCATAAAGCGAGCAGAAGATGGGGAAACCGGACTTATTATTTGTTTTTTTGCACCTTTATTTTAAATATTGAAATGATGCTACCCTAATTATACGTTTAAAGTAGGCTGTCAAAAAAGACAGCCTACTTTTTTTTTGAGATTAGTAGACTTACTGGTTTTTTACAATTTACTTCTGTCCTTTGTTTGTGATATACTCATAAGGAGTAACATGATATATTTTCCTGAATTCTCTGCTAAAATATTTAGCATCGTTAAAACCAACCTGCAAGGCGACAGATAGTATAGAAGTTTCTCCTTTTTGAAAAAGCTCGTAGGCATGATTTAATCGCTGTGTTTTTATAAAATCATTTAAGGAAAGGTTGGTAAGGGCTCTGAATTTTTTATACAAAACAGATTTGCTCATGCCAACTTCCGAAGTAATTAAACTAAGGTCTAAATTAGCGTTACCAATATTATTATGAATAGTTTGTTGCAATTTTTGTAGAAACACTTCATCTTGAGATGATTCGGGCGTGGTTAAGATCAGAGGCTTTAGTAACTGTTCACTGTACTTTTTTTGCAGCGCTGCCTTTAAGGATAGTAAATTTCGTATATTGAGTTGTAGAATTTGGTCACTAAAGGGTTTGGTGATGTAAGCATCGGCACCATGCTGTAATCCATGTACTTGATGTATTGGAGCAGATTTTGCTGTTAACAGTATCACCGGTATATGGGATGTACGGGAGTCCGTTTTTAGTTTATCACAGAGTTCCAAACCATCCATAACAGGCATCATTACATCACTGATGATTAAATCGGGAAGAGCTTGAATGGCTTTCTTCCAGCCTTCGAGCCCATTCTCACTTTCTAGTATATGATATTGTTTTTCTAAGGATTGCCTTAAAAAATCCCTTACCTCGTCATTGTCTTCCACAAGAAGAATACTCGTTGTGATTTCCTTATCTATTACTGATACTGGTTCAATAAAACTTTCATCACGGTAGCTTGAATCATAATGAATTGTGTTTTCAAAATGAGGTGTTGAAATAATGTCATTTTGATTTAAATGATTTTTGCCTAATTGTAACCATACCGTGAAAGTTGTTTTACCAGGTACCTGAGCTTTAGAGGGGATACTTTTTGCTCTTATTTTGCCCTTATGGAGTTCAACAAGACTTTTTGTAAGTGCCAGTCCAATTCCTGTGCCGATGCCCTGTTCAGCCTGGTAAAAGTTGGTGAAGATATAATTAATGCTTTCTAGTGGGATTCCTTTACCGTCATCGGTTACTGTAACTTTAACTTTTTGTTGTTTTAGGGTGATCTTTAGTGTTATTCTGCCCTGATTCTGATTAAACTTAAAGGCATTAGATAATAAATTGAAGAAAACTTTCTCCATTTGATCCTTGTCAAAATAAACCAATATTTTAGGATCGCTGCTTTTAAAGGTATATTGAATGTTTTTTGATTCGGCAAGAGTTTGAAAATTATTGAAGATTTCTTTCAAAAAACTTACAATGTCCTCTTCGAAAAAATACAGACGCAAGTTGCCGGAATCTGCTTTTCTGAAATCTAATAATTCGTTTACCAATCGATAAAGACGCTCGGTATTTTTCCTAATGCTTACTGCATATTTATTGGCTTGAGTATTCTCGAGAGTTAATTGCTGTAACTTTTCGATAGGACCCAAAATCAGTGTAAGTGGTGTCCTGATCTCATGTGACACATTGGTAAAAAAATCTAATTTCATTTTTTCAAACTTCAGTTCTCGCTTGAGTTCTGATTTTGCTTTTAAAAACTGAAGAATGTAATATGCTATTGCAACAGATGCAGCAAAATAAATAAGATAGGCCCACCAAGTTTTCCATACAGGGGAGAACACTGTAATGCTTATTTTTTTTATATTCTTGTTCCATACACCATCATTATTAGCGGATTTAACCAAAAAATGATATTTTCCAGCTGGTAAGTTGGTATAAGTCGCAGATGGAATATCAACATAATTCCATTTTTTTTCGAAACCTTCAAGCATATAGGCATACTTGTTTTTGTTTGATTTTATGAAATTTAATGCCGCAAACTCTAGCGTAAAAATGTTTTGATTGTGGTCAAAACTCAAGGTTTTGGTGTAATTAATATCCTGGTTTAGAATACCATTAGGATCGTCGATTTTGACAGGGACATTAAATAATTTAAGATTAGAGAGCACAACATCAGGTGCAACCTTGTTTTTTTCTATCGTTTTAGGTACAAAACTCACCAAACCATTATAAGTACCAAAAAAAATTGTTCCCTTAGTATCTTTAAGAACAGAATTGGTATTGAATTGATTGTCAGGCAGGCCATCCTGAATATTAAAGGTGCGAAATGTATTTGATTTTTGGTTGTATTTTACCAGCCCATTATCAGTACTTATCCATAAATTGGAATCCTTATCTTCGGTAATGGCCAGCACGTTATCACTGGGTAAACCGTTTTTTACATTGAAAATTTTAAAAGTATCATTGCGCATATTCAGTAAAGCTAATCCATTATGATATGTACCTGCCCACATTTGGCCTTTACTATCTTGCTTAAAGCAATTAATATCATAAGTGAAGCTCCTCTTTAAACTGTCCTTAAAGTTTTTGTAGTGCAGTTTTGAATCTTTGTAGACATGAATTCCTATCGGAGTACCTATCCAAATTGCGCCTTTTTGATCTTCAAATAAAGCATTAATTGACTTGTTTAAAAATGTTTTTGCACTGGTAGCAATAAAAGAGAATTTCTTTGAGGCAATATCATATATGTTAAGACCTATATCGGTGCCGATAAATAATTTGTTGTGCCGGTTTACAATTAAACAGTTCACATTGTCGGAAGCAATACTGTTACTGTTGGCGGTATTTTTTTTAAAAACGGTAAATTTTGAAGTTTGGGGATCGAAAAGATTCAACCCTCCTAGAGTGGTACCTATCCATACTTGTTGATCATGATCAAGTGCGATGGTTTTGACCAGATTAGAACCAAGGCTGCTTTTATCATTGAGGATATTTTTGTAGGAGGTAAACTGTTGGCTGGATCTGTTCAAATAGTTTATACCCCCGGCCTCTGTGCCAATCCATAAATTATGCTTTTTATCTTCGACTATGGCGCTAATGATGTTACTACTTATACTATTTTTAGTGTTATCATTTCGATAGACAGTAAATGGAGTATTCACTGAATATACCACGTTGACCCCCCCGAAATATGTTCCTATCCATATTGAAGAATTTTTATCCTGAAATATGTCATAAATAGAATTTTGACTCAGACTGTTTGGTTTTGCAGGATCGTGTTGGTAATTGACAAATTGATAGGTAGTGGTATTTAAAATTGACAATCCATCTTGTGTGCCAATCCACAATGATCCATCTTTATGAAGTAAAATTTTACGAATATTATTATTGACCAACGAGTTTTTCTCACTGCTGTTTTTTACAAAGTGGGTCAATTGCGGTGATTTTTTATCAAAAAGATAAAGACCGCTTTTTTTGGTTCCAATCCAGTATTTTAAATTTTGATCTTGTATAATACTGGTAATTTGATCATTTTTAATATCGTTTTTGAATTGCGCGACAAAATGTCTTTTTATAATAATTCTCTTGTTTGAAAATGATAATTCAAATAATCCAGAAGCAGTTCCCACCCATATATTATGCTCATTGTCTTCAAAAAAAGCAGTAACCTGCAGTTTGTTTTTGGTAATTTTTACAGGAATGATTTTTTTACTCTTAGCGGCTTTAAATTTTAGTTCACTAGAAGAACCAATCCATAAATTGCCCCTGGAGTCCTTAAATACGTTACCGATATTTTCTGCCTGGGTAAGAACCGGCTCAAAAGTATTTTCCTTGGAATGATATAAATCCAAGCCGTCAGATACTATCCACATTTTTTGATTTGATTCCCAAACTAATTTTTTAATAAAATGATTCGAAGAGATCGTGGCGCTATTGTAGGGATCATTTTTAAAAACTTTAAAATTTCTGCCATCAAAGCGATTTAGGCCATATTTGGTTCCTAGCCAGATAAAACCAGTGGAATCTTGTGTAATTGACAATACCGAGTTGTTTGAAAGTCCATTTTTGACATCCAAGTGGTTAAATGATAATTCTTTGCTTTGGGATTGAGTTTTAGGGATAGAGATAAATAAGCAGCTCAGGTAAATTGCAATAAAAATAAATGATCTATTATTCTTTTTGAAATCCATTGTAATGTAATTTGTATATATTTAATATTGCAATTATACTGTTAAAATATTTAAGACTTATTGTTTTTTGCAAAAAAAATAACAATGTATAATGTAGAATTAAGTTAAAATTTGGATAGTTCTCATAAATTAAAGTAAAGGTAAAATTATAATAGGAATTGGATTCCAAAATTTACATACTCAATATTTCAATTCGGTCAATCTCTTTGGTTGCCCATCGTTATTGCTCGTGATGGATTGATTCATCATTACTGTAGATTAATGTTAGAATAGCAGGTTTTTAAGGTGCTGTGGGACTCACACAAATCAGTATGAGACAAATAAAAAAGGAAGATTTTAATCCCAAAAAGGAAAATATTAGCCCTTTACAGCATTGATGTAAGCCTAGATTTGGAAAATAATAATTTTGAAACACGATTTAGCTCTAGTGTTCAAAATAATATTTCAAATAAACTAACCAAACCAAAATTAAACTATGAAAAATTTGAATTTGAAATGCAAATCTTCCTGTAAAATTTTAAAATATTTCTTAATTGGGATTTTTTTGATAATTACTCCGGTTGTTGCTCAGGCGCAGAGTAAAATAATCTCGGGATCTGTGCTCGATGAGAGCAAACAGCCCCTTACAGGTGTGAATGTAGCCTTAAGAGGAGCCAGTAGTGGTGTAGGAACTGATTTTGACGGTCGCTTTAAAATTAAGGCTGACTCTAAAGATCAGTTGGTCTTTACTTTTTTAGGATTCGAAACTGTTACAGAAACTGTTGGTAACAGGTCTTCGATAAGTGTGATTTTGAAATCCACCACCAACAGTTTGGATGAGATTGTTGTAGTGGGATACGGATCTGTAAAAAGGAAGGATTTAACGGGATCTGTATCCAGTGTGTCTATGTCAGACATTAACAAAGCTCCTGTACGTTCTTTCGATGATGCCTTGGCAGGGCGTGTGGCGGGTGTTCAGGTTACTTCTTCAGATGGAAGACCTGGCTCGGGTGTGGATATAGTTATTAGAGGAAACAACTCGGTAACGCAGTCCAACAGTCCCCTATATGTTGTGGATGGTTTTCTTATTGAAGATCCCAACAATAACGCAATTAATCCGGCTGATATCGAATCAATGGAGATTTTAAAAGATGCCTCGGCTACGGCTATTTATGGTGCCAGAGGAGCCAATGGTGTTATCGTGATTCAAACCAAGAAAGGAAAATCCGGAAAACCGGTATTTAGTTTTAACAGTACAACTGGCGTACAAAGCATGAACAAAAAAGTAGAGGTAATGAGTCCATATGAGTATGTTAAATACCAATTGGAATTTAATCCTGCCTTGACAAGTGCCCCTGGACAAACTAAGACTCCCACAGAGATTTATATTACTGATCCGGGAAAAACACTTGAATACTATAAAACGGTAAAACCTATTGATTGGCAGGAGCTGGTGACCCGTACTGCTATATACAAAAATAATGATTTTGCTGTAAGAGGAGGAACAAAAAAATTAAAATATTCTTTTTCGGGATCTAGTACTGATCAGGATGGTATCATGTTAAATTCAGAGTATAAAAGATATCAGGGACGTGCTGTTTTAGATTATCAAATCACTAGTAGACTAAAAATAGGGATCAATACGAATTACAGTTACTTGAAAATGACAGGAATTGATCCCACAAAGGGTGCTAATGGCGCAACTACAAATCTCATGTCTTCGGTTTGGGGCTACCGACCGGTTCCTGACAGTAGATTTGATCTGAGAGAAGAATATAGTGACCCGGATATAAATCCGGCAAATGACTACCGAACAAATCCTATTATAACGATTAAAGAGACGTACGATGTTACCAAAACACATAACATTAATGCTAATGGATACCTCGAATACCTTTTAATCAAAGACCTTAAATTGAGATCTACTTTTGGAATTATTGATAATAAAACTGAAAGAGGTACTTTCAACAATTCAAGAACTGCCAGTGGAAAAGGGGCCAACGGAGTCAATGGAAGGCTAATGAATAATAATTATTCTAGTTGGTTGAATGAAAATACCTTGACATGGGATCGAAAATTTGGAAAAAAATCAAAGTTAAATGCTTTGGCTGGTTTTACAGCTCAAAAAGGAAAGAATTGGAATTATGGTAAGGGAGCCACAAAACTGCCAAATGAAGAATTGATGTTTGATGGATTAGATCAGGGTGTTCCCGAACGAATAGATCCGTCAGCGTCAGACTGGACTATGACTTCGTTTCTGGCCAGAGTTAATTATAATTACGCTTCAAAGTATTTCATTACATCCTCCTACCGAGCAGATGGGTCGTCAAAATTTCCTTCAAAAAATCAGTGGGGCTATTTTCCCTCCGCGGCTGTTGCCTGGAAGTTTAAGGAAGAGAAATTTTTGAAGAAATTCAAAACCTTATCAGAGGGGAAAATCCGTATGAGTTACGGACAAACGGGTAATAATCGCGTTGGGAATTTTGATTATGTTACCAGTTATTTTAATCCTATATCCAATAGCTATGCTTTCAATAATGAGTACATGCAGGGTGTTGTGGCTACAAAACTTGGAAATTCGGAATTAAAGTGGGAAACTACAGAACAGATTGATGCTGGTATAGATTTGGGCTTCTTTAAGCAACGAATTTCTCTAAATGCCGATATATACAGAAAAACGACTAAAGATTTATTGTTAAATACACAACTTCCACCCTCCTCAGGATTTAGCAGGGCATTTAAAAATGTGGGTAGTGTTGAAAATAAAGGATTGGAATTAACCCTTACGACTCAAAATATTGTCACTAAAGATTTTACATGGAGCTCCAGTGCCAACATTGCCTTTAACAGAGGAAAATTAATTGCTTTAGATGAGGGACAAGACAAATTGGAGAGTGCAGTTGCTTGGGACAACGGACAAGGAGGCATAAGTGCTTATATTGCAAAAGTAGGAGAACCTTTGGGGCAAATGTATGGTTATAAGTGGCTGGGTACTTACAAATATGAAGATTTTAATACTTCGGTTAATGGAGTCTTAACTTTAAAACCGGAAATTGCCACTAATGGAAATGTCAGGGCCAATATCCAGCCTGGCGATATTAAGTACCAAGATCAGAATGGTGATGGAGTGGTAAATGCAAAAGATTATACAATAATAGGAAATGGTTTGCCTGTTCATACAGGAGGATTTAGTAATAATTTCACATATAAAGGATTTGATTTAAACATTTTCTTTCAATGGTCTTATGGCAATGATCTCTACAATGCCAATCGTATGATGTTTGACGGCCCAATGCCTTCTGCAAGCAAGAATCAGTTTGCAAGCTATGCAGACCGTTGGACTCCGGAGAACCCAAATTCCAATATAATGCGTAATAAAGGGTATTTTCCGGGTGGATATTCAGATTATATTGTTGAAGATGGTTCTTTTCTGCGATTAAAAACGGTTGCTTTAGGTTATAATTTTAATTCGAAATTAATTGCTAAGTGGCATCTTAAATCAATGCGATTTTTCGTTTCAGGACAAAATTTAATGACCTGGACAAAATATTCAGGTCCGGATCCTGAGGTAAATACATATCGTTCAGTATTGACTCCCGGATTTGATTTTTCTGCATATCCCCGAGCACGAACAATTGCTTTTGGGACAAACATAACATTTTAAAAAATTAAAACACTTTCAGATGAAAAAGATATATATAACATTAGTTTTAGTGGTATTTGCCATGAGTTCCTGTGAGGACTTTTTAGATACTGAACCAAAAGACAAAATAGCCCTAAAGCAGTATATTAATGATGAGTCAGGTTTAAATCATGCTTTGGCGGGAGTTTACGATATTTTGGGTAATTTATACGGTACTGCACTGTGGAGAACACTTGAAGTTGGTACCGACGAGGGTTATTACGCGCGAAACACTCAAATTACAGGTCCACAGGTTAATAACTATGACCCCACTAACACGGATATTTCAGGACTTTGGACTAACCTGTATATTGGAATTGATAGAGCTAATGTTTTGATAGCTAATATTAATGTAGCTCAGATGGACGAAGCAAAAAGACAAGTTATACTAGGTGAAGCTTTATTTCTTAGAGGGTATTATTATTTTATCCTGGTAAGCAGATTTGGAGATGTCCCTTTAAAACTGACACCTACCATGAGTCCTAGCGGACTTCAAATTGCACGAACTCCGTCGAAAGCTGTTTATGAGCAGGTACTGAAGGATATGAAAGAGGCTGAAATAAAAGTTAGTGCATCGAAATATGATTATTCAGGTCGTATTTCAAAAACTGTTGTTCAGGGAATTCTGGCCCGGGTATATCTACAGATGGCAGGCTTCCCCTTAATGGACACAGCTAAATACGCTGATGCATTGGCTTATAGCAAGAAAGTTATTGATTCGGGAGAGCGTGGTTTAAATGTATCCTATAATACGCAGGCTGCTTTTAAGAGTTTTAATGAATCTCAACCCTCTATTCCTGTAAATTCCAATAATGCCTACCGTCAGATATTTATAAATGCAGCCCAAAATATTTACGATACAAACGAGTCAATTTGGGAAGTTGAATTTATGGGCAACCAAACAGACGGCTTTAGTGAAAGAGGAGGATTGGGAGCTCAAAACGGCATCACTTTTACCAGTGCATCTTTATCGCCGACCATTGGATATTCTTATGGCTTTGTTAAGGGTACCGCCCGTTTATTTAACGCATATGATCCAACAGGAAAAGACTTACGCCGTGACTGGGTATTAACGACTTATACACTCAATGGCTCAACTGGAGCCAGAGTTGCTATCGCCAAGTCAGCCCCGAACACATTGGGAAGGGATTGTGCTAAATGGAGAAGGGAATATGAAGCCATAACGCCTAAAGCCAAAAACGACTCTGGAATCAATTTCCCTATTTTAAGGTATGCTGATGTTCTCTTGATGTATGCTGAAGCTGAGAATCAGGTGAATGGTCCAACGACTCTTGCTCAGGAAGCAGTTAATAAAGTTCGCCGCAGAGCCTATGGGCAAACTAATATTTCATTACCATATCCCTTATCTGATACTAAAACAAGTGAGGCAGCGTCTTCCCAAAAGAATTTTCAATTATTTATTGAGGATGAGCGTATGCGTGAATTGTGTTTTGAGGGATTACGTCGCATGGATCTTATCCGTTGGAATAAATATGTTACTACGATGAATTCCGTAGGAAATGAAATATCAACCAATAGCATCAATACAAGTCAAAAATATGGTGGACTAGCGGGTACCAATACGGCAACAAGACATTTATTGTTTCCGATTCCTTCTCTGGAAATGATGTCCAATAAATTAATAACTGAAAACAATCCCGGTTGGTAAACTTAATTCTATGAAAATTATTATATATTTTTTAGGACTATTATTATTTTGCAGCCTATCAATTTCTGCTCAAAAAAATAGTAGCAAGGATCGATTTGCCATGCAAAAAATGATTCAGGACAATTTTGTATTTGCTGAAAAGCAGTATCAATTTTTAGAAAAGGCCACTCCTATTGACCAAATGCCTAAAACCTTTGACGGAAGTAAGAATATATCTTCAGATGTTTATTGGTGGTGCAGTGGCTTTTATCCGGGAACGCTTTTGTATATATATGAATATACAAAAAAACCTCTAGTACTGCAACAGGCAAAAAAAAGACTTGTCATATTGGATACTGTAAAGTATTATACCAAAAATCATGATTTGGGCTTTATGATGTTTTGCAGTTTTGGAAATGCGTATCGTTTGACTAAAGATAAAGAGTTTAAAAAGGTAATTCTTGAATCTTCCAGATCATTGGCAACACGATATCGTCCTAACGCCAAAGTTATCCAGTCATGGGAAATAACTGATGGAGGATTGCAACAAAAAGGTTTTGTCGGGCCGGTTATTATAGACAATTTGATGAATCTTGAAATGCTGGAATGGGCAAGCCATAACAGTAACGATAAAAGTTTTTCAAAAATAGCAGAAACGCATGCGAACACGACGATGAAGAATCATTTTAGGCCTGATTACAGCAGTTATCATGTTTTGGATTATGATTTAAATACCGGCGAAGTTCGCAAAAAAGTTACCGCACAAGGGTATTCCGATTCAAGTGCATGGAGCAGGGGCCAGGGGTGGGCATTATACGGATACACCATGATGTACCGTTTTACGAAAGACCCTGTCTATTTAAAGCAGGCAGCAGGAATTGCTAAATTTATACTAGACCACCCAAACCTTCCCTCTGACAAGGTTCCTTATTGGGATTTTGATGCGCCAAACATTCCAAATGCGCTTCGGGACGTCTCTGCTGCTGCTATATATGCATCTGCTTTGTTGGAGTTGGGGCAATATAGCAAAGGGAAGGAAAAACAAAATTATATTAATGTGGCAGAGACTATTTTAAAGTCTCTGTCAACTTCAAAATACAGGGCTCAATTGGGCACCAATGGCGGGTATATATTAAAACATAGCGTAGGTTCAATTCCACATAAGAGTGAAGTTGATGCGCCCCTTACATATGCGGATTATTATTTTCTTGAAGCATTGTTGCGATACAAAAAATGGTATCTATAGTTTAAAAAAAAGCAATTATTTTACAAGTCACAGGCAGATAGTTGTCTTTTTTTTTTTAAATGTCCAGAATTAAAGGTATTAGCATGAATTATGTATAAAAAATATGATCAGAACTCATCTGCCGGATTCTTTGACATAAGTACCCGAGGTAATTGATGAAGAGTTGAAATAAGGGTAAATCACTAATTAAATTGAATAAAATGAAAAAGTATGTACTGTGGAGTATTTATTTGTGTTCAGTATTTCTTACAGGATATGGGCAGCAGATGCAAGTACCAGCTACTGAACCTAACGCGGCACAGTCAAAAATGATTAGTCGTGGGTATGGCATGTTTATCCATTTCGGAGTCAATACTTTTGATGATGTAGAATGGTCAGATGGGAGTATTCCGGTTACCCATTATAACCCAACTGATTTAGATCCCGATCAATGGGTGCGGGTGGCAAAAGAGGCAGGTTTCAGATACATTATTTTAGTCACCAAGCATCATGACGGTTTCTGTTTATGGGATAGCAAGTATACTGGTTATGATGTGGGGGCTTCCCCGGTTAAAACAGATGTAGTAAAGGCTGTCTCTGATGCTTGTAGGAAGTACGATTTGGAATTCGGTATTTATTATTCTTTATGGGATCGTAAGGAACCATCTTATAATGATAAAGATTCTCAAAAATATATTGACTACATGAAAAATCAATTAACAGAATTGTTTACTAATTATGGTCAGATTTGCGAGCTCTGGCTTGATGGGAGTTGGAAACGAAAACCAGAGCAATGGGGTTTGGATCAAATTTATAAACTAATTAAAAGGTTTAGTCCAAATTGTGTCATGAGTGCAAATAATACAATTGTTGATAAAGAAGGGACAGACAAGTATACCTTACCCTCGAAGATGACTCAGGATAACGTCCATTATTTCAAATACTTCCCTTCAGATTTTAGATTGTGGGATCCAAAACTCATTACTCGATTTGACAAGAAACAGTACTTGCATAAGGGAAAATCCTATTATCTGCCTTTTGAGCATACAATTTGTTTAAGCAGTCGTTGGAACTGGTTTCAAAAGACCAAAAATCAGCCTGTGAGGTCCCTGGATGAATTGGAAGAATTGTTTTACTGGACCACTGATAACGATAATTGTTTGGTTATAAATGTTCCTCCGGATCAAACAGGACGTGTTCGCGAATTTGAAGCAAACGCAGTCATAGAATTAGGAAAACGTATTGGTATCCAGAAAGATAAGACTTTACCGAAAAATGGAGAGCTTATCTCGACAATGATGCCTGTGGTTGCAACATCAACATTTCAGCATCATGATAATATTTACAATGCTTCAGCGGTAACTGATGGAAGTTTAGATAGTCGTTGGTATGCGGCAGACACAATTAGTTCACTTGAAATTAAATTAAATCCATTACAGCAATTCAATAAGATTAGTGTTTTTGAATATCAGGATGTGAAGAAAAGTGATGATAAATTTTCCAATGTGAGAACTAACAGGATACAGGAATATAATATACAACTCCTCTTACAAGGTCAATGGAATACCATATACATGAGTGATGAATCAATGGGAGACTGTAAAGTAATCCGTTTTCCGAAGTCGTATAGTGGTGACAGGTTAAAACTCAATATTACAAAAGCCAGAGATCTCCCTTCCATTTATGAAATTAACGTAATTAATATGGATTTTCAAAGAAATAATTCTAATGGCTCGTCTATTAAAATTAAGCAATGAGAGAGAGATAGAGAAAAAAGTATCAACTTATGAAGCATTAGAATCATATACAGGAGTATGGATAAATGCAATAATGTTGGAATACAAATCAAAATGACTAAATAGATTATTTTTAAAATAGTATAAATTCTTTAAAAAAGGAATCAAAAATGAAACAAGTTAATCTCTTTTTTTCAGTAAGTATTTTGATCTTACTGTTCTCATATTCCCAATGTATGGGGCAATCTGCTGAAAGGCAAATTGCATTTGCAAATTATAAAAGGTATTATAACCCGCCTGTCGAAGGGAAAAAAGATAAAGAACAAGCAATTCTTAAATTCAGGGATTATTACGCAACAAACGTTTATCATTCCACGAGCCTTAATGTTAAGCAGGATTATATTTTTTTGCTTGAGCAATTAAGTGAGGATGGAAGCTTTAAGGATTTGCTTGAGAAGGAAAAAAAGGATGTGGCCATTATTACGGAAGCCTATAATAGAGTTTGGAAAATAGCAGAAGCTTATCGAAAAGGACAAGCCAGTGAAAAACAAGTTTTAAGCGATAAATTTCTAAAAGCGATTATTTATTATGGGAATAAAGAAATTGCAAGGTCTAATGCTTCAGGCCGTTTTCACGCTTCTTGTTTTGCCGCACCGACAGCTGCGGTAAATATTTACTTTTGTTTATTGAAGCAAATGGATTTAGCAGAGACAAAAATGTCAAATAATAAGATGCTGGCCGAAGCTAGTGATATGCTAAAGGTGATCGCTTTGCAAGCGTGGACCCAACCGTTTCGAAATGATTCAACTGATAGTAATGTGGTTCAAATTGAACGTTTTCGAAGTCATGTATGGTGGGTTGGTGGTAATGGGTTAGGCTATCGACCGTTGTTTCCTGTCGCTTGTATGTACAAGTCCGTTCCCATGATTGACTTGCTAGCAGAGGTTAGTTCCAGAGCAATTAGTCTTACTTCACAAGTAACATATTCCCAATCTTTTTGGAACGAAGGTTTTACCGCAGATGGTGCTGGTTGGGGACATGGTAAACAATGCCTTATTTGGGGCTATCCTATCGATGGTACTTCTGGCGCACTATCCATACTTGGTTCCTTAAAAGGATCGCCTTGGGAACTATCATTAACATCAGAAAACAAAGAGGCATTGCTTAACTATTTTAGAGGAGGAAATTGGTATTACTACAAGGGATATATCTTGCCATGTCTTGACCGGGGATCTATGAGTTACAATGTGAATTCAAGAACTATTCCATATATGGGAATCCTTAATAGTATGCTCAAGGATTGGAGGAAAGATTTTTCTGTTGCTGAATTAAAAGAAATTGAACAATTAAAAACGGAAAGTGAAACCAAAGTTATAGAAATGAAAAATTTCCCCGACGGCATCTACAACGGAACACGTTGGTTTTATAATAATGATGATTTAATTAAGAAAAATAAAGATTATCACCTGATTGTCAATATGGCCTCTCAACGCTGTGACGGTATTGAGAGTGCAAACGACTTTGCGGATGCCTACAATTTTTATACGGCAGATGGAATGACATTATTTGAGAAAAATGGAACAGAGTACAGAAGTATTTTTGGAGGATGGGATGTTACGGCAAGCCCTGGTGTCACCGCGAGGGAAGGGATGGAAAAGCTAACTGCGATTACTAATTGGAGTGGATACAAAAGCAAATACAATTTCTCAGCTGCAGCAACTAGTGGAGGAGAAAATAGTGTTGCTGGATTTATTTTTGAAAAGAAAAATGCTTCTGAAAAGGAAGGTGTAAAGGACAAATCAGCGAACAGAAATGCAGTCCTTTATGGTATACAGGCTTACAAATCTTACTTTATAATTGGAGATTATATGATTGCTTTAGGCGCTGGTGTTACAAATCTTACACCAGAGGTTGATGGAATTATTCGTACCACAATTGATCAGACAGCTTTGGAAGAAGAAGTTTCTATCATACAGGATGGTAAAATCAAACCCGCCCCTACAGGAACTATATCTTTTATGGTGAAGGGCAATCCAATATGGGTGAAACAACAAGGGAAATTCGCGTACACGATTTTACCTGAATTTTCTAAAAAAGCAATGTTTAGCTGCGAATCAAAAAGCACGGATTGGGGAAAAATGAATTTTACAAATAAGGGGCGTGAAAACTTACCCAAACAAGTTAATATTTTGAGATTATGGATTGATCATGGGCATAAACCAGTTAACGATACCTATGGATACGCAGTTTACATGGGTAATGACAATCCTGAGAGCAAAGTTCCGGTAAATGTTCTTAAAAATACGACCATGATCCAGGCCTTGCAATCGACAGACAAACAAATAATGGGTGCTGTTTTTTATAATAATGTAGCAAGTTTGGAAACAAATGACATTAAGTTGAGTGTTTCTGCTCCCTGCGCGATTTTACTTGAAAAAACAAAAGAGGATTACATCATCACAGTAACAGATGCAGAAATGAATGATGCCCTTGAAGAAATTGTTATTGTTCTCAATAATAAAGCAATTTATTTTACCATGCCAAAAGGTAAGGATTGTGGGAAACCTGTAACCAAAAAGATAGAAAAAACCCTTTGATCATTTTAATTTATTATTTTTTATATGATTAATTATAAAAGGATTGAATTTAGAGATACGTCCTAATTATAGTTGTCAGAATACACTAATAGAAGCTGTGGAGCATTTTAGACAGCACCCTACTTTAAACCAACACAATGGTTATACTATTGCACCTATCCTCATGAAGACTTACTGTACTTTATTGTATAGTTGTTCTAAGAGATAGGTGCTTTTTTTTATCTGCATTCGCTAAATTCCCTCCCAGTCTTATTTCTCCTTATCATTTGTTTTTCTGTAGCAGTATTTATGATTTTATCCATTAAAATTAACGAAAATTCTATACTTGTTACTTAACTGATTGCCCTGGATGCTCTTTACGACTAATATTATTGTTTGATTTGAGGGTGTATAATGTTGAACTTTAAAAGTAGAATTTAGAGCCCATTCACTGCATTCTGCTACCACAAACAATTTATGTCCAATAGTAATAAAGCTAAAATTGTTTGGAATTTAACACACATATGGTTTTAAGACCGAAATCAATCAAAAGGAAGATTTTTATCTAAAAGGGAAGATTTTGCAACCAAAAAGAGGAAGATTTTCATCTAATAAAGGATGATTTTCAACTCTTTGGGATTAGTATCTAAATAAATTTGAAACCAGAAACGAAGTTCTCAGGATCTGTAGAAAAAAATTAATGCTGTGGAATTTTACACAGATTAGATGCTATAAAGCTATCTGACATTCTCTAATAATCTTTAACATTAAAACCCATGACAGGTTTTTTAAAATTTCAATATATATGTATAAAAACAAACCAACTCTTGTGATTTTGGCTGCCGGTATGGGAAGCCGCTATGGAGGACTCAAGCAAATAGATACTTTTACTCCGGAAGGAGACACGATTATTGACTTCTCAATATATGATGCGCTGCAGGCAGGTTTCGGAAAATTTGTATTTATTATACGCAAGAGTTTTGAAAAAGAATTCAAGGAAATTTTCAATAAAAAACTCGAGGGCAAGGCTGAGGTAGGGTATGTTTATCAGGAATTAGAAAATGTTCCGGAGAAATATATTAATCCCAAAAGGACTAAACCATGGGGTACAGGCCATGCACTTTTGATGTGTAAAGAGATCGTTAGGGAAAATTTTGCCATTATAAATGCAGATGATTTTTATGGACCGTCGGCCTTTAAGGTTATGGCTAAATCATTAAGTAAAATAGAAATTGAATCCTATGATTTTAATACTATGGCCTATCTTTTAAAGAATACTGTTTCTGACCATGGTTTTGTTTCCAGGGGCGAATGTCAAGTTGATGAAAGAGGTTATTTGACCGGTGTCATTGAGCGTACTCACATCGAAAAAATTGATGGTAAATTGATGCGGAAGGAAGATAATGGTGAATTTATTGCCATCGATGAAAATACGGTTGTATCGATGAATTTTTGGGGTTTTACACCAAAATGTTTTGAATTTGGCAGCCAATTACTGGAAGATTTTTTAGAGAAAAACAAGGAAGATTTAAAGTCAGAATTTTATTTGCCTTCTATAGTTAACGAAATAATAAAATCTGGAAATGCAACTGTAGAAGTTTTGCAATCGGATTCTAAATGGTTTGGGGTTACCTATAAAGAAGATAAGGCAATCGTACAAAAATCTATTAGTGAGTTAAAAGAGAAGAATTTTTATCCCCTTAATCTTTGGTAAAATGATAGAGCAAAAATTACAAGACATTTTTTATAAATTCAACCATAAGGGCGAGTTTGATTCCTTTGAAGAATTGGCTTCAGGTCATATTAATGACACCTATCTCATCAAAACGAATAAGAAACCTTTTTTTGTATTACAACGTATTAATGGTGGTGTTTTTAAGAATGTACCCGGTCTTATTGAAAACAAGGTTGCGATAAGTCTTCACATTGAAAACAAGTTAAAAGATTTATCCAACAAAAAGAGAAAGCGACGAGTGTTGTCCTTTGCAAAAACGAAAAGTGGGTCATCATACTATAAAGATCAACAAGACAATTATTGGAATTTAATGTATTTTATCGATGATAGCATCACTTTTGAAACTGTAAAGGATGAACAGATTGCGTACGAAGGAGGACGTTTAATGGGACAATTTTTAACTTTCACTAGCGATTTTGACGTATCAAAAATAATAGAGGTTATTCCAAGATTCCACGACATGTCATTCCGTTATATGCAATTCGACCAGGCTTTAAAAACAGCTTGCGCGGAAAGATTAAACAACGCAAAAGAACAGATTAAATTAGTAGAAGATTACAAAGAAGAAATGCACATTATTCAGGGGCTAAAAGAATCTGGTGCTTTAAAAATCCGCGTAACACATAACGACACCAAGATTTCAAATATTCTTTTTAACCATAAACATAAAGGACTTTGCGTTATTGATACCGACACAGTTATGCCCGGAATAATACATTATGATTTTGGTGATGCCATCCGTACTATTTGTAATACAGCAGCCGAGGATGAAACCAATTTAGAATTGGTAGAATTTAACGTTTCTTACTATAAGGCTTACACTAAGGGCTTTTTAAAAAAAATGGCACCTTTTATTTCACCATTAGAATTGAGATATCTTCCATTAGGTGCAAAAACGATGATTTTCATCATGGCTTTACGTTTTTTAACTGATTATTTAAGTGGGGACGTCTATTATAAAACTAAATATCCTGAGCACAATTTTGACCGTGCAAAAAACCAATTTAAGTTATTAAAAAGCTTTTCAGAAAGAATAGAAATTTTAGATAGACAATAAAGAGATGAAAAATTATTTAATTACAGGAGGCGCTGGATTTATAGGAAGCCATATCGCTGAATTTTTATCAAAAGAAGGACATAAAGTTACCGTTTTGGATAGTTTAAGAACCGGATTTGAAAAAAACCTTGAAGGGTTGAATGTAGATTTTGTTGAAGGGGATATTAGAGACGAAAAATTGATTGAAAAATTAGTAAGGAGTGCCGATGGTGTATTTCATCTGGCAGCGTTAGTCAGCGTACCTGAATCGTTATTGAAAATAAAAGAATGTATTGATATTAACACAATTGGAACACTCAATATTTTAGAAGCAGCAAAAAACAAACCCAAGTGCAAAGTAGTGCTGTCGACCTCTGCTGCCAATTATGGAAATAATCTTATTTTGCCAAAAGTAGAAACAATGCTTCCAGAGCCCATGACCCCATATGCCATTACTAAATTAGATGGCGAGTATTATTTAAGAATGTATTACGATCAATTCAATCTACAAACCGCTTCACTGCGGTATTTTAATGTTTTCGGACCTCGTCAAAATCCTACGTCTGCTTATGCAGCAGCAGTGCCAATTTTTATTAATAAAGCACTTAAAAATGAACCGCTCATCATCTATGGCGATGGCTCGCAAACCAGAGATTTTATCTATGTAAAAGATGTTGTCAGGGCCAATATACTGGCTTCGCAAAAAGGAAATGAAACCTATAATGTTGCTCTAGGTTATAGTACCTCGATATTAGAATTGGCAGAAAAAATTATAAAAATTATAAACTCCAAGTCAAAAATAGAATTTCGAGAAGCTAGATCCGGAGATATCAAACATTCAAAAGCTGATCCTTCTAAATTTAACCAACTCGGATTTAAACCAATGTATACGATCGATCAGGCAATGGATGAAACTATTGAATTTTACCATAATGCATTAATGATCAATTAAAAAACTAAATAGAAGACCAATATGGAAAGTAGGATTAAATTAAAAATCAAATTAATACCCATAATAATTATAGCAAGCTTGTTTTTCATATTTGGTTTTGTTACATGGATTAACGGAGCTCTTATTCCTTTTATGAAAACTGTAAATGAATTAACCGATGCACAATCTTACTTGGTTGCATCTGCCTCTTACATTTCGTTTGTAATTATGGCACTACCGGCTTCTTACATTCTCAATAAAATAGGTTATAAGAAAGGAATGTCTTTAGGTCTAATTATTATGGCAATAGGAGCATTAGTGTTCATTCCCGCTGCTGAAGCAAGAATGTACTGGATATTTTTAACAGGTATTTTTATTCAAGGTGTTGGCATGACCTTACTGCAAACAGCTGCTAATCCCTATATTACAATTTTGGGGCCAATAGAAAGTGGTGCCAAGCGTATAGCTATTATGGGAATTGCTAATAAAACAGCAGGTGCTTTAGGGGCTTTAATATTCGGTGCTCTGTTGTTATCGGGTATAGATGAAGTCAATGCAAAACTGGCAACCTTTTCTTCAACTGAAAAAGAGGCTTTATTGAATTCTATGGCAAGTAGTGTTTTATTACCTTATTTGGTAATGGCTGCGGTATTGTTCTCTTTAGGATTATTAATTAGGAAAGCGCCACTTCCTCATGTCGAAGCAACTGAAGTCAATGATTACAAAGAAGGGGTATTAGCAAAGTCAAGTATTTTCCAATTTCCACATTTATGGCTTGGGGTGTTAACATTATTTGTCTATGTAGGAGCAGAAGTTATTGCTGGAGATACTATAATAGCCTATGGGATTTCTTTAGGTTTTCTCGCTAAAGATGCGAAATTCTTTACAACCATAACTTTACTGTTAATGGTAGGTACATATGCCTTAGGTGTTTACTTAATTCCAAAATATTTAAAACAGAAAACCGCGCTTACAATTAGTGCAGTACTGGGGATAGTTTTTAGCATATGTATTTTGTCAACTACCGGCCTTATGTCTATTTTATTTGTGGCTTCTCTTGGTATAGCCAACGCAATGGTGTGGCCTGCGATTTGGCCTTTGACTTTGCAGGGGTTGGGTAAATTCACGAAAACGGGTTCGGCATTGTTGATCATGGCAATTTCAGGAGGGGCAATTATTCCGCCATTGTATGGCAGAATCGTTGATGCGAATAAATACGAACTTATTGCAAATGGTGTACCTACATCAGAAGCTACTGCAGTAGCATCAACTTGTAGCTACTGGATTTTAATCCCTTGCTATTCGTTAATTCTTTTTTTTGCAATCTGGGGACATAAATATGAAAGCTGGTCATCCATAATAAAAATAAAATAATTTGAATTCCCTACTGCGAGTACAAATGAACGTTACATCATCCTAAGTTAACTGCTGAGGAATTTCGAGCATCCATCGACAAGTATCACGGTTTTACGAACTATTTGGGTATTGGATAATATTTAGGAAAAAAGATAAATGAAAAATATTAAATATAAAAAATGTTATGTTAGAGAGTAGTATTGACAAGGCCACAGGATTTGAAAAAAGGTTTGAGAATATTGAAACCATCGTTTATGAAAATTCAATAAAGGCATCAAAAGCGGTGGCAAGAGAAATAGCTGATTTAATAAAAGTAAAGCAAGCTCAAAAGCAGCCTTGCATATTGGGATTGGCAACAGGTTCATCTCCGAAAGGATTGTATGCAGAACTAGTACGCCTGCACAATGAGGAAGGATTAAGTTTTAAAAATGTGATAACATTTAATTTAGATGAATATTATCCCATTGAGCCGGATTCTATCAATAGTTACGTTAGATTTATGAAAGAGTTATTTTTCAATCACCTTGATATACTGCCAGAGAACATCCATATTCCAGATGGAACATTGTCTAAAGAAGAGATCGCTAGTTATTGTGCTGATTATGAATTAAAAATTGAAACTCACGGTGGAATAGATTTGCAAATATTAGGAATTGGGGGTAATGGTCACATAGGATTCAATGAATCAGGATCCCTGCAAAATTCAAAGACACGATTGGTGGCTTTGGATCACATAACAAGAGTGGCGGCAAGTGGTGATTTTTCAGGTCTGGAAAATACTCCAAGAACCGCCATTACGTTAGGGGTTAAAAAGATTATGGAGGCCAAAAGGGTAATTCTTATGGCTTGGGGTGAAGGTAAAGCAAATATTATAAAAGCCTCCACAGAAGGTCCTGTTACTAATTTAGTACCAGCTTCGTTTTTACAAGAGCATAAGAATGCCAGTTTTGTTTTAGATAAGGAAGCAGCATCAAAGTTAATCCGAATCCATACACCCTGGTTAGTCGAGAAGATCCTTTGGAGCGATAAACTGATAAGAAAAGCTACTGTAGGCTTGGCGCTTCATTTAAAGAAACCGATTTTAATGCTCACTGATGCGGATTACATTGAAAACGGAATGAGTGACTTATTAGCAGATTTAGGACCAGCCTACGAAATTAATATTAAAATTTTTAATTCACTTCAAAATACGATAACGGGATGGCCGGGAGGTAAACCCAATGCCGATGACAGCAAAAGACCAGAGCGTGCTATGCCCGAAAAAAAACGTATTCTTATTTTTAGTCCTCATCCTGATGATGATATTATTAGCATGGGAGGCACCTTTAAAAGATTGCATGAGCAAGGCCATGAAGTACATGTAGGGTATCAAACATCTGGAAATATAGCAGTGGCCGATGATGAAGCGTTAAGGTTTGCGAGTTTTGTTTGCGATTATAATGATAAATTTAAAATCGAAAATCAGGATGCTCAAAATATTTATAAAAAAGCGGTAACATTTCTAAAGAACAAAAAGACGAGTGAAGTAGATACAACGGAAGTACGATCCATTAAGGGATTGATTCGGAGAGGAGAGGCTCGCTCAACAAGCTTTTATGTTGGTCTTCCAGAGGAAAATATTCACTTTATGGAACTCCCATTTTATGAAACGGGAACTATTAAGAAAAATCCAATCGGAGAAGATGATATTCAAATTACGATGGATCTAATTGATAAAATAAAACCCCATCAAATTTACGCAGCTGGTGATTTGGCAGATCCTCATGGAACACATAAAGTGTGCCTAGATGCTATTTTTGAAGCCGTAAAGCGATTAAAATCTAAAAAGTATATGAATGATTGTTGGGTTTGGCTGTACAGAGGAGCCTGGCAGGAATGGGGAATTGATGAGATTGAAATGGCCGTACCGATGGGACCTGATCAAGTGCTGGAAAAACGAAAAGGAATTTTTAAACACCAATCCCAAAAAGATGGAGTTGTTTTCCAGGGAACCGACAGTAGAGAGTTTTGGCAGAGAGCCGAGGATCGAAATAAAGAAACTGCAGATTTGTATGATCAATTGGGATTATCCCGTTATGCTGCAATGGAGGCCTTTGTCAGATGGGAATTTTAAATAAAGAAAAAAAATGGCGTTAATAAAATCAATTTCAGGGATAAGAGGTACAATAGGAGGTAATGTAAATCAAAATTTAACTCCAATAGATGTGGTTAAATTTACAGCCGCATATGGAATGTGGCTCAAGGAGCAATCGAGAAAAGAGAAGCTTTTAGTAATTATTGGCAGGGATGCAAGGATTTCTGGAACAATGATTAGCAGTCTGGTAAGCAATACACTAATTGGACTTGGAATAGATGTCCTGGATGTTGGACTATCGACTACTCCAACGGTAGAAATTGCCGTCACATTGGAGGGTGCAGATGGAGGTATAATTATTACTGCAAGTCACAACCCTAAAGAATGGAATGCTTTAAAATTATTAAATAATAAGGGAGAGTTTATAAATGCGCAGCATGGCGAAACAATTTTAAAGATTGCAAATGATGATGCTTACCAATTTTCTCAGGTAGATTTTTTAGGCAGTTACATTGAGAAAACAGGGTATATGGAGAAACATATTGCTTGCGTTTTAAATTTAGATTTAGTAGATGCAGCTGCCATTAAAAAAGCAAAATTTAAAGTTGTGCTAGATGCAGTGAACTCCACAGGTGGAATTATCGTTCCAGCCCTGTTAGAAAAATTAGGTGTTGACTGTATTAAGCTTTATTGCGAACCCAATGGACATTTTCCTCACAATCCTGAACCTTTAGCAGAGCATTTAAAAGATATATCTGACATGGTTGTCAAGCAAAAAGCAGATTTTGGAATCGTAGTAGATCCGGATGTGGACAGATTGGCAATAGTGTGTGAGGATGGGTCTATGTTTGGCGAAGAATATACATTAGTAGCTTGTGCGGACTATATACTTGGAAAATCAAAAGGAAATACAGTTTCAAATTTATCATCATCAAGGGCATTAAAAGATATTACTGAAAAGCATGGTGGAAACTACCAGGCCAGTGCCGTTGGCGAAGTTAACGTAGTGGAACTCATGAAAAAAAACGATTCCATCATTGGCGGGGAGGGTAATGGCGGTATCATTTATCCTGAATCGCATTACGGAAGAGATGCTTTGGTTGGAGTTGGCTTATTTTTATCCCATTTAGCAATTTCAAAACTATCATGTAAGATGTTAAGAGATAGTTACCCCGTTTATTTTATGAGTAAAAATAAAATTGAACTGACTGCGGATATCGATGTTGACCAAGTATTGAAAAGGTTGGCTCTGAGATATAAAAACGAGAATATCACAACAATTGATGGCTTGAAGTTAGATTTTGAAAAACAATGGGTTCATTTAAGAAAATCAAACACTGAGCCTATAATCAGAATTTATACAGAAAGCGATTCGCAGAGTAATGCTGATGATTTATCGAAAAGATTTATCAGGGAAATAAAAGAAATCGCAGCTTTGTAAGTATTATCCTTGTTTCTATAGTATGAATTAATAATATTAACATGAAAAATGTTTTGAGATCTTATATCGTTAAAAATAGTAAGGAAATCCTAAAAATTACAGGAAGGGGAGATAATAAATTATGGGAATCAGCTCACTGCTTAACTGATTTTATTTCTCCTTGGGATTCGAAAGATGTACATAAAATTGAATTTAAATCGCTTTGGGATAAATATAAAATTGTCTTTTTTTTTAAGGTTAATGATTCAGAAGTGCACATCGATCCGGCTGATGATAGTATTAAAAGCATCAACAACTCTGACAGAGTGGAGTTGTTTTTCAGGTCTGATCAATATCTGGATCCCTATTATTGCCTAGAAATTGATCCGCTGGGAAGAATTATGGATTTTATGGCAAGACCAGACAAACAATTCGACTTTAATTGGAATTGGAAACATCAGGAAATTGAAGTAAAATCTGCTGTAAGTACAACCTTTTTTACAGTGGAAATTGCCATTAGTTTGTCCTCGATGACCAATCTAGGTTTACTAAAAAACGGAAGAATTGAAACAGGTATCTACCGGGCTAAATATAACAGGCTGGAAGATGGAAATTTTGATCCAACATGGATCACTTGGGTAGACCCAAATACCAAAATGCCCAATTTTCACATCTCATCTTCTTTCGGGGTTTTAGAACTGGAAGAATTTTAACGCTTTATTTTCAATAGGCAAAACTCCCGATTGAAAGCCACTACAATTATTAAAATATTTTAAGACAGTTAAAATTAAGCAGAAATAAAGTAATGAATCTCAAATTAGTCATGCTATGAAGAATTCAAAAAGTGATTTCTTAATCAATCAGCTATGAGTAAAGTATAACACTATAAAAAACAGTTATGAAATCTCTACAATACATTTTCAATTGGACCATTATCTTTTTTCCATTAATTATTTTGGCGCAGACTAAAACAAATATTTCCGTCCAGAACAGCAGTGCTTTAGATAGAACAGCAGTGGTAGTTTCCGTACCATGGGAAAAAATAGTGTCACATAATCCGCAAATTGATACGGCTAATTTCGTGGTTATGAACTCTCTTACCCACAGACAAATTCCGTTTCAATTGGAGCACAGGGGACAAACTAAAATTCAAAATTTATTGATAATGGTCAGCGTCAAGGCAAAATCAAACCTTTCCGTTTATGTGCAAAAAGGCAAGCCTGAAATTCTTGGCTCAAAAACCTATGCGCGTTATGTTCCGGAACGCAAAGACGACTTTGCTTGGGAAAATGACAGGATTGCATTCAGAACCTACGGAAAAGCAATTGAAAAAAGCAAGGAAGATGCCTATGGCTTTGACGTTTGGGTGAAGCGGACCCACAAACTGATAATCAACAAGAGATATAAACAAATGGACTATCATGTTGATCATGGCGACGGAATGGATTACTATCATGTGGGATTCTCACTGGGAGCTGGTAATATGGCGCCCTATGTTAATGACACGATTCGCTATTCTGGGAATTATGATAAATGGAAAATATTGGATAATGGTCCTTTGCGTACCACTTTCCAATTAATTTATAATTCATGGGATGCAGGAGGAACTAAGGTAAAAGCCACCAAAACTATTTCCTTGGATGCCGGTTCACAGTTAAACCGAATAGAAAATCTTTACGCATTTGATGGGGACAAACCCTTAGCAGTAGTGGTTGGAATCATAAAAAGACCAGAAACAGGCATTATTTCATTAAACGAGCAACAAGGTATTATGAGCTATTGGGAACCCGTCCATGGTCAAGATGGTACAACAGCAGTGGGTTCGATTCTGACCAGCCCGGTTAGTAACATGCTAGTGGGCACTAGTCAAATTTTGGCAAAAACGACTGTTCAGAACAACGTTCCGATAGTCTATTATACAGGTGCGGCTTGGGATAAAGCCGGAAAAATTCTTAATGCCAAACAGTGGCAGGAGTACCTCAACACTTTTTATCTGCAAATACAGAATCCTTTAATTATAAGTGTTAAATAATAAATACCATAAATAATCAACTAAAAAACAAATAAAAAATGTCAGTAAACCTATTTAATTTGACAGGAAAAACAGCACTTGTAACAGGTGGAGTGCATGGTCTGGGAATGGCCATGGCTAAAGGACTGGGCGGTGCGGGAGCAAAAATTGTGGTAAACGATCGTATATCGCAAGAAGCAGTTGACAGGGCAGTTCAAGAGTACAAAGAATGTGGAATTGAAGCCTACGGCTATATATTTGATGTAACGGATGAAACTGCCGTAATTGAAAATATCAAAAAAATAGAAGATGAAGTGGGACCAATCGATATCCTGATTAACAACGCCGGAATTATCAAAAGAGTACCTATACTAGAAATGGAAGTAGAGGATTTCGCAGCAGTAATTACTGTAGATTTAATTAGTCCTTTTATTGTTTCCAAAACCGTTGCTAAAGGAATGATTGAACGCGGAGGAGGTAAAATCATCAACATCTGTTCTATGATGAGTGAGTTGGGCAGGGACTCCGTAAGTGCTTATGCGGCCGCAAAGGGAGGACTAAAAATGCTGACTAAAAGTATGGCTACAGAGTGGGCTAAGTTTAACATCCAGACCAATGGAATCGGTCCGGGTTATTTTGCCACTACTCAGACAGCTCCTATAAGAATAGATGGACATCCCTTTAACGAGTTTATCATTAGCAGGACACCGGCGGCACGTTGGGGAGATTCGAACGATTTACAAGGTGCGGCAATATTTCTGAGCTCTAAAGCGAGTGACTTTGTTAATGGACATATTCTTTATGTAGATGGCGGAATATTGGCCACTATAGGTAAACCTTCTGATGAGTAGTGTGTAGAAACAACTGATAAAATTTCAGATATGATACAATAGATTTCGCAAATCCGGTTCAATTAGTCCTTTTGAGATTACGATCGAACAATAATTAAATCTATCTTATAAAAAAGCCTGGGATGTATTCTCAGGTTTTTTTAGGATATTAAATTAAGTGTGTATATCTGAGTAGTTGTAGATTGTTAAATATGGTTTTCTTTATTATAAATTTGAACCGCAGAAAAAAGGGATAAGGAGTTATGTTTTAAGTTGCATTATATACTTCTTGCACAAAAACAAACAAGTAGTTTTAATGGGCAAGATGCTAAGGGAAACTGGACTTTGAGAGTACGTGATGCAGTTCTTGGTAATTTTGGAACAATAAATTCAGCATCATTGTATATCTGCAATGAGACTTTTACTTTAGGAACATCTACTTTTAGTACTTTAGATTTTGTTCTTTATCCCAATCCAAATGAAGGCAAATTTACTATTAAATTTGAAAGTGAATCTATAAATAAAATTCAGGTTTTTATTCATGATGTTTTAGGCAAAGAAATATTTACTTATTCTTTGATAGGGCAGCTTATTTTAATCAAAATATCCAACTTTCAGATGTTTCTTCAGGTATCTATTTTATCACCATTATCAATGGTAATCGAAAAATGTTGAAAAAAATAATCATCAAAAAAAAATGGTGATCTTTTATTGTAAAGTTTTAGCGGTTATCATAATTGGAAAGCAGTTGTAAAAGTTAAGAAAGTAAAGTTTTCATTGAGCTGTAAAGTACAAAAAGGAATGGAAGCGTGAAGATACTTTTGCAGGCGTCCTAAACTTTTTATTTACACAATTTATGTATGATTGATTTTATTTTAAAAGTTTGTTTGTGAAAAGATAATCGGCTGTTTGGTACCAAGCTATGGTTTCTCGTAGAAATATGGGATTCATCTCGAGAGAATTCAAACTGTTATCTTCTTTATTCCAAGAATAGAATGCCTGTTTTTTTTGATCAGAAAGGATCATTAGTTTATCTCTTTTCATTAGGACGAGTTTGCGGTAGGTCCCTAACAATGAACGTTGTTCAAATTTAGGGTCCAAAACATTTTTTCCAAAAAAATCAGACTCATAGTTCCACTGAAAAATTGAAAACAGTGTAGGGAAAAGATCTATTTGAGAACATTGCTTGTTAATTTTCTGATTGTATTGTTTAGGAAGGTTTATTATAAAAGCAGGAATGTGATAATTAGCCACATCAATTTCGTCCTTTCCAGCACTACTAGCGCAATGGTCGGCAACTATAACAAAGACAGTGTTTTTAAACCAAGGTTTTTTACTGGCTTTTTTTAAAAATTCTTTAATAGCATAATCAGTATATTTTACGGCGCCTTCACGGCTTATTCCTGAAGCAATATCAATTTTTCCGGAAGGATAGGTAAAAGGCCTATGATTGGAAGTTGTCATTACAAAATTAAAAAACGGCTTTTTTTTATTGTATTGTTCATCCGCAACTTTAATCATTTTATTATAAATGTCTTCATCACAAATTCCCCATGCATTCTCAAAAGTCACTTCGCTGTCTTCTATATTATGTCTGGTCGTTTTAATTTTGTCACTTAAAATACTACCACGTCCACGGTCATAAATTGTAAAACCATTACCTCCAAAGTAGGCATTCATATTATCAAAATAACCATCACCGCCATAGAAGAAAGCGCAATTATAATTTCTTGATTTAAAAACATTACAAACGGTATAAAGATTTTTATTTTCAGGTCTCTTCACAATTGATTGACCTGGAGTTGGCGGTATGGAGAGAGTAACAGCTTCCATCCCTCTTACGGTCCTTGTACCTGTTGCAAATATATTTTCAAAAAACACACTTTTTTGGGCCAGGCTATCCATACAGGGTGTAATGTTTTGTTTGTTTCCAAATTCATTAAGAAAACTTGCACTTAGACTCTCTACAAGTATAAAAACAACGTTTTTATTTTGTAAAGAAGCTGTGCTGTTGGTGATAGTTCTGTGAATGGAATAACCTCTAGAATTAAAGTTTGAATTTGAATCAGATAATTTATTTTTAATGATCTTAAAAGCACTAGCATTATCCGTGGAGGTATAGAAATCTACATATTTCATTTGATTATTTCTAAAAGCTGCAAAGAAAGAATAAATACCAGATTTAGAAATTTCAGAATTGTAACGGTTTGAAGACCATTCTGCGTGGTTATTAGAAATAAAAGAAGCAAAAAACAATGAGATAAATCCAGATATTGATAATACTATCATTCTTGTTTTTAAAGAAGCTTTACTTGTAAAACTATTTGCAGATGCTTTTAATTTATAAAGAACAAGTAGAAACAAAAATGTTAGAACTAACATACAGGAAATTAGTAAAGCAAGTGGATAGGACTCTTCAATGTTTTTAGTAACTTCGTGTGTATAGATTAAATAGTCTACAGCAATAAAGTTGAATCGGTTTTTAAATTCTTCCCAAAACGTTAATTCAGCAAAAAAAGTAAATACTAATAGAAAGGTAATTAAAGATGTAAAAAAGTAAACAACTATTTTATCAAATAATGATCCGATACCTTTGTTAGGCATTAGTGTGTAGTAGATTATGCCGGGTAAAGTAATAAAATTAATTGTACCAATATCGAAAAGTAGACCCAGTAATATAGTTATTAAAACATCAGATAGTTTCCAGGATACGTCTTCGTATTGCCAAATTAAGAAAATCAATCTTAGTATTTGTGAAAGAATTAAAAACCACAGTGTAAAATTAAGGATTAGTGAATATCTGCCGAATTTTGGTGAAATCAATTTCATAAATATTTATGTGTAAATTTTATTTTATAATTTTTGATTTGCAATAATTTTATTGTTTGGAAAAACTGAAAGAATGGGATAGAATTATTTTTTAATTCCGGTCTTAGTAAATCACATTTTTAATTTGCATTCACAAATTTATAAATTGAAAAAGGGGAATACCAATAATAAAGCACTCAGTTATACACGTGTGGTTTAAATTTATAATGCTCTTATTTAGAGTTTTAAACAGTAACAATTTTGGAGTTGTGAGTAGAAAAAATAGACCTTTGATCCACAAAGAGAAACTGCGAGTTAAAGAGGTTTTATAGTTAAATAAATGATCATTGATAAATATAAACAAATACTAGAGATCATCGATAGACACGTGTTCTCTCCGATAAATGAATAAATTTTTTTATAACAGTTTATTAAGCAATATGTTAGTGTTTTTTTTTGAATGTAAGTATTTGTGAGTAGTTGTATTTTTGGTTTAAAGACATTTCGTGTGTTTATTTTGCAAGTAGATTTAAGAACAGTTCTCCTCATTCAATGGTACATTAAAATTAAGGGATGGCAATGTATTCTAAAGTGATGTTTAAAGTAAAGCAAGTTTCACAAAACTTCTTAGTCACTGAAGTACTAACATATTTTAAAATAGTAGGTGGAGATTGTCGATTTAGATTTGGGGATTTTTTAGGCAATTTTCAAAGAGGGTATGGTATCTTAACGGGTTGTAAAGAGTAGTCTTGGGGACAGATGATTACAGCCGCAAAAGTTAAATATCATGCTCTCTTTAAAATTATAAACAGACAGCTTTTGAAAAGTATTTTATTGTTCATTTATCTTAAGATTTTAAAGAACTGATGTGAAATTTTAGTTCATGGGTGATGGCCGAAATCATGATATCTTATCATTTTTATCATTTATAAATTTTTATATAAATCATGGAAAGAATTTTTTTTTCAAGGTTACAGCTTTACACTTTAGTTTGGAGGTTTCCAATTGTTATCATCGCAAAGAGCTATGAGATTTCACCAAAAGGAATTAAAGATGCTTGTTATAAAATGAACATACCTTTACCAGGAAGCAAAGAACTAGTTAGAGTCAAATACGATAGAAGTATTGTGCCGCTTCTTAGCGAAAATTATAAAGGAAGTTCTGAAATTGAAATTTTAAAAAAGAAATATCAGAGTGAATTTCGGAAGATGTCCAAATTAAGTCCTTTAAAAAGGTTAATAAAGGAACTAAAAAGTGATCTTAACGCTCCATTACACTTTACCGGTACATTGTTAGAACCATACGAAATTATTGATAAAACACTGAAGTGTATTGAAAAAACTGAACAAAATAATGAAATAGGATTTAGTGCAGAGCTTCTTTATTTGAATGTTGAAGCAAAAAATGTACCTCGTGCCTTGCTGTTTTTAAACGCACTCATAAAACTATTACATTACAGAGGGCATTCATTTAAAAGCTCTAGTTGTAAAACTGGTACAGTTCATGTCAACGGAGAAATTAAAATTGATATTGATTTAAGAGAGGGTCTGAAAAAAACAAGGACAAAACCTTCAAAAGGTTTTTCTAGATATAACAAAACAGGCAGTTTGATTTTAAAAGTCAAAAGAAATTCATTTAAAAAAGAATGGCGTGATGGGAAAGTACCTTTAGAAGACCGCCTTATAGAGGTAGTAGCACAATTAGAGATCATAGCTATCTCGGAGCAGAAATACATAAAACTGATGAATTCTTATAAAGAATAATTAGATTCTGAAAAAAGTTTTTCTATCTATATTATTATTGATAGTTTAAGAACGTTATAGGTTAGGTGTTTTTTATAGAAGTTTTTTTAAAACACCTAACCACAACAAATTTTTAAAAAATACGGTGGAAATAAGTAAAAAAAAAACATAAAAAACTTAAAAACACTACTCAGTTTAGAAAAACATATATAATCATATTTCTAAAAATAAGTATGTAGTATTAAAAATAACTACGCGCGTATAGTTGAGTAGTGAATAATTTTAATAAAAAAAAAAGAAAGAGCTTCATTTACAAAGTAATACTCTTAGAAATTCCATTACCATCATGCAGTTTATTTCAAATCTGATGACTATGAACTACTGATGAAATTTTAGCAAAAAAAAGAATGTAACCGCTTTTAGTCTAAATAATTAACTACGAAAAGTATTAATATTTACTAAGTGTTAATTTGAAATGTTTTTATGTTAAAAATTATCTACAACGGAAAACTACAATTACTATTTGAGAATTTGGAGAATGTGTTTAAATATAGCAGAAGAAATTTAAATATAATCTCGACGAATTTTAGTGAACACCTAATAAATTAAAACGTAATTTAAAATAATAGAAAAGTAATGCAGAAAAATACAGACGCAGTTCTTAGATATATAAAAGAAGTAATTCTTTTTTTTATTTTATTACTAATGATTAGTTGTCAAGATGACTTAGATAATAGCGAGGAAAAAAAATCCTTAAGTCTTCAAAGTAATTACGAAATTGTAGATGGTACTATTAAATTTGAAAGTAAACAAAAGTTAAAATCCATTTTATCTTCATATCAGAAAGATGTAGAAATCCAAAACGATTTCAATGACGAAATTATAACAATCCAAAATAAGGGTTTTAAGCCTTTAACGCCTGTTTTTGACCAAGATGACACTAAAGAATTAGAGGCCTTTATACTTGCAAAAAAAGTAAGAAAACAAAAATTAAATTCTGCTTACGGTAAAAATATTAAAGTATTTGTAGATGAGGAGTTTGATATTGAAGATGATTTGATACAAGATCCAAGTTTCGCAGCATTACTAAATGAGGAGAGGGAGATAATTATTGGAGATAGCTTATATAAATATACTACTGATGGATTATACTACTGTTTAGAAAAAGACAGACAAAAACTTAATAATCATTTAAAAGGCTTTAGTTCCTCATCAAAAAAAATAATTTGAATGGAATGACTGCAAAGGTTCCGCAAGATAAAGATGGAATTTCTTTTTTCATACCAGAAAACAGACCTTTTCTAGTACGTCCTACTCCAAATATACCAAAACAAAGTCCTTTTCCCGTATTCCCTACTCCAAAATTTATAAAATCAAGTTTAGAAATTTCTCGAGTTGATAAAGATGGTTTTTTTGAAAAAATATTTGGTGAAACCGAAGTCGATACTGAAAATTTTGGTGATGGTTGTAGAATTAAAGTTAAGTTTTGGAATCAAAATTATTTCATATTTTCTTCGTTAGGCTGTAGTGCTAGATTTCAAAAAAGAGTTAAGATTTTAGGTGTTTCAGGTTGGCAAAAATCATACGCTGATCAAATTGAACTAGGTATTAATGATATTTCTTATGATTATAATTTTAATGTGCCTGTTTATAATGCTGCTAAATATAATTATGAAACTTTTTTATAGAAATTAACGGTGTAAAATATGCAGGATCTGGTAAGCAAATTATTGAATTTCCTAGTGGTTCAACAAATTTTCCTTTCGCGGGGACTTCTCCTCAGGAAGTAACGGTTAGTATTTTTAATAAAGATTTATTTGATGTAAAGTATGATGCGAATAAAGTTTACAACCAGGCCGTGGATTTGGCGGTAAAACAAGTATTTAAAGAGATTGTATCTCTTAATCCTGCTTTGGCACAACTAGCAAAAAAAGTAGAGAACGGTGACATTTTGTACAAAGTAATTGCTGTAAATCAAATTTTTAATAAAGTCACAATATCTACACAAGGAATTAAATGGACAAACAATAATGATAATGCAATTACTCACTATTTTGATTTCAATTTCCTTTTAACATATAACTCTGATTACAATAATCCGGAAGATTATTTACTGGGATTACAATGCTCTACAAAATTTACAAACATTAGAGCAGATATTTATGGAGCTGCTCTTCATAATAATGTATGGAAAGGGAGAAGGCTGATTTTAGGTAGTAAATAAATAAGAAAACACCAAGCCAAGTTTTTTGGCTTGGTTTTTAAAATTAGAAAAATGAAAAAATATATAACGATTACATTTTTATTATTGGTTTTTGTGAATTTAAATGCACAAAGTAGAAGTAGTTATTTAGATAGTAGTTTATTTAAAATAAATATCTTATCTCCTGGGATTACGTATGAAAGGAGTTTAAGTGAGAGTACTTCATTATGTACTGACTTAAATCTTAGTCTAGGGTTTTCTTACAATAATAATTCAGGTAGTGACTTTTTGTTTGTACCCTACATAAGAGAACAATATAGGTACTATTATAATATTGAAAAAAGATCTTCAAATAATAAAAATATTAAAAACAATTCGGCTAATTTTATAGCACTGAACGGGAGTTACTATTTGCCTAATGGTAATTCTCAAGATGTAAGTGTTTACGATGGATTTACTGTTGCGCCAATATGGGGTTTACAAAGAACATATGAAAGTGGCATTAACTTAGGTTTAATAGTAGGTCCAGGTTATAATTTTGGAACAAAAGAAAGAACTGCGGGTTTTGTGCCGGTAATTAATTTTACATTAGGATGGGTAATTGGCAAATAAAAAACATGAAAAATATTTTGGGATTGTTTTTTTTTATCTCATTAGGAACTTATGCTCAAAAAATAAGACCTTTTGTCGGAGTTTCAGGCTACATTGATACTGATTTTGATAAGTCATTTTTTGGAGATTTGAAAATAGGAGCTGAGTATAAATTAGCTTATTATTTGAAACCAGAAATAGAAATTAATTATATGTTTGGAACCCTTGAGGAGCTAACTAAAAGAGACGATACAGGACTAGTTTTATCTTTATATGCGAAAAAAGTATCTGCTATAAATTATAGTTTTTCTCCTAAAATTATTCTAGGGAATAAAAATGGCGATGGTTCAGGTTATTTACAGATTCTTCCCAGATATACTTATTCAAGCATTCAGGCTTCAGGGCATCGAGTATCGAGAAATTCTACTAATTTTTCAAAACCTATTGAAGAAAAAGAAAAAACTTACGATATTCAACATTCTTTTGGGATAGGTTTGGGACATGTCATCGATTTTTCAGATGAGAACTCACAGTCATTGGCAATAAATATTTATTTTAATAATATAGATTTAGGTAATGCATTAAATATGTTGAAACAAGATACACGATTTAAAACACAAGACGTAATTGGGTTTGGTTTAAACTATTATTTTGTTTTCAAAAAAAGAAGTATTTGAAAATTATTGGAGTATGATTGTTAGTCAGAAAAGATTTTTTATTTTTTAATTTAAAAAATAATCATAAAGCCGATAAAAATTATGGTAATCCGTTTTATTGTATAATTGATGCTGCTTCCATAGAGAAAGATGATTGATTTTTAGTTAAATTTTATTCATCCAAATACTTATATCCAGATTAGAATCAATATTTAGTTTTTTGCGTAATCTATATTTTTTGGCTTCAATGGCTCTCACCGTACTTTTGGTGTAGATCGCTATTTCTTTAGTGGTAAAATTTAGTTTAAGATAGGCGCATAGTTCCAACTCACCGGCAATTATGTTGGGGCATAAAGTAATGATCTTCTGAAAGAATTCAGGGTATATTAGCTTTAGCTTATTTACAAAGGAAGCGTCATTCTTTATGGCCAGATCAATTACCGTTTCTATTTCAACTATACTTGCCTGATTGGACAAAATAGTTTTAAGCTCTTTGTTTTTTTCAGTTACCAATGTATCATAATTAGCCAAGAGTAACTGCCTTCTGTAAAGAGCGTAAAAAATTAAGATGGTGTAGAATAATAATATGATCAGATTTGCAATAAGAAAATCATGTTGCAATTCTTTATAAAGACTATTGTAAAATAACTTAAAATCCGTTAAAATGTTTACCACCAGTCCCATGATCATGGAAACTATAATTAGAAACATTTGTCTTTTTTCTCGATTGATAGAAAAAGTTAGCGGTAAAGAGAGCAGAAGAGGAATGTAGGAATAAAGACTTCCGCCGTGAAACCCCAAGTATGAGGTGAAAAAAAAGATAGAGGCACTTAAAAAAAGATAAAGTATTATTTTTAATTGAACCGTGTACCGGCGAGGCGTAAAAATAGCACAAAAAAAAGCCAGCGAAAATCCAATCATAATGCCCGCTGGAAAGTAAATTTTTTTTAATATGAAAAATAACGTAAAAGCTAAACTAGATATTGTCAGGCAAATCAGATAAGTATCTATCACGTGCCTTCTTTCTTTCTCAATCATTTCAAGTTTCTTTATTAAATAGGCTTAGTTATAGGTGCAGAAAATCAAAAAATAAGGATCAGCTTAAGATTTAAATTTAATGCAATATTATGGATTATAAGTGTTTTATCAAAAAATATAGAAATTTTGCTTTAGTTTTTTAACGAACTTTTTATAGCTAATAAAAATTATTGAATACATTGTGATATTTTAAATGTAAAAATCTTGTAAAATCAATCATTTGGCGCTACCCAAAGCTTTTAATTTAATCGCAGGGCAGAGAAGTATAAGTGATGTTCGTTAGTATCATCTCGCTGAGCCGAATAGGTTATTCTGTACCATTCGCCATTAGGGAAATTTATATCGCAATAGACGGTTTCTGTCCTTGCATCACTGGCATATATAATATCATCTATCATAAAACAGTGATGATTAGGCGCTACAACCGTATTTCCGCCTGTTGTGTAATTATCTACTGGGGAAACAGTATTAATTGTATACGTGATGTCCAAACCGGTGGTATTGTAAAGTTTAGGGCGTAAATATTCTTGGGTATTGTATAGAAAATCCATTCTCAGCCCATTGATGGTGATAAATTTGACTTTTTCTCTAGGAAAGGCAGTTTCATATGCTGAAGCTCCTGGTATTAGACCTTTATTTATAGCTCTTTTTCCTGTCATCACCGGAATGTCGGAGCGAGAACGTGACCTGAAATCAAATATCATTACTCTTGAGGAACGTAATTCTCCGATAAGAAAGGGTTTGGTAAAATCTCCCCCTCTTATTAATTTACCCTGTTCATCTGCAAAGACCTGTGCTGTTCTGGGACTTGTAAGGCCATTTATGATTACATCTCCATTTACGTCTAATGCCTCCTTGGGATTATTGTTTCTTATTCCTACTTTGTTATCAGTGGCATTAACATTTAGTGTTGTTCCATCTACAGTAAAATGACTTGTTCCCGTTGTTGACTTTGACGGAAATGCAATAGTATTTACATCAAGATCAACAGTCCTGTTAGTATCAACAATACCATTTTCGTTGTAAATATTTGGAAATTTCCCAGCTAATACTTTCTTCCATTCAGATCCATCCCACATGTAAAATCCTGCCGGAGTAAGACCTGCACTTCCGGTATTCCAAATTAAAGTACCGTAAGCGTCCGTGGGAATGGTTATAGTTGTGCGATCTGTTGCACTAGTTAAGGCTGCCTCGGCAATCTTTAATCCACCATTAGTTCCGTCTTTTTCTAATTGTAAAAGCTGACCGGTTTGTACATTGGTTACATTATTGCCTATTTTTACCTGCGCAGAAATTAAGTTTGCCGTAAATAAAGCGATTGTTGTATAAAAAAAAGTATTTTTTGATAGCATGATCTTATTATTTTTTAATATTTTATTGTTTGGTATTCATAACTTTGGTTTCTATGATAGAGCCGGTATCTAGCAGAATCCGGGCAATATAAATTCCCTCAGGATGAATGAATGTTCTTAGGAGTTCATTTGAGTTGTTACCTGAATAAGTTTCAACAAGTTTACCTGTAATATCATATAAATCAATTCTTGCAATAACGGATTGGGCCTTAGCATAAAATTTTGAAAAATTTATATAGGCAAAATAGTTTAGCATAACATTTTTCTGTGTATCAAGGGTAGCAATTTGGTAGACAACTTTGAAGCGATCATCATCGCTTGAATTAAGTGAAAAGGTATAATCCTCATTTTTTAAATCTATGTATCTCTTGGTAGCGCTGTCAAAAAGAAATATTTTAGTATCATCATTTAAAAATACACCTTCAGCATGGCTTAATTGTATCTTAAAGGTTCCATTGTCAGATGGTCCTTTCGTTATCCCGAGTTTGACTACATCGGAGGTGTCAAAGGAAGGCCTTGTGTTTATCGCCATTCTTAAATCGTTGATGAAAGTACATAATTGTGATGTACTGGCACTATTTCGTTCTGCATCATACATCCTATCGTAATTGTAGGAGGTCTCCTCAAAGTATCCAATTTGAACCTGACTGAAAATTTCATTTTGATTGGTCAGTGTGAGCTTATATCGATCCCTTTGCTTTGGTTCTTTGTTAGCTGTTTTGAAAAAAATATTGTTTTCGTTTGTAAGGCGAATGCAATTGGTGTAAATTACATTCCCTACACCAAGAGCCTTTACTTTAAATCCTTGTCCTGAAGCAATTTTACCTGTGGGTATCTGCGAGGTCGGTGATGTAACGATGTAGCCCCCCAGATTCCACATAGCATAGTCAGCCTGATTATATTTTGCTTTATTGGCAAGTGGTGTTGAGGCAGTCCAGAAATACAATGTACCATCTAATATCGTGTTAGAACTCAAAAATTTAGATCCATCAATGGCGCTGGGATAGGGATTACCCAGCAGCTCGTAGCTGGTTTTCGAATTAAGATTCGCTGGATCGTTTCGAACAGAAACAGATATATCTCCATTATTAGCAATTCCCTTAATAGGGAAATCAATACTGGCCGTTATCGAGATATCAGTAAAAGGTGCTTGAGGTTTTACCCGGGCAATAAAACCTTTACCTGTGGTGGTGGTTGAAAATAACTGCCATCCGCCGCCAGTCCCCGTTAAATAGTTCCTAGTAACGTCAAATGCTCCACTGGAAGAACTTCCTCTTGCAATTGCATTTTGAATTTGACTGTAAAAGTTTCCTGAAATAGGTGTACCCCAATATACATAATCTTTACTTCTTTTTGGTATAGTACTTTTCACTAGCTCAATATTTGGCGCACTTGAAGTGCCGCTTCTCTGCACCAACGCTGCTTCGGATTCCATAATCACTTTTCCGGATCCCGAACAACCATAGACTATTTCAAGTGATTGCCCATTAGCCAATGTTAAATCGGAGTTCAGTATAAGTGAATTACATTTAAGGCTACCACGCAGCGGTGCATTTACTACAACAGCATCACGAAGAGTTGGGGGAGAAGGATTCCAGGAACCATTCCAGGTTTTGGTTGTTCCAGACCAGGATGGTAAGCTAAGACAACTTTCATTCTTTGATGCTAATGTAAAATAACGGTATTTGCGTAGATCAACTTCTAAGGCCGTAATTGATCCCTTGTTTAAATCACTAGCTATATTAAATAAGGAATTACTGTCTGGGCTTGACTTAATCTGCTCCCATGTTGTATTTGAGGGATTGTAACCGACTACCACTAGGTTATCAATTTCCTGATTGGTAAGTACCGATATGTTGGTCAAATTGGACCAGCTCAGTGACAGCTCGGGTAATGTTACATTACCATAAATATCCCAATACCCAATTTCAGAGATTGCTTTTAATTCTGATTCAAAAGTTGCCCCTATGACTGGACCGGGGTTATCATGAAAATAAGCGGCGTCTATGATACTGGCATTTGTCGATGAAACTTGAATTGGCGCATAGACTCCCAAATCTCCGATTGGAAATAGAAAGGAATGGTTTCCATTGTAAGCAGCGTACCCATCCAGATAATGATCAGCAGAAGCATTGGAGGATTTACCAACACCGAAGTACAACTTTCCATAAGAATTGATAGCTTTACTGGTACTAGTTTTAGAAGGTGATAGTCCAAAACCAAAATGACCAGTCGACAAGAACAATTTTGAACCCTTACTTATATAAAGTTTTCCATTATTTTGAATCTGAGAATAGGATTGTAAAGACAAGAAAAATAAAAAACAGAGAATATTGTATTTAAGGGTAGGTTTTAGCTCCTTGAGAATTAATGAGTTCACAATATACAGGCATTAAAAGTTAGGTTTTTAGATCAATAATTAAGGTATTTCATTCATTTTTCAGTAAAATTTCTCTTAAAAATGTAGAAAGCAAAACAGATGCCAAGTAGAAGAAGATATATACTGTACATATCGATAGAAACCGGTTGAGGATCGTCTATTACTGGTGGTGGATCTGGTCCCTGCTCTTCTTGGCTAATAATTAACTGATTTGTTAAAAACAGTAATAAGCTTAAACTGATTTTTAGTTTAGAATTCATTTTAAAATGATTTTGATGAGTAATTGATGTTAATCTGTTTCTAAAATTTTCGTAATCTTAAGTTTTAAAGAATCATAGCAACTGATTTGTATTTCTATATGCCTTTGGTGAAATACCGATGTTGTTTTTAAAAAACTTTCCAAAGTTGGATTGGTCTTTGAAATTAAGTTGCATTGCAATTTCATTAATAGTAAAACTAGTTGAGGTTAGCAGTATGCGTGATTCATTCAAAATCATCTCGTCGATTATGCGATTAGGTGTTTTCCCAGTGAACTCAATTATTACTCTTGTAAAGTGACTTTTAGACAAGTACAATTGATCTGCATAGAAGTCAACAGTTCTTTCTTTTTTAAAGTTCCGTCTTAGTAAATCAATGAATTTGAAGTTTAATTCAAGACGTCGCGTACTGGTTGCGATTTGGGAGGTATTCTCCTTATAAATAAGCCCTACATCATACACGAGTAACTTTAATATACAGTTGATCAGTTCAAGATCTATAATTGTCGAGAAATTAAACATTTCATCGTTACTTAACAGTTCTGTTATTGCAATGATTTTTTTCTTTTTATTTTCGTCAAGTGGCAAAACTATAGCAGCTTGATTGATGAAGAAAGTATTAGGAATTAAATTATAGATGTTACCAAAGGAGAAGAGATCAGAATAATTAATATACAATAATTTAATATCCGGTGAAGCTTTAATTATTTTTGTGGGAGAATTTGGAGCAATTAAAACTGCACCCTCTGAGCTTGCAATGCTTGTGGTAAAGTTAGTTTCAAGGGTAATTTCTCCCGATATTATTATTATTATAGAAAAAGAATTGTTTTGAAAATATACATTTAGAGGTACATTAGCCTTTCCGACTAATTTTGAAACCATAGCTCTGGCTATGGGATGCGGAATTTTTATTTTATCGATAAAAATTTCACTATTATCAATAATTTCATCTTCGCAACTAAATTTTTGAGATTTCATAAAGACTTAATAATTTAAAAAGTTTATACCTTATTTTATAATCGAGCAGTACCTCATGTCTTGTAACTAAAATCATAATTTATTAATTTAGGCGCTATAGACTCTCATGACGCTACACTTTATATACATTGGATGTGAAACTTATTTTTTATTCAGGGCAAATTAAATACTATTACTATTTGAAATTTTGAATTGAACTACGCATATCTACACTGCTATTTTAATATTTTTAAATGCTTTATAAACAGATATTTATATTTTGGGTGTCACGGAATAAATTATGATACGTGTATTAAATGAGTATGTTGAAAAATAAAATCGTGCGATAATACTTAGGTAAAATACCTTGGTATTTTCTATGTTTAATTTAAAAGAGAAGATTTTAAAATTTTTGTACTGCTGTCTTCTGATTTTTTGTAGTATATCTTAATTTAGTTGTTCGGAATGTCAAAAAGTATAACATCTTATATGTCACTTAAGATTTAATAAGATAGGGACAGAAATTTAGCGGCAGTTATCTGCTAAAATTTACACTAGATTATTGTAGGAAAGGGAATGATAATTGAGAAATTTCTTTGCAATTGTTCTTCTGTTTTTTATTTTTAGTGCTCAAGATTCTTGCAATCTTACCAGAAACTTTAAAATTCTTTAGATACTTCACTTAATGGACTATTTTTAGCAGATCTGGAAAATGATCTTTTAAGACCAATTAAAACCTATTTTTCCCCTTTTTTAGCAAGCTGTATTAGGAGATCTTTGCTGTGTGTTTGTAAGATCGTTAAATGGATAGTTTTACGGAAAGACAGTATTGTGAGCTGCTGTAGTGTTTATTATCACGCTATCTAATCTTGTACTACTTTTAAGACAGTTGCTGTTATTGATGCAAAGGGGAAAACAAAATTAATATTTGTAAGAAAAAAGAATTTTATTTTATTGCTTTAACTATAAAAGGTTTCAAAATATTGCCAATAGTTTTGTGATATTTTATGTAGTGTGCACTGGGAATTATTGTTTTTTTTGTTATCAATAAAAGGAAATAGATATCATTATGAATTTTTTCATCTTCTGAGAAATGCCTATTTTAAAATATTGAGGGCATCCTGAAAATTCAATACACGATTCATTATTGTAGTTAAACTTTATAGGGACGGCAATCCCCTAAACGTTGTTTTTATAGTAGTCTTTCATTTTGGTTATTATTGATTAGTTATTATTTGTTATGAAAGACTGTAGAGAGCTGTTTGCCGACAGCTCTTTTAAAAGTTTGCGTCTAAAAAAGAACAATTTCAATATGATTAAAAATAAGACTAGAGTTCTGTAAAGATATTTTTAAAATTCACCAAAAATTTGATAGTGCTATTGTGTGCAGATTGTTTATCCTTAGGAACATTATACGGATTTACGGAAAATGTAACTGTTGATAAGGCATTATCTAAGGTTGCCGGTGAAAATTTATATTACACTCAAAATGCAAAATTTTCCGCTATGAATAATCTGGAAACTTTTGGTTTTACGAATTTTTGAAATAAGTTAACACCTCAGGTATGTAAATATTTCCGTTTTTAAGAAATGAAAATCCGTTTGGACTAAATTAGGTAATACAATAATTTTTAAGTAGTGAACTTGTGACTAAAGATATATATTCATTTGTTAAGGTTTCAAGCTTTCGAAAAGAAGCTTACGAATATTTTATTTCACTCAACCCCCTTTTATTTTATGAAGGGGTTGCCGGAGCTCCGTACATGGACTGGTTATTTTTTAATGTAAAGCTCGCTACAAAGGGTGAAAAAATGCTTGTTAATTTTGAAGACGGCTCAAGTGCAATTTGCCACCTGGTAGATTTTTGTCCTTTTAAATCTTTTACTTTTTCTTTTGAATGTTTTACCTCAGTTCGTTTCTTAGGTCTTGATGCTATACAGTGTACTTACTCTTTCTCAGATTGGGGAGTTGGAGCAACATTTGTTGACTGTCATTATAGATTGAGGTTGCAATCACCCTTTTGGAATTTTATATTCGAGTATTTTTTGAGAAAAACTTTGGAGAAAAATCTTGATAGAATTTTGATTCAGAATGCAAAAGATGTAAAGTTTTAACAGATTGGGAATTTAGTATAAAATAATATTATCGCTAAAAAGGTTATAAAAGTCTTGTTGTAATTGAGTTTATAAGCTCGAAAAGCGCCATTTTGAGTTCATTCGTTGCCTGTGAATTGAGATTAGATAAAGTACAGCTATATAATAATCATCTTTTCCAATAGTTCTTAAACTAAAAAAAAGCAATATACGATCTTACTCATAACATATCAATAGCTTACTGGTATATTTAGTTTGAAGAAACTTTAGTAGATCCCTTATCTCAATAACGCCTGCAAATAAAAAAAGATGCTATTTAAAAAGATAGTTCCATGAAGATGAATGTGAATTTGCAAATTGCTAAAGAGTTTTACAACATGTAAGATTTTATGTTTTTTGAAACGATTCCTTTGTTTCTCTTAAGCTACAAAATCAATTACATAAATGAAGTCCCGGGATTTAGGACCATCTTATTTTTTTATAGAAATAAAACATGCAATTTTAGCTTTAAGTAGAAACACTAAACACATATGAAAATTAAATTACTTCCCACTTATATAATGCTAGTTGTAACGACGTTACTGCAATCGTGTTCCACAAATTACGACAATAGTAATGATACTGTTTTAATTGTGATATTTATAAAACCTGCAAATTTAGAAGGTGTTTACGTTTCTGAAATTTTAGTATCTTTTAAAGGACATAATAGTGTTGAAGTAATAAAAAGCAAAACATACAACGGTCATCTAACAATTACATTAGACCAAGACTCATATGAAATTTTTGTTGAAGGAAAGATTAAATACATTAAAGATGGAAATACTGTTGAAACTTTCGTACGCGGATACAATAAATCTGTTATTGTTACCGCTAAAAGAGCAGTTACTTCGCTACCTCTTTTCGTGAAAAATACTTAGTCTCATTTTATTAGTGAACTATTTTCACAGAATCAAAAGATCGCAATTAAAACAATATTTGAGTATAAAATCAGGTTAATATTATGGTTAGTTTTGGTTTTTCTTTCATATGATTCATTGGTATTATTTACCATTCCTAAAATGATGGTAGATGATATTTTTAAACCCTAAGTTTATTTTGGTTATACTGATTATTACTTTAATTTTAAAAAAGATAAGGCAATTATTAAAACAGCCTTATCTTAAAAGCCCTATTATTAGTACATTTCATTATAATTGGACAAGCAATTAAGTGTGATGCCCTGTTTGATACTAAGCGGGATTGACTTTATTCACAATTTAGGTCTGGAAGTTGTTGTCTTTTTTCCAAATTTTTGTTTTCCCCACCAAATAATGAACCCCGTAATAGGTAAGGTTGCCGATATTAAACTGACAAAGAAGGCAATAAATTTTCCAGGTAGTCCAAGAACGCTTCCCACGTGAATATCATAATTCATTCTGCGTATTTTATTTGGAACATTGGCCTCGCTGTATTTTCCGGAGAATGTTGCTTTTTCTGGTATCTGTTTTAAACTTTTTTGGTCAAAGTTATAAACATCCATGTTGTAGTATGTGTTTTTTTGCTTGTATACCAAAGCCTCAATAGCATCTGACGGTTTACCTGGAATGCTAATGATGATTCCGGCAATTTTTGGATTTTCTTTATTTAATTTCAACAATATTTTATCCACAGTTGTGATATTAAAAGCTTTAATATTAGTGGTATCGGATTTTGGTGGTTGGTTGCTCTCAATTAAAGGTTTTCCTGCAGAAGTTATCCAGTAGAGTGATTTACTCCACCAGTCAAAACTCCAGACTAAACCCGTTACGGCAATAAAGAAAAGAAAAATAGCACTATAGAAACCCAGTACATTATGTAAGTCATAATTAACTCGTTTAAAACTGGCACCATATTTAATTTTAAAACTCTTATCGATGATTGATTTGATCCATTTTGTAGGCCACCATAAAACAATTCCCGAAATTAGAATAATAAGAAAAACGATCACAGCAACCCCAACGATTGGCCTTCCAATATCGTATGGAAGCCATAATGAACGATGACCATTTAAGATCCATCTGAAAAAGTCTGGCGAATCTTCTCTTGAAAAGGATGCTGTATGCAATATTTCACCCGAATATGGATTCATGTAGATGCTGACATAAGTACCAGTTCTTCTTTTTCTAGGCTTTTCTTTTTTTACTTTTATTTTGTTTTTCTCCTGAGCTTTTATTTTTGTTTTTTCTTTTTTGGCTTCAATATTGGTTTCTTTTTTTTCAATGAAATACTCTATAATTACAGCTTCATCTTTGCCTCCAAAAGTTACACTTTTAGCATTATGACCTTTCATTTTATTATCTGCAAGAGCAACTAACTCTGAAGCCATTAGAAAAGCTTTTTCTTCTGGTTTTACAAAACGCCAGTCTTCAATGTAATCTTTTATCTCATTTTCGAAGACATAAATACATCCGGTTAAACTCACGATAACCACTATAATTCCCGAGGCCAAACCAAGCCATAAATGCAGCCAGGCCATCACACGCTTGAATAAGGATTTTTTACTTTTTTTCTTGATTGCTTTTGAAGAAGAAAACATATTTTTTTAGAGTATAGTTAATAAAGAGAAAAAACCGTAAGTCCCCACCACAGAGCTTACGGTAAAAAACAAAAAAACAAAAAACAAATTAATATTTTAATTTCTGAATGGCAGTAATTTCCCCACCTTCTACTTTCATACCTTTTGTTGCAACTGCGGTGCTGCCATTGATAGTGTAAATCCAGTTTCCCTCAGATGTGCTAAGGCCAATAATAGCTGAAGATCCATCTTCTGTAGTGATGTTATATTTATCTGTTAAATCTGTTATAACTGCAGGAGTATTCGTAACCCATGTAAATGTCTTGGTGTAAACATCTACAATTGCCAATTTTCGGTTGCCGTCATTTTTACCTTTATTACCGTACATAAACAATAAAAATTTACCTTTTGAAATATAGGACGTTGCAGCAATTTTGTGACCTCCCGATTTTTCCTCTACGTTAAAGAAGTAAGACTTATCAAATTCTGTACTTCCTTTTTTTATTTTTACAATTGCAGAAGGCTTTTTAGATGTCAAAACATTATTGCTTTCAGCTATAGCACCAGAAAAACCGTAAGCATCTCCAGTTTCATCTGTAAACAAACCTTTTGTCATGTAAGCTCCTATGTAACTTGTTCGGTTATCCTTAATTACTTTTTGTAATTTGAGTTCTGGATAGTTATACACCGCAACCCAGGTACTATCAGGATTTAGGGTTCCAAAATTATCGACTCCGTCTCCCTTAATGCTCATGTAGGGCATAAATACCTTGTCCCCAACCTGAGTTGCCCAAGTATAATGAGCTCTTTCCCCTTTTGCTACCAACTTCTTTATATCTTGCTGTGCTTCTCCTACAATAAGAGATTTAGCTGCATCAATTCGGTACATTGATGCTATCGAAGCGCCTTGCCTTGGTATTTTAACAGTCAGGATATCGTTGTTGACAGTTGCGAAAACTTGTACGGTTTCTGCCTGAAAATTAGATTTTTTTACCAGTTTTCCTTCATTATTCAAATTATAAGTTGTGACAGCTCCTGGATTTCCCTGTCCGTAAAGTAAACTGAAAAAATTATTTTGCGCTGTAATATAATAACGATAAGTTCCATCCTGTTCCAGTCCGTTACCTGTTGTCGTTATGGATCCTTTAGAAATGTCATCGGCAGTTAAGATATAATCTGCAATTCCGGCTGCACCGGTAGTGGCTGTAATTATGTATTTAGTTTTGCCGTTTGTTGTGGTTATACCTTTATTTTCTTTTTTTTCTGTCTTCTCAGCATCATTGCTGCAGGAAAATGTTGTAAAGGAAATAATAGCTGACAATAGAGCTAATGTGCTACTTTTTTTCATAGTATAATGGTTTTTGTGTTAAAATTAATTGTTTGATTTACTGAAATAATATCTGAATTTGATATAGAAAGCTCTGCTTGGTTTTTGTAAAGAAAAATTGTCGTAGAGTTTGTTATCGAATAGATTTTTACACTCAAACGCAATGTTATATTTTCCATTTGCGATGCTGTAAACTGCGTTTAAGTCATGACTGAATTGTTGTGGAATTTCCAGCTTACTCTCTTTGCTTCCCATACTGGGCCACGATAGATAATATGTTTGTACAAAAAGTAAATTGTAACCAACAGATAAATTATTTCCCTTTCTCATTAGATCATTAAAGAATAGTGTTGCATCAGCATTTCCAAATAGGAAAGGCATGTTTGGAATTCGGTCTTTATAGAATGGTGATACATAATTTTGATTAGGTTCATATTTTGTCATGTTTCGAATATTTTGGTAAGTGGTATTTACACCGGCGGTAAATCTGTTACTGTATGAATAACGAATTTCACCATCAATACCATAGTTAGTGACTTTACCCTGGTTGACATTGACAGTCATGGTTTGATTATTGTTTAAAGTAGGACGGATAAAATCGGTTGCATCCCGATGGAGGAGATTTACATCAAACGATATCGCGTTTAATTTTTTGAAATTTGTCTGATAACTTGCCCCAACATTAAAATTGTTACTGGATTCTGGTTTTAAGTCCAGGTTTCCCTGTACATTATCGTTTATATTTCCGAAAATTTCTTCGGGAGCAGGAAGTCTGTAACTTTTTTCAAAAGAAGCTTTAAGTTGTAAATTCTTTTTTAGGTAATAACTTGTTGCTCCACCATAACCTGTTATAGATCTATTGTCAATAAATTTTTGATAAGCAATATCACCAGCATTTCCCGAAGGATTATAACTTCTGGAATAGGTTGTTTTTAAAGAGTATCTTTTTAAAAATAAAGATGTACTCCATTTTTTATTTAGGTCTAATTTATATCCCAGTCCTAAAACATTCTTTTGTGTTTTTTTTGGTTGTTTATAAATTAAAGATTCCGGAAACAGCTCATCACCTTCCTTACGATTAAAGGTATTATAGGTATTATTTATCATGAAAGAGTGTCTTTCATTTAGGGTGTAAAAAATATTTGCTGTTGCTACACCGTTATTGTTTTGAAACTCACGCAATGTTCTGTTTCTTTCTGCCCCTAAACCATCGTATTGTTTAAAGTCGCCAAACCAGTTATATCTTCTAAAAACAGTATCTATATTTTGTTCTTTACCAAAATTAAAGTTACCAGTAATATTAATATTTAAACCTTTAGTAAATAAGTCTTTAACTTGATATTTTACTGTTGGCATTAAAATATTTCCTTTTCTGTACATTTGTCCAAATACACTTACCATTCGGGCTCCTGTTTGAATGTCAGATTTGTTTTGTCCTGCTGTAAAGCCAAACATCAATTTGTCTGCATATTTTCTACCCGTTAAACCAACGTTAAATATCACGGTTTCATTACGGTATTTATCGTGAAAACGTCTTACGCGCTCATTGGGAAAATAAGCTCCGGTCTTTAAATCTGATATGTCTACATTCACCCAGTAATTGTTGTCTGAATAATTTTGAAAAGCATTTATTTCTGCAGTAAAACCGCTTTTCGCTTTATATCCTGCGTTGAGACTTGAACGGTGAGTATTGAACGATCCAAAAGAATAGGAAGCATCGAGGTACGTTCTGGCTTTGTTGTTTGTCACAATGTTAATAGCCCCCCCCAGAGCATCGCCACCAAGCCATATGGGAACAACTCCTTTATAAACTTCTACACGCTCAGCAAGGTTAATTGGTATATTGTTTAATTGAAAAGATGAGCCAAAATTATCCATTGGTACGCCATCAATAAATACTTTGATTTGATTTCCATAAAAACCATTTATAGAAAGTTCTGATCTTGAGCCAACTCCTCCTGTCTCACGATTTCTTACTCCTGAAACGCGATCCAAAGCATGGGAAAGGTCCAGTGTAGAATTATGAAGTTTCTTAGCGTCAATTGCAGTTACACTGTAAGATTGCTTATTGATCTTTTCTGTCTGACTCCTTCCAATTACAGTAACACCTTCTAATTCCTGTAATTTATTATTTAATTGTACAGTGAATGTTGTTTTTTCTACTGAAAAGTCAATAGGTTTCAGTTCGGTTTCAAAACCACTTGCAGAAATTTTTAAAGTATATTTTCCGGTTGGTATATCCTTGAAATAAAAGTTCCCATTTTCATCTGAAATAGTGCTTAAGTTGGTTTTTTCTATACTAATTGTCGCATAGGGTATTGTTTTTCCAAAATGGTCTAGTAACTGCCCAGATACAGAGAAACCTTTATTTTGCTGTGAAAATGATAATAATGAGATGAGAATTAATAAACCAGTAAATATTTTTCGTTTGTTTTCCATACTTTATTTAGAATAATTATAAATAATGTTTTTGCAATATTACAGGCTAATTATTTAAAAAGATTAGGGAAAAAAGGATTATTATTATGTAAAAAGGGATTAATTTTTTGGGTTGGTAAATTTAGAGAGAGAGTATTTAAAGGCAGCCATATAATAGCTTAATGCTACTAAACAGGATATGTGTATCTATTATTATTGTTTTAAGTAATCATGAGTAGTTAGACTTTTGTGGGTATCTGTTTAAATTGCTTGTTTTGTACTCTATTAATTTTTGTAAACAGATCATCCTTTTAATTAAAATGGACTTAATGAATACTCCAATAATTTCTCTGTCATAAAAAGTTGCTCAATTTGAAAATTAAATCTACAATATTAGGACTTCATAATTCAATTTTCGAAATTGAAGTTGGTACGAGGTATCGTCCAATGAATATTTTGAAAGAAGATTACATCAATATAAGTACAGAAGAATTTGAAAACATAAAGTGTCATATTTTATCTACAGCAGGAATGGTTATAGTGTCTTGTGAATCTTGTTTTGCTAAGCCACAAATAGAGATATTTGAAATTAATGAGGAGTGTGTTGTTATGGATTTTATGTACTGTAACAATGTTGAAAGTTGTATTGATGATTTGCAATATGAAAATCATTCGAAAGAAAAAACTCATAATATAATATATGCACCAAGATTTAGCAGGACTTTTAAAATTCCTGCATTTCAACAAGTAAGTTATCTGTACATTATTTTGTCAAAAGAATTTTATTATACCTTAATTAATGAAAACTGGGCTCTTCATGAAAATTTTTCAAATAAAATTCTAATTCAAAAATCAGCTTATCTAACCTCGAAATATACTGCTTTTAGCCCTGCAATTTACGGGATACTTGCTGAAATTAAAACCTGCAGTAGGATAGGAGCCTTTAAGAAAATATTTATAGAGACTAAAATAAAAGAACTTTTATTATATCAGTTGGAATCTATTAATTTCTTATCCATGTATAGGCAAGATATAAAAGAAGGTGATTATTTGAAACTTCAAAAAGCCAAAGAAATAATCGAAAAAGATTACTTAAATCCTCCTAATCTTAAAGAACTCTCCAGAATAGTTTTGCTTAATGAATTTAAATTTAAAAAAGGTTTTAAATCTTGTTTTGGAACAACTGTTAAAAGTTACATCATCAAACTTAGGATGGAACATGCAAAAGAGTTATTTAAAAATAAGAGTATAAGCGTAACTGAAGTGGCTGATAGATGTGGTTATAAAGATGTTTCACATTTTTCGGCAGCTTTTAAAACGTTCTATGGGTATTCACCTCAAAAATTTAAATCAATAAGATAACTGGTGATTTTTAAGGGTAATTTATTGCTTTTCCCTGACAGTAGGCTTTAATTTTGCTATAAAGTATTATAAAGAAGGTTATAAGATTTTATTTTGAAAAATTAGCTTATGGAATACTATTATAACATAGAGGGCTGGCTGTGGAAAGTTTTTTTTATTCACATTGCTGAGTATTTGTGAGTGGTTATATTTTTGGTTTTTACGGCATTGATTTCTTTCATTTGCAAAATATTATTAAGTATCGATTTTTTTAAACTCATTAAGGGTACGATAATAACAAGTGAAAAGTTCGTGGATTGATTTTTGTTGTTTGAGGATTTTTAGAATTCA
>Ga0247807_10000117_pt1 | contig 62308 bp, 53 predicted proteins | sample UWRJL074202C1_FD_179931 | JGI IMG/M metagenome (GOLD analysis project Ga0247807, IMG submission 179931) | Plant litter microbial communities from Arlington Agricultural Research Station in Wisconsin, United States - UWRJ-L074-202C-1 | ecosystem: Environmental > Terrestrial > Plant litter >...
GTTCTACTAAATATTCTGGATACATTTTTTCTCTTTTTTATGAATAAAGTACAAAGATAGCAAATATGATGCGCTAAAATTTAACAGTAGATAAAATAACAATTTCCTGACTTACAGACATAAAAAAACGGTCTGTAAATTAATACAGACCGTTAAGACAATGCTTGTTATTTATTGCATACCTCTTAAAATATCCTGCATTTTGTTTGGATCACTTAAAATTCCTGATCCGAACATAATGATGATAGCAGCGTAATAAAGGAATGATAAAATATTCAATATTAGACCTATAATAGCACACACTCTACCTGCATTAAGATTTTTAAAGGAGCTTAGTGTGTAAAGTCCAGGATTAGCTGCATATAAGGCTTTATCCTTTTTACTTAGAACCAAAGCGATAATTGCAGGAATTAATCCTAAAATACCATAACAACAACACAATACTATAGAAATAATACCCAATACTAGCACAATAGTTGCGTTTGGCAAGGCTTGTTGCAACCCACCTCCATAACCACCGTTATTTGGAGGGAAACCGCCACCATTATTAGGAGGAGGGAAACCACCATTATTTGGCGGAAAACCATTTCCTTGATTAGCAGTTGGGGTTGGCTCTACTGGCACTGTTGTTTCTTCAGCAAATGAACTCGTAGATTCTGGTGTTGTTTCGGATGAAAAATCTCCTTCTTGTTCGTTTTTCTTAGGATCTTCTCCGGGTAGTTGTTCTTCAGACATAGTTTTAAATTAGTTGATTGGTAAATATTTTATAAATATAATTGATTACAATGATTAATGTGACCCCAATATAAAGCATTTTTATAATAAATGCTCCGTTTTTGAAATCAAATTTTAAATGAATTAGCGTAAAAAGAAATAAACCCAGTATCGGAATGGTAGCTGGGTAGAATTTAACGGAAGTAATTAAATCTCCTTTTATTAAAGCTACCAAGGATCTTTGTAAACCACAACCCGGACAATCTATACCCGATAGTTGTTTTATTGGACAGCTCAATAAATTATGTTCTAGCCAATGGATAAATCCTTTGCCTTCAGTTAAAAAGAAAGCTAAAATTAAAAATAGTCTGATTTTCATGGCTTCGCTAAATTATGCATTATGCTTTTGTTGTACAAACTTTGTTTTATAAACCTGATAATAGCGAGCACGTAGCGCAGCGAAGTAAAGCGGTTAGCAGGCCTACCATTGCCAAGTACCTGTAGCATTCATTTTCTAAAAAGAAATTTACATTTCTAAAACTAAACAATAGCTATTCGTTTGGCTTTCACAAAGCTATGCAGTAACTTTGCACTTCATTAAAAAACAAAAAATATGTCATCAGTAGAGACTTCATACGTTCCTTATAAAGTTAAGGACATTTCACTGGCAGAATGGGGCCGCAAAGAAATCGGATTAGCAGAAGCAGAAATGCCAGGCTTAATGAGTTTGCGTAAAGAATTCGGTCCATCTAAACCACTAGCAGGTGCTCGCATTGCTGGTTGTTTACACATGACAATCCAAACTGCAGTTTTAATAGAAACTTTGGTAGAGTTAGGCGCTGAAGTTACTTGGTCTTCATGTAACATCTTCTCAACTCAAGATCATGCTGCTGCTGCAATTGCTGCTGCCGGCATCCAAGTCTATGCTTGGAAAGGCTTAAATGAAGCTGATTTCGATTGGTGTATTGAGCAAACTTTACATTTCGGTCCAGATCGCCAACCATTAAACATGATTTTAGATGATGGTGGCGATTTAACCAATATGGTTTTCGATAAATATCCTGAGCTAATTGCTGCCATTAAAGGTCTTTCTGAAGAAACTACAACTGGTGTACACCGTTTGTACGAAAGAATGAAAAACGGAACATTGCACTTACCTGCAATTAACGTAAACGATTCGGTAACAAAATCTAAATTTGATAATAAATACGGTTGTCGTGAATCATTGGTAGATGCAATTCGTAGAGCAACCGACGTAATGATGGCTGGTAAAGTAGCTGTTGTTTGCGGTTATGGCGATGTGGGTAAAGGTTCTGCTGAATCTTTAAGCTCACAAGGTGTACGTGTTATTGTTACTGAAATTGATCCAATTTGTGCTTTACAAGCGGCAATGGAAGGTTACGAAGTTAAAAAACTAGCTACTGCAATTAAAGAAGCAGATATCGTGGTAACTACAACTGGTAACTGTGATATCGTTCGCGAAGAACACTTTAGAGCGTTAAAAGACAAAGCGATTGTTTGTAACATCGGTCACTTCGATAACGAAATTGATATGGCTTGGTTAAACGGCGCTTATGGCGATACTAAAATCGAAATCAAACCACAAGTTGATAAATATACAATCGATGGTAAAGATGTAATTATCTTGGCCGAAGGTCGTTTGGTTAACCTAGGTTGCGCAACTGGCCACCCAAGTTTTGTAATGAGTAACTCGTTTACTAACCAAACTTTGGCTCAATTAGAGTTGTGGACTAACCCAGGTAAATACGAAAACAAAGTTTATGTGTTACCTAAACACCTTGACGAAAAAGTTGCTCGTTTACACTTAGAAAAAATCGGTGTAGAATTAGACGTTTTAGATCAGCACCAAGCAGATTATATCGGTGTAGCTGTAGAAGGTCCTTTTAAACCAGATACATACAGATACTAAGCCGAAAGGCAAAAGGCTAAGGCAGTTTTGAGCTTTTGTCTTTAAGATTTTAACTGAAAAAGAGATGTGCGTTTTGCATGTCTCTTTTTTTTTAATGCTATAAGAAACATAAGTTCACCTAAGCTTATATTAACTTAAATGCCTAATATGGTAAATTTTTATAATAAAAAGTTTGGCAGTAGCTTTTCGGTTAGTTCAGTCCTTCTGTCCGCTTTACTCCGCGCAACCACAAGGGTTGCCACTACGTGCTCGCTACCATAAGGTTTATATTACAAAAAACTGTAACTCTTTTGAAAGGGAAAAACCTACATTTGACTTAATTATCTTAATTTCTAATATTAAAAATATGAAAGCTTTATTATTCGCCATTCTTTTAACTTCATTTGGTTTTATAGCAAATGCTCAGACTAAACCTCAAGCAAAAACAATTCAACAAGCAACCACACTAAAAGATAAAGAAGTAGAAATTGCCTGCGGAGAATGTAAATTTAAAATGAAGGGCAAAAGCTGCGACTTAGCCATCCGTATTGATGGAAAATCATATTTCGTAGATGGTAAATCTGTTGATGATTTTGGTGATGCCCACGATGAAAAACACGGTTTTTGTAATGTAATTAGTAAGGCAACTGTAACTGGAGAAATTGTTAATAATCGTTTCAAAGCAACAGATATAAAACTAATTGCTGAGAAGAAATAATTAGTAGCAGATTACCTCAAATACATCGTCATTTCGAAACGAAGCTTAACAATTGAGAAATCTAATGATGATAAATTATATAGATTTCCCCTTGCTCCTGGATCGAAATGACATTTTTCCTCTTCTTTTACCTAAATAAGTTTTCTATTCAATATTAACCGGCCTGTTTTTAGGATATTTAACCAGATATTTTAAAGTTAACTTCTTTTGCTCATTAGGTTGTATCAACGTTTTCCAAGTTAATAATCCTGTAGCCTCATCTACCTGTGCTTTGCTAAGTTCTTGTTTCTCGACAGTGATATCGCTACTGGTAGAAACCGGCAATTGATCTTGTACAATTAAATTAATTGGCTGGCTTTTCCTATTTTTAATGTCTATCACAAAATGTCTATTGTCTCTTTGCGAAGAACCAATAAATTGTTTCTCGTTAAAATCTTTTTGCTTTTCTCTTTTAATCACCACATTTTTATCTACCCCTAAAGAGAAAGTTAACGTATCTGAAGCATTTTGAATATCTAACAAAGTTTTACCCAAAAAAGTACCCTCAAAGAAAATATTCGCTTCTCCACTTATTAAGTTAACCTCATTAAAACCATTTATTTTTGCAGTTAAGAAAGCGTCCTCACTAATTTTTGGCGCAGCATAATATTCGTAATCAGCTTTAAAATCATAATTACCAATATCAACTGTAAACTGCTTTCCATCGCTTAAAATGGTATAAGGATTTTGGATATCAAATGTGATATTGGTTTGTTTTTCTACCGTATTTACTTCAACAGCATTAGATGTTAAAGAACTCATGCCCCTTAACCTAATTTGGGTGCTAGCAGCAGTTTCTTTACTTTTCTTTGCGCCATATCCAGCAACTACAACCTCTGCCAATAACTGTTGGTCTGGCTGCAGCCTAATATTCATTTGATTGGAGTTAATTGGCTGCTCTAGCATTTGAAACCCAATATAGCTAAACGTTAATACATTACTTCCAGATGGAATTTGCAGGCTAAAATTACCACTAGCATCGGTAACTGTAGCTACAGAAGTATTTTTAACCCTTACAGCCACCCCAGGTAGTGTTTGATTATCATCTGCCCCCACTACTCTCCCTTTCACCAACGTAATTACAGCATTTCCACCTGTACCAAAATAACCAGCGCTATTAAAGCCTAATTTATAAGGCTGTAAATCTGGCTTGGTGTTATTTGTAGTCGGGTTACCAGAAGATAAAGTTAATTTAACGTTTCTCCAATCCTCTCCAGAATTTTGGGTAACATTAGCTTTGTAAACCAATTCTATCGGACTAGAAACATCTTTAGCCCTAATATCATAAGTGGGATACCAAGCTGCATTGCTTACCATATAAGTTAAACCAAACTTACCTTTTGTAGCTGTTTTGGTAGATACTTTAACAACCACATCGTTAGCGTTTCTTAGGTTTTGTCCATCTATCTCAACAGCCTGTTTATTGTATTTATTTAACTCTAACTGCAATTTGGTAATTTCTTTACCAATTGCAATCTGTTTATTTTTAGCTTCTGATAATCTTTGTTTTTGAAAATCTAGAGCCAATTTTAACTTAGCCAAATCGTAGTTTACATTTGGCCCCATTACCACTTGGTTTTTCACCAACATCTCTTCTTCTGCCTTGTAAACATCACTTTCATTTCTCAACTCTGCAATTTTATCGTTAAGTCCGCTTATTGTATTTAGATAAGATGTTTTCTGTTCAGAATTTTTCTTCTCTAACAAAAAATTCTTTTGCTGAGTTACCGATAAAATAGTAAAATTACCTTCGCCTTTGGCCTGTATACTTTGTGTTTCTATCGCAGAAGATAATCCCGAAAACACCAACAAACTTACACCTTGAGGGATATCGATACTTTCAGTCTGTCTATGTACTTGCGCACCGCTAATAAATACGGTTACATTAGTAATTTTAGAATTTACGGGAACTTGAGTTTCTTGGCCAAGAGCTGTAAAAGAAACGATAAGCAATAAAATATTGAAGTGGAAAAAAAATCTCATCGTATAAATTTAGATTTTAACATTAATATATAGTTTTTAAGAAGCTAACTTATTTACAAGATGCAATAAAATCGCCAATTGCATAAGCTATAAATAAAAAAAGCATCCCAGAAATTTCGGGATGCTTTTAAAACTATATTAAGAATAGTTAATTTATGCCTCTAAATATTCTATTCCATCGGATCTTGGTAAACCAAGAACCATTGCTATCAAAACTCATCCAGATAAATAAAGCTTTACCTACAATATGATCTTCTGGTACGAAGCCCCAGTATCTAGAGTCTGCAGATTGATGTCGGTTATCTCCCATCATCCAGTAATAATTCATTTTAAAGGTATAAGAAGTAGCAAGCTTATCATTGATATACCAATCGTTTCCTTTTTTCTCTACTTTATTACCTTCATAAGTTCTGATGGCACGATAGTATAATGGCATGGTAACACTATCAATCTGTACAGTCCATCCTTTTGCAGGTATTTTTATTGGACCAAAATTATCTACATTCCAGTTCCTATTCGGATCATGCGGAAATAAGCCTCTTGGTTCTTGATCGGTTGCTTTAGCCGCATCCATCACAGCAGATTTAACAAAATCCAATTTTCTAACTTCAACAATTATTTCTTCAGAAGCATTTGCGATGAAAGTAAGTGGATCTTCTGTACTTTGCATTTCCTGGATATTAATACCCAAATCCTCTAAAACTTTAGGATTTATATCAGAAGATTTGATTTGGATGCGATACGGCATCATGCCTGTATTTTTTAACGGTTCATCTTTACCATTTACATTCGCAATGCCATTTCTCATACTAACTACGTCACCAGCAATACCTATACAACGTTTAATATAATTCTCACGTTTATCTACAGGTCTGCTTGTTATGGTGTATTGACTGTTTATCGTTTTCCAATCAGAACTTCTAACCAAGTCATAATAACTCGCATTTTGATTTTCTAATGCAACGGTATCTCCTTCCGGAAAATTAAATACCACCACATCGTTACGTTTAATATCTTGTAAACCTGGCAATCTTCTGTACTTCCATTGTACGCCATCCCAATAGGCTTTTGTATTGATTATAGGCATGGTATGATGTGCAAAAGGGAAGGCAACGGGTGTCATCGGAATACGAGCACCGTAATTTACTTTACTCACAAATAAAAAATCGCCCACTAACAACGACTTCTCCATTGAGCCAGAAGGAATAGTATAAGCCTCAATAAAAAACACCCTAATTATTGTTGCTGCAACAACAGCAAAGATGATAGCGTCAGTCCATTCTCTTGTTTTGCTTTTTTTCTTCTTTGGTTCGGCATTTTTATTTCTCTGCCAGAATTTATAGTTCATATCTTCTTCAGTTTAACTGATTGTCTTAATGCTTTTCGGTTGGCTTTCAGCTTTGGTCTTTATTCTTTCTGCTCTATTTAAAATTAAAAACATCGGCAATATTATAAAAACCTTGTTTGTTTTGTAACCATTCTGCCGCTACTACAGCACCTAAAGCAAAACCTGCTCTATTATGTGCTGTATGCTTAATTTCAATATCATCTACCTCAGAGCTGTAAACAACGGTATGGGTACCTGGTACATTTTCAATGCGATGCGATTCGATTAACAATTGTTCATTTTTAATCACATCTGGTATTGTCGTACCTACAACCTCATTTAACCATTCAGATTTTCGATCCAAATGATCTATAATTCCTTCTGCAATAGTCATCGCTGTACCGCTTGGTGCATCTAGTTTTTGCGTATGGTGTATTTCTTCTACCTGTACCTCATAAGCTGGATAATTGTTCATCAGCTTTGCTAACACTGTATTCAAATGAAAAAACAAATTAACGCCAATGCTAAAATTAGAGCCATAAAGTAAGGTATTGTTACTACTAAGGCAATCATTTTTAATTTCTTGCAGTTTGCCATACCATCCTGTGGTACCTACTACTACCGGAACACCAGCTTCAAAACATTTGTAAATATTAGCTACCGCAGCATCTGGCGCACTAAAATCTATGGCTACATCTGCTACTGCTAAATTTGCTGTTGTAAAATCTGAAAGGTTATCTATGCTAATTTTTAATACAACTTCATGACCACGTTCTAAAGCAAAACGCTCTATAATCTGGCCCATTTTACCATAACCTAGTAAGGCTAGTTTCATAGTTTGAGTGTTAATTTTAAGCCAGGCACAGCGCTAAAGCCATACATGGTACTTGAGTTAATTAAGGTTGGGGTAATTTTATAGCTAAGCTCGTTTTCTACATTATGGTATTTTAAACGAGCGGTTACATAAGCATCTATAATATTTGCGCCATACAACGCAAACATCGAGAGCAAAACAATCTCTCTGTTGTTTTTGGCAATATCCTTAGCGGTTGTTAGATAAGCAGTTTCATATCTGGTAAATTGAGGATCTCTATTTGCATTATCGTTTTCTTGTCTATAAACCAATTCTGCAAGAGAAGCCTTATACATTCTATTATTATCGATATAAGAACTTACCAAAACAGCGCCACCGCCATAAATAAGTCCGATTTTACCAATAATATAAATTTTCTGTAATACTCTTTTATCACCGTAATACCCAGATTTTACATCATTTACTACTAAACCATAGTTATAAATTTGCCCCAAACCTGGAAAAATTAAGGAACGTCTAATTGCTTTTTTACCCGCAATTTGCCCTTTATTGATATATTTTGTAGCAGCTAACGTATCGATTTTGCCCGAATCGGGATTATTTTTTTTTATTGCAGGAACTTGTGCTCTTGCAGTGGCAAAAGTAAGCAGGCAACTAACTAAAAGGAATAATACACGCATTACCAGTCTAAAAGTTCTAAAATTCTGTTAAGGTCGTCGTTAGAAACAAAAGGAATTTCTATAGCGCCTTTACCATTATCATTCACTTTCAATTTAACTTTAGTAGCAAATTTTGAGGCTAAATCTCTTTGTAATTTCTGATACTCGAAAGATGCCGGAGCCGCAGCTACTTTTGGTTTTACCTGTACATGATGAATACTACGCACCAATTCTTCTACTTTGCGTACTGATAAACCTTTATCTAAAATTTCTTGATGAATGAACAATTGTTTAGCATCTTCTTCTACACTAATTAAAGCACGAGCATGACCCATTGATATTTTACCATCGCGAATAGATGCTTGAATTACCGGCGGCAATTTTAGCAAACGTAAATAATTACTTACCGTAGTACGATTTTTACCTACACGCTCGCCCAATTGTTCAGGTTTCAGGCTACACTCATCAATCATCATCTGGAAACTCAAAGCAACTTCGATGGCATTTAAATTTTCGCGTTGAATATTTTCGATCAATGCCATTTCTAGCATTTGCTGATCATCTGCAGTGCGTATGTAAGCAGGGATTTGAGTTAAACCTGCTAATTTAGAAGCTCTTAACCTACGTTCGCCAGAAATTAACTGATATTTTGAACCATTTTTTCTAACTGTAATAGGCTGTATTAAACCTTGTACCTTAATAGATTCTGATAATTCATTTAAGGCAACTTGATCAAACTCTGTACGTGGCTGATAAGGGTTAGTTTCAATATCATTGATATTTACTTCGCTTATGCTACCAATTTGCGCTGTTTGTTCTAAAGTATCGTTACCATTTTTTGGAGGATGAACAGAATCGTTATCATCTAAAAGAGCACTTAATCCTTTTCCTAAACCTGTTTTTCGCTGAAAAGATGTCATCTATATAATTTATATGGTTGCCGTACTCGCATCTTGCTCTTCGGTAACTAAACCGTTTTTGCGAACAATTTCTCTGGCTAAGTTTAAATAATTGATTGCGCCTTTACAATTTGCATCGTGCATAATAACCGAAACACCATAACTTGGTGCCTCACTTAAGCGTGTATTACGCTGAATGATGGTATCAAATACCAAATCTTGAAAATGGGTTTTCACCTCTTCTACTACTTGGTTTGATAATCGTAACCTCACATCATACATCGTTAATAAGATCCCTTCAATTTCCAATTCTGGATTTAAACGGTTTTGTACGATTTTAATTGTGTTCAATAATTTACCCAAACCTTCTAATGCGAAATATTCGCACTGAACAGGGATAATTACAGAATCTGCTGCAGTTAGGGAGTTTATGGTAATTAAACCTAAAGATGGAGAACAGTCAATAATGATAAAATCATATTGATCTTTGATGCGTTCCAAAACCGCTTTCATTTTATACTCGCGGCTAGAAAGGTTAATCATCTCTATTTCTGCACCCACCAAATCGATATGCGCAGGTAACAAATCTAAGTTTGGGGTTTCTGTTTTTACAATAGCATCAAGCGGATCAATGTCGTTAATGATACACTCATAAATACTGTTTTTAATATTTCTGGGATCGAAACCAATACCAGATGTAGAGTTTGCCTGAGGATCTGCATCCACTAAAAGTGTTTTATACTCTAAAACCGCTAAGCTAGCTGCTAAATTTATTGACGAAGTAGTTTTACCTACACCGCCTTTTTGGTTTGCTAAAGCAATAATTTTACTCATCTATTCAGAATGACTTTATTTTACGATAATTAGCTGAAAAAAATGCTATTTTTGTACCAAATAGGCACTTTTCAACAATTAGCTAAGATACGAACTAAAACCCAATATTAGTATTAAAGCGATAAGTGTTTTGAACATCTTATTAACAATTTGAGTATGATAACCATTGTATCTGGCACCAATAGAAATTCTAGTAACACTTTAAAAGTTGCCAAATATTATCAGAAAAAGCTGGCAGAAAAGGGTTTGAAAACCGAATTGCTTGATCTACAAGACTTACCAGCTGATGTTATTAGTAGTGACCTATATGGAAAAAGAAGTGTCGAATTTCAAAAAATACAGGATTTAGTTACTGAAACAAGTAAATTTCTCTTCGTAATTCCAGAATACAATGGAAGTTTTCCTGGAGTTTTAAAAACCTTCATCGATGCTTGTGCATTTCCAGAAAGTTTTTACGATAAAAAAGCCTGTTTGGTGGGTATCTCGTCGGGCAAATATGGCAATATTCGTGGTATTGAGCATTTTAATGGAGTTTGTGCTTATTTACACCTCAATGTAATGCCATTGCGTTTGCATATTTCTGCCATCAAAACAGAATTAAATGAACAGGAAGATTTCTTTAAAGAGGATACATTAAAATTTGTTGATCAGCAGATGGAGAAGTTTGTTAACTATTAACCCCTAAATCCCCTAGAGGGGACTTTATAACTGGGCGCATAGCATAAACATTAGATAGGCAAGTCCCCTTTAGGGGATTTAGGGGCTAAACTCCAAACCTAATCCATTTATCACCTTCTCCACCAAAAATAAAATAACCAGGATGCAGCATTTCTGCAAAATCTTCTATTAAAGTAACTGCATTTGCAGGACTGCGCTCTTTATTGGCATCATCATTCAGCAAAACAATTCTGCCATTTTTTACCGCAGCCCATTCTGGATCAATTAACGCTGGCACTTCACGCATCAGATCATTTAATGTCTTGCCTTGCTGATAATAAATAATATAAACTGCACCCAAAATATCAGTTTCTAACATCCCTCCCGCAGCATTAATTTCGTCGGCTAGGGTTAAGCTATGCATATTTAAGGTATCCAGACAAACTACTGGCACGCGATCCATAAATTTAATTTTATGTGAGACGATATCAACACGTTCGTGTAATTCTTCACGCAAAACTTCATCTATTTCACTATTTATAAGCTCATTTAAAAAAGACATCTGAATTTATTATTAATTTGTACAAAAATAGTATTCCTAAACTGATGCGTAGAATTATAAACAATATATTTTGGTTTTTATGCTTGGCCTCCATCGTTGCTTGCGGTGGTAAATCAACTGATGATGGCAAAAAAGTTTTCAATATCAACTTAGATCAAAATGTAACTTCGCTAGACCCAGCTTTTGCACGTAACCAGAATGCGATTTGGATGATTAATCAGTTATTTAATGGCTTGGTTCAGGTTGATGACAGCTTAAACACCAAACCTTGCATTGCTAAAACTTGGCAGATGTCTGCAGATGGTTTAACCTATACCTTCAATTTACGTAATGATGTTTATTTTCAAGACGACCCACTTTTTAAAAATGGAAAAGGAAGAAAAGTAGTAGCAGCAGATTTTGCCTACAGTTTTTACCGGTTAATTGATCCTAAAGTTGCTTCTTCTGGCGGATGGATTTTTAGTGATAAAGTAAAAGACGCGGATGGATTTAAAGCCTTAAATGACAGTACATTTCGCATCACTTTATTAAAGCCTTTCCCAGCATTTATGCAATTGTTAACCGCTCAATATTGCTCGGTTGTACCTAAAGAGGTGGTAGAACATTATGGTAAAGATTTTAGAAACCATCCCGTGGGTACAGGTCCGTTTAAGTTTAAATACTGGAAAGAGGATGAAATTTTAGTGCTCTTAAAAAATGAAAATTATTGGGAAAAAGATGGAAATATACGGCTGCCTTATCTAGACGCAGTAAAAGTTACTTTTATAAGCGATAAACAAAGTGCTTTTATGAATTTCATCAAAAAGGATTTAGACTTCTTTAACAGTGTTGATGGTAGCTACCGCGATGATATTTTAACAAAGAGCGGAAAAATGACCAGCAAATACAAAGACAAATTCCAGTTGATTAAGGGTCCGTATCTCTGTACAGAATATGTTGGTATTTTGGTAGATCCTGATAAAAAAATAGTACAAAACTCTCCACTAAGACTTAAAAAAGTTAGGCAGGCCGTCAATTACTCCATCGATAGAGAAAAGCTGATCAAATATTTGAGAAATAGCGTAGGTACGCCTGCAACTTCTGGGTTCATTCCTCGTGGAATGCCAGGGTTCGATAGTACGCGAGTTAAGGGTTATAACTACAACCCAGCGCTGGCAGCGAAATTATTGGCCGAAGCAGGTTATCCCAATGGCAAAGGGATGCCGGAAGTTACTTTAAGCACTTCTACTACCTACAAAGATCTGATTGAATTTATACAAGGAGAGTTAAGCAACATAGGAATCAGAGCTAAAGTTGATGTTAGCCCCAGTGCTAGCTTACGAGATATGATGTCTAAAAACGAGGTTAATTTCTTTAGAGGCTCTTGGATTGCGGATTACCCTGATGGAGAAAATTATTTATCTGTTTTTTACTCTAAAAATAGAGTGCCCTTTGGACCAAATTATACCGGTTATTTTAATGATGAATTTGACCGCTTATTTGAGCAAAGTTATTTTGAAAGTGACAATAAAAAACGCTATGAGTTATATTACAAAATGGATAACATGGTAATGGAACATTCTTCTGTAGTTCCGGTATTGTATGACCAAGCTGTGGTGATGTTACAAAATAACATCAGTGGTTATCCGATTAACCCTTTAAGTTTAATGATTTTGAAAAGAGTGAAGAAGGGTTAGGAGATTGGCAGTAACGGTTTGTGGCTTTGCAAAGGTGGGGTCGAGTAAAGTTCCTAGAAAAATGGACCACTCTTTAAGAATTTCCACCAAGTTTTGTTAACCTCCTGTTACTTGCACTTGCTATAGGTAATGTTTCCAAATGCTAATTTATTGGTTTTCTAGACGCTATTCTTTAAGTTAATTGATACTTCATCATTTTTTTATTTAACCATGCTGAAAAATTATTAATGAGTTTGAACTTTTTGATTTTATCATCGTCGCCTATTCGCGAAAAGTACCCTTTCGGTATGGAGGCGTACTTCCCTATAAACTTATAGCATTTACAAAAGGTTATAATCCCAATTTTAAAGTCAATTAAAGAAATTGTATATGGTGTAAATTTATCCCTTATATACTCATATTCTTCATGTTTTAGAGTGATTGAATTGTTTAAGATAGGTAGTTCCCCGTTACTTCCGTTAATAATTTCCCAATTAGAAGCTTCCTTTTTTAAAAAAAGACAGAGCTTTTGTCCCTTTTTAGGTTTATCAAATCTTAAATCACATGCCCATTCTTTGAACATATTTACAGTAATCGACCCGTAAGATTGACCTTTTAATGTTTCAAAAATTTTAAAAGTATAAGAATTATCTTTAACCGCATCAATTTCTCCGATTACTACTAAGTCTGCGCTACCTGTAATAACTTCTATTGGAAATTGAAGTTTTTTAGCTTCAGCTGTTATTAACGAAAAAAATATTGCTAAAAATACGATCGTATGTTTCATGGTATTTGTTATTTGCTATAACATTTTGAGCATTGCACGTAACTTATATATAGGTCTGATAAACGTAATCCTTTGTTATAAAAGTATTGAAAAAAATATAGAAATCATTAAAAGGGTTTCTAATTTGCCGCAAGCCTTATATGGCTTTTTATGAAACTGTGGCCTTTGTTTTTATGACCAAAAAAAAAGCTATAATCTTTTTCTAAGACCATCTTCTCACCAACGTGTTTTCATGCTAAAATTAATGAGTTTGCAATTTTAATAGACTGAACATCAGAATCTACTTTTTGAAATGTTCTTTTACATAAGTATTAAAATCTGGTAACAATTTATTTTCTAAAATATTTACGATTTGAGAAAATTGGATATAACCGTATTTGTATGGATCTTTTAATAGCTCATTGTAATGTTCTGTTAAGTATTTCTCTTTATCAACGCCATCCGGTATAGGGTTTTTAAGATTTGCAAGTGCCGTTTTAGCTAATTGAAGGCATTTGTCAAGTTCTTTTTTCTTTCCTTTACTCCTCCAGTAAGCAACGGCAAACTCGTTTGCTTTGTACTCTCCATCATAATTATTTTCTGAAACAGCACCAGTATGTTGCTGGAAAGCATGCCCGATTTCGTGAGGAAGAAAAAATCCATAAAAAAACATACCTGCTAAAACCTTAGCATCACCAGTACTCCCACTCACATCGGTAAGAAATTTCTCCATCGGTGGGCCTCCTACCTGCCAAGTTGGTTGGTAGATTTTGTTTGTCTTACTTCTATATTGCCCTGGCATAAAAGTCTTGGGAATTTCCGTGGTTAATCCTTTAAAACTAAAAGATGGTTCTAAAAGTTTAATGCTTGCTTCAATATCGCGGATCATTTCATCGTTCTGATTTTTCAATGCTGCAGAATCTGTATAAATCTCAAAATAGCTATTCTGTGCTTTTGCTGATGCAAACATCCAACAAATACATAGTATGGACAATATTGTTTTCATATATTAAAATTTACAATCTAATATACTATATAAAATTGTATTTGAATATTTGTTCTGGCTAGTATGCGTTTGGGAACTCCGCCTTTCATCTCTAAACCCGACATTAGCTAAAATCTTTTTTTGTCATAATTAGTGCTTGCCTGCTGTGGCTGGAAGTAGTAGCGCAAAAAAAAGATTGTAGCGTTGGCGGGGCTACAATCTCCGATGGAAAACTGGCACTGTTTTACAAATAATTTAACCACACATGCACACAGGGTTAGATCTAATACTATTTGCCTATGTGGTTAAATAATGATCTTAAAAATAGTTTACTTACCAAGGACTTACCTCAGTTCCATCTTCGATATCATTGCTAAAAAACTGTCCAGTTGGTGCATCATCACCTGTTAAAGTATGTTTAATGATAAAACTTGCGGCGCTTTGTACAGTTCCTGGTCCGCTGTGGTGGTTAAAATCTGTTGCGGTATAACCTGGGTCGATGGCATTTACCTTAAAGTTTAAATCTTTCAATTCAAAAGCCAAAATAATAGTGAAGGCATTTAATGCAGCTTTTGAAGTCATGTAACTTGTGGCCTTAAAATTATAGTACTTCCAAGTTGGGTTGCTATGTAAGGTTAGCGAACCAAGACCAGAGGTTATATTACTTATTCTCGGACCAGCTGATTTCTTAAGCAAGTCTAAAAAAGTTTGTGTTACACTGATTACGCCAAAAAAGTTAGTGTCAAATACTTCCTGTATTTGTTGAATGGTAGTATCTGGAATCGCTTGTGGAAATGCACCACTGATACCCGCATTGTTGATTAAGATATCTAATTTACCCTGCTCATTTTCGATGGTATTTTTGGCCGCTAAAATAGTATCGGGCTTGGTAGAGTCAATTTGTATAGCTTTGATGTTTTCATAGCCATTTTCATTTAATTCTTTTACAACTGCATTTCCTTTTTCGAGGTCACGGCTGCCTAAATAAACGAATATTCCTTTTTTTGAAAGTTGTTTTGTTATTTCTAAACCAATGCTTCTGTTGGCTCCTGTAATTAAGGCTGATTTCATTTTTAATTATTTTAAATTATAAAACAAAGTTGCAATGTTTAAAAACGAAATCATTTGCCATTTGGCAAAAAGCGATTTACTTGATGTTTTTTCTTATCCTGCTGAGTGATGATTGGGTTAAACCTAAATAAGAAGCCACATACGAAAGCGGAATACGATTAACTACATTTGGATAAATCTGTAGAAACATTAAATAGCGTGAGGTGCCATCTTCAACCACTAAAGGGCTCCTTCGTTCTACCTTTTGCCTCAGTGCTTTCGAAATAATTTTATGGACAATGGTATCCCAACCTACAATGGTATTTAGCAATTCGTCCCAATCTTTCTTTTCGAAAACAATAAGTTTGCAATTGGTAATAGCTTGAACATAGGCACTAGAACTTATTCCGTTATCGAAACTCTCCAAATCTACCACTAGGTTATTTTCTTCTATAAAGTATTTGGTGATTTCTTCCCCTTTATTGTTGTAATAACAAACCCTAACAATGCCATCTACAATAAAACCAACCTGTTTGGCAATTTTGCCTGCTTCAGAGAAATATTCATCTTTTTGCAAATTAAGTTCAGTTGATTTACTAGTAATTAAATCCATCTGATGTTGATTTAAGTTGCCAAACTGCAATAGGTAAGCCATAAGTTCTTTCATAGGTACAAGTTAGTAAAAGTTATTTCTGAAGGATTTACCATTTGGCAAAAAATTTAATTTATGGTTTTGAAATGCTGCCTTTGTTTTCTAAACCCTTGCCTGCATCAGAAAGGCAACATTAGAGAAAATCCTTTTGTCAATACTGAGCGCTTGCCTGCCGTGGCTGGAAGTAGTAGCGCAAAAAAGATTGCAGCGTTCGCGGGGCCACAATCTCCGATGGAAAACTGGCACTGTTTTACAAACAATTTAACCACATAGGTACATAGAAAACATGAGCAAGCATATTTATAGAAACTATAGTGCCTATCTGTTTAAATAAACAAATGTAAAATATAGCTATTGTTTTCTTAAATATTCAAAATACCATCAACTTACGTTGCATAAAAAAGCCCCCCGATAAAATCGAGAGGCTTAAATTTATATTTGGTTGTTTTGAATCTAGATATCTTTTTAGTTATGAAAACTGTGTTTTTATAACTTAGTTACCAAAGATATAAGAAATAATGAAACCAAACGAATTTATTTGAAAAAAAGTGAAACTAAATTATTTTCCCATTCCACCCATCTGACCGCCGCCTTGCTGCTGTTGTTGCTGATCTTGTTTAACATCATCATTTTTGATTTTTTTCTTTTCAGTAAATTTCAACTTACCAAATTTGTAACTAAAGTTTAAGCTAATCTGACGTAATGGATAATAAATATTTGAAGTTTGCCCAAGTGAGTTACCAGCTTTAGATACTGTTTTAATATGTAAGTCTTTATTGAATGGATTTAACAAGCTCAGACCTAGAGAAGCTTGCTTTTTCATAATATCCTTTTTCACGCCACCTCCGTAGAAAAACATAGGATCAGTTTTACTTTGATAAGTGTAACGTGGTGAATTTACAACACCAAATAATTCTAAGTTCCAACCACCTTTAAACGCTGTTGCCGAACGCAAGAATAAATTGTAATTTAAGTATGTTCCCTCATTCATGCCTTGTAAACCAGAACCTGCACTGTTAATCTCGTAAGTATTCACTCCTAAATTCGTCATTAAAGTCCATTTCGGAGTTGGATTATAAGAAGCAAATAGGTTTGCTCCGAAACTTTCTGTAGTACCCACGTTAGTATAGGTTGTTAAGATACCTTCAACACCAGTACTTTGGGAAATATATTCTCTGTTAATATTCTCAATTACATTTTGCGTTTTTCTATAAAATAACGAAGCGTTGATAATAGATCCCTTAATAAAAGTAGAATAACCTAGTTCTAAATTGTGACTTAATTCCGGATTTAAGTCTGGATTACCTTGCATTACGCTATATGGATTTGTTTCGTTAAAAAACGGATTTAAATAAGCTAAACTTGGACGTTGTACCCTTTTATTATAGGCTAACTTAATAGTAGTCTTCCCTTTAATTGTTTGCGAAAGAATTGCACTTGGAAAAAAGTTAAAATAATCATTTTTAACTGGAGCACCATTAACATCTATAAAACCGATTTCAGTATACTCTGCTCTCGCACCTCCTTTAAACTGAATTTTTTTAGTTAAATTAAAAGCTATAGTTGAGTAAGCTGCGCCAACATTTTGGTCATAGTCAAAATCTTGTGCAGAGTTTTGAGCGAATTCACTTTTAATATTTCTTAAAATCCCTTTTGCTCCAACTTCCCAAGTAACTGTTTTGCTAAACGGGTATATATAATCTGTTTGTAAAGTGTATTCTTTATTTCTACCTACGTTGTTACTTTCTGTATAAGAAATCGGTGCACCAGCCGCAGAGCGTTGATCATTTACAAACTCATTGGTGTTTCTACCTTGAATTAATTGACCAGCAATAGAAAACTCTTCACCTTGTCTTTTGCTCGTTCTTCTATAATCTACATTCCAATCTAAGTTGTTGTTGCCCATATCGCTACTACCAACTATGCTTCCCGTAGGTATGTTATTAGCAAATATGCTAGATCCAGAACTTCCACCATTGTAGAAGGTATTATATTTAGCATTGGTGCTTAAATTGTTATAGGCATTAAAATCATAATCTAAACCTAAACTACCGTTGAAACCCTCTCTTGTCCAATCAGATACTCCATTCTGCAAAATATTTCCAGAGGTAGTATTATTTAAGAAAGAGGTTTTTGTTTCCTGTGGATAAGCATAACTTCCACCCAAAGCTGTATTAGCACTAAAACGACCAGTTTTAGCGGTTAGGTTGAAGCTGCCATTATTTTGACGTGTACCTGCCGAAGCATTTACCGAACCACTTAAACCTTCTGCATTACTTTTCTTTGTAATGATATTGATGATACCACCAGAGCCTTCAGCATCGTATTTTGCAGACGGGTTTGTAATTACTTCCACACTTTTAATTTGCTCAGCAGGTATCATTTTCAAAGCATCAGCTACGCTATTTGCCATTGTACCAGATGGTTTACCATTAATTAAAACCCTTACAGCACTACCACGCAATTGCACGTTTCCATTAATATCAACAGATAACATAGGTACTTTACGCATTACATCAGTTGCATCGCCACCTGCATTCGTTGCATCTGCTTCTGCATTATAAACCATGCGATCTATTTTGTTTTCGATTACACTTTTTTTACCTTCTACGGTAATTTCTTTCAGAGTATTAGATGATGGTACCAAAATCACATTACCTAAGCTGAAATCTGGTTTTTGCAAAGTAGTTTTAACGATGATAGACTTTGATGTATAACCAATAAAACCAACCGCAAACTTGTACTCGTCTGGAGCAATGTTCTGAAGGATTATTTTACCTTTCTCATCTGTCAAGGCGCCATTAATTGTTTTGTTGTCTTTAACTCGAATTAACGAAACACTAGCATAGTCTACTGGTTGTTTGGTTAACGAATCTATAATTGTTGCTGTAATACGCCCTGTTACTTTTGGAGCTGCAGCGCCCATACCCGGAAATTGTGCTTTAGCACCGAACATGATTACCAAAGCTGAGCATAAGAGTAGAAGTTTTTTCATGATATTAATAATTGTGTGTTTGTTTTGCTTAATTAGTATAACAAAAGTAGTTTTTGTTACAGCCCGAGCCTATAAATTTTTGACCACCGGAGTTAAACTTACGGTGAATGGTAAAAATAAATCGGCGAACGGAATGGATGGAAAAGGTAAAAGGTAAAGTGCCTGCATGCAGGTTAGACTTGGAAGATGTTTTATCAATTTGAAAAGCAATTTATTGCATGAATTATAGGAAGTCCGGCTTTCCATTACAATCTTTTACCAAAGCCGTAGACTTTGATAAAAGGATTTTCATTTCAATCCCGTTTATTAATCAGTAGCTAATGCAACAATTCACGGTTGCAACGTCTCAAAGAAATAAATCTGCGAATCAGCGGCTAAAAATAAGGCAATCGGCTGGTATCTCAACTGCCAAAATCTACTATCTCTTAGATCCTTTTCCTACGTGCCTAATGTGGTAAAAACCAGACTAGCTCTTCTCAAAATTTTCTATTTCTTTTAAAAACTTACCCGACTGTAAGATTGATTTCCATTCTGAGCCCCAAAACATCATCCTAAACCATCTTTTATCAATGTTGTTGATATTGATATTTCTATAAAACCAAACTCCTATGTAAGTGAATAAAATTACTACTGGTACTTGGATCAGCCAGAAAGCCAATGGTCTATCATTTATGAGTTCAAAATTAATATTCCATGTAGCAAAAATGGGAAACTGCAGAAAGCATACGCCAATTACTTTTAAGGTTGAGCTTTTGAGTTTTGCCATTTTATGCTGCATTTGCACTACATTTTCACTCGTATCAATCTGATTGATGAGCATTAATTGGTTAACATACATACCTGTAGCAACTAACGTTACGATAAGATGAATAGCTACTGAGATATTGATAAAAATAGAGCCATACGGACTTAAATGATATAAAAAATAGGTAATCAATGCTGCATAGGCAATACCTACAAATACTGCGATGTACTTATAATTACGAGCTGGTTTTAACGCATTTTTTGCTTTTTGTTGCTGTAATTCGGCAATAATCCTTTGGTTAAGCGAAAGCGTTTTTTCTAACTTTTCGTCGTATTGTTTCCAAAGATTGATAATTTCTATATTTTCCATTTTTGTTAATTCTTGTTTGAAAATTTCTGTTTCAACTGTTCTTTAATTCTGCTAATTTTTGTGGCCACATTGGTAGAAGTAATCCCAATAATTTCGGCCATTTCCTTATGGGATTTTTCTTCCAGATAGAGAATCATGAGTGCCCTATCCAATGGGTTTAATTCGTTGATGAATTGTTGCAATACATTTAAATTCGTTTCCAAACCTTCTTCCAGGTTCACGTCTGCTATTTCGATCACATGATCGCCCATTAATACGGTTGGGGTTGCTTTTTGTTCCTTACGGTAAAAGGAAATCGCAACATTAAGAGCGATGCGATACATCCAAGTAGAAAGTTTATAAGTTGAATTGAAACTACTCCATGATTTCCATAACTGATAGATGATTTCTTGCGCAAGATCTTCTCTATCATCCGCATTGCGACAGTAAGAATTACATATTTTAAATATGATTCGCTTATTCGCCTCAATTAAGGTTAAGAAATCTGGTGAAGTGATTGGAGTGGTTTGCATTAATTAAAATTCATCTTTCTCTATTATTCGCAGCAAGGTGAGAAATATCACAGGGAATGTGAAAAATATTTTATTTAGGTCGAGACAAGTTTAAGATTTGTATGTTTATCCCTTCGCTAAGGCTTTCCTCGGTTCGCCGCCACCGATTGGCTCTTACCTTTTTCTTGATAAAAAGGTAACCAAACCCGAGCTTGCGAGCGCATGAATACCATTTAACAATAACTGCAAACAATAAATAAATCAAGGCTGCACTGAATTCGCTCTTGGCTGGTGTCCTCGCTTGTACAAATGTAATTCTTGGTCTTCGACAGGCTCAGACTGACAAATCATGCGATCGGGATGTATAGATCAACAATAAATTTCTTTTCAGGATGGGTACTAAAATCGTTGTGGTAAATTTCAAATGGATTTTGATCTGCTTTTTTGTAGCCATGATCGTTCATCCACGCAAAAAGGCCACGCCATGCTTTTTCGAAATCAATTGGTTCGATTTCGAACCTACCGACTATAAATTTCCCATTTGGAATGGTGGTTAATCCAATCTCTCCATCAACCGCTATTGGTCCTTTTAAAACAATACAAACGCTCATCCTTACTTTATCAGGAGCTGTTATCTTAAAACTATCATGATAAATTCTAGCAAGTTTTAAATCTTCGTTTTGCATTAATCCCAGTGGCGTAGCCCATTTAATTAATCTTCCAAATGCATCGGGTAAACCAGCTATACCAATCTGCGTAATATAGGCCAAATCGAGTTTTGGCAATTCTTTAATTTCAATAGTTGCATTACTATTGATCCAGTTTTTTAGCTCTTCCATGGTACAAATGTAATTTGCTAATAAACCTTTCGCTTGTCCATTCTTGCTATCCGTTTGACTTATCTTGCTAAATTGATCTGGGCTTAGCGCTCGGTATTCGGTTGGACTTAAACCATAAAATTTCTTAAAAGTTCTTGTAAACGATGAATTGCTACTGAAGCCATTTTGCAGGTAAATCTCTGCAACCGAAAGCTCTTTTCTATGCATCAGCATGGCTGCTGTTTTTTCAATCCGCTTTCTGGTGATGTATGAATTTAAAGTTTCGTTGGTAACGTCTTTAAAAATTCTGTGCAGATGAAAAGGAGAATAATGACCAATCGCAGCAACTTTTTCTAAAGAAAGTTCGCTATCAATATTTTGATCAATAAAGTTGAGTATGCGATTAACTCTTTTGATGTAATCCTGATTCATTTTCAAATCTTTGAGCTAAAGTAAAAAACTATGTTACTTTATCAAAAGAGAGCCTGTTATGAAAACGATTTAACATTATATATACTTGCCTCTATGCCGGCAGGCATCAAACTTTTGAGGCATCAAAAGTATGCAATACCGAAGCGAAGCGTAGCTCATTCATACTAATTAAAATAAAAATTGATGAATAAATGCTTGTCAATTCTACTATGTGCCTTTTCATAAACCCTACGCTCATCAAAAAAACAGCGGCACTTCGTTTTGTTCGCAGGTGATAAACTGACGGCTCTGCAAGTATGGACACAAAACCACTGCGTTTAAGGTTTGGTAGTGCTAATTTTTCTTTTGTACTTCTGTTTTTTTGATTTGGCTGGCACTGAGGATTGACGATCGTTCTTAGCTGAAAATAGTGGAACTTTTATCGGAACTTAGCAAACTGCCGAAAACAATGTCTTTTAAAATTGCATGTTCATATGTTGGGATAGCTGCCAGTTTATAAATACAAAAAAGCCACAGCTTAACAGATTTAAATCTGCGAAGCTGTGGCTTTTTATTTCACTTGCAATCGCAATACGCAAATCGCAATACGCAATACTAGATTACAATATTCACAATCTTCCCTTTTACAAAGATGATTTTTTTAGGTGCTTTACCATCTAAATAACCTTGAACTTGTTCGTTAGCTAAAACTACCGCAATGGCCTCATCTTGTTCTAAACTTAGGCTCAAATTTAAATTCATCTTCATTTTCCCGTTAATAGAAACTGGATAAGCAAACTCTGCCTCTTCTAAATAAGCTGGATTAAATGTTGGATATGGCGTATTCGACAAATCAGTATTTCCTAACAACGACCATAATTCTTCACAAATATGAGGCGCATAAGGGGAAAGAACAACTACTAAATCTTCTAAAACCTGACGGTTTTTACATTTCAAGTCTGTTAACTCATTAACCGCAATCATGAAACTAGAAACTGAAGTGTTGAATGAAAAACGTTCTACATCATCTTGTACTTTTTTAATGATTTTATGCAAAGCCTTTAATTCTGCTTTGGTTGGGATAGAATCATTTACGCTAAATACCCACTCTTCGTTATGGAACAAACGCCAAAACTTACGCAAGAACTTAAATACACCTTCAATTCCGTTGGTATTCCAAGGTTTACTTTGCTCTAAGGGACCTAAAAACATCTCGTACATACGCAAAGTATCTGCACCGTATTGGGCAATCAAAACATCTGGATTAACCACATTGAATTTTGATTTAGACATTTTTTCTACCTCAACGCCACAAATGTACCTAGTAGAATCTCCGATAAATACTGAATCTTTGAATTCCTCTCGCCATTCAACAAATTTCTTAACATTCAAAAAGTCATTCTCTACTATATTTACATCAACATGAATAGATGTGAACATATCAACATCTAAATCTAGGCTGATTTCAACTTGATGTTTTATATCTTTTAAATATTCTTTTAAAAGACCTGAATTAACTCGATTTTGCAAGTCTAATCTAACATTAACGTCTTTTAAAGACTTTTTCCTAATATCATCAGAAATAAATATCTGAGGCATTTTTTGTTTTTGCAATTCTGTGTAAATAACATCATTCCAATCTCCAGATTTATCAGTAGGAACCAATTGATATTTTAATCGATAAACAAAGTTACTCCTACCCTGTATCATACCTTGGTTAATCAATTTTTTGAAAGGTTCTTCTTCGTTTACATAACCTAAATCTTTCAAAAACTTGTTCCAGAAACGGCTATACAACAAGTGACCAGTTGCATGCTCAGAACCACCAATGTATAAATCAACGTCCTTCCAATACGCAATGGCTTCTTTTGAGGCAAAATTGCAATCGTTTTGTGCATCCATGTAACGGTACCAGTACCAGCTGCTACCTGCCCAACCCGGCATAGTGCTCAACTCGTATTCGTATTGTTGCTCGTAACTCCAATCTGTTGCTCTTCCCAAAGGTGGCTCGCCACTTTCAGTCGGCAAATACTTATCAATTTCTGGCAACATTAATGGCAATTCTTCTTCCTTAATTAAATAAGGTAAGCCATCTTTAAAATAAACCGGAATTGGTTCTCCCCAATAACGCTGGCGACCAAAAATAGCATCACGCATACGGTAATTAACCTTTGCTTTTCCAACACCTTCTCTTTCTAACCAATGATTTAAATAAGAAGTAGCTTCTTTATAGCCTAAATTATTAATGAAATCAGAGTTGATATATTTCCCTTCCTTAGTTGGGTCGGCCTCAACTTCAATGTCTTTTTGCCCATCTAAAATCTGGATGATTGGCAAATCGAAATGTTTAGCAAACAACCAATCACGTTGATCGCCACTTGGCACACCCATTACCGCACCAGTTCCATAACCAGCTAAAACGTAATCAGCTATCCAAATCGGCACCAATTCATCGTTAACCGGGTTAATCACATAACTTCCTGTAAATGCTCCAGAAACAGTTTTAGTATCCGCCATACGGTCTAACTCAGATTTCTTTTTGGTCTGGGCAATGTAATTATCAATATCTGCTTTTTGAGCGTCTGTAGTTAAAGCTTGGACCAATTCGTGTTCTGGCGCTAAAACGATGAAAGAAACACCGAAAATGGTATCTACACGGGTGGTGAAGACTTCAATGAAATCAGTATTGAGATTGGCAATGTCGATCTTGAATTTTACTGATGCTCCCACACTTTTACCAATCCAGTTGCGCTGCATTTCTTTCACTGGTTCTGGCCAATCGATAGTATCTAAACCCTGTAGCAAACGCTCTGCATAGGCAGAAATGCGCATGCTCCATTGCATCATCTTTTTCTGTTCTACCGGATAGCCACCACGTTCTGAAAAACCATCTTTTACTTCGTCATTAGCCAAAACTGTTCCTAATGCTGGGCACCAGTTTACGGTACTCTCCTTTAAATAAGTTAGGCGATATTTCAACAATTCAGCTTGTTTTTCCTCAGGAGAAAATGTAGCCCAATCGCTCGGCATAAAACTTTTTACATCTTCATCGCAAACTGCTTTTACATCGGCACTGCCTGCTGCATTAAATTTTTCAATTAGCGTGGTAATGTCTTCAGCTTTGTCTGTTTCTAAGTTATACCAAGAATTGAACAATTGCATAAAAATCCACTGGGTCCATTTGTAATAACCTGGCTCACTGGTACGCACTTCCCTACTCCAATCGAAAGAAAAACCGATTTGGTCTAACTGACGACGGTAAGTTGCAATATTTGCTTCAGTGGTTATAGCTGGGTGTTGACCAGTTTGTATAGCATATTGTTCTGCAGGTAAGCCGAATGAATCGTATCCCATTGGGTGCAAAACATTAAATCCTTTTAATCTTTTATATCTCGAGAAAATATCTGAAGCAATATAACCCAGTGGATGCCCAACATGTAAACCCGCTCCAGATGGATAAGGAAACATATCTAACACATAATATTTAGGTTTTGTAGAATTCGAATCAGCCTTGAAGGTCTGATTTTCTGCCCAAAACTTTTGCCACTTTTGCTCTATGGCTGCAAATTGATAATCCATGGATGTTTTTGTTTCTTAAATTATTGCAAAAATAAGGAAATTAAGCCTGTAATTGAAATGATGGGTAAATATTAAATCCAATAGCTATCTTTCCAATATTAAAAGTTAAAAAATGTTAACTTGGGATAGAACGTTTTAATTTTTGTTAATTTGCAGTATATATTAAGTTGCGTTAAACAAAAAGGTATATAATTTACATTTTTGCTTATCTTTCTTTATTTTCGCAAAAACAAAAACATTATACATGGAAGAATTTGAAGTAAGCGAGGCATCTAAAAAGACCAAAACCATTTATATCTCTACCATTTTCAGCATTGCTTTGGTATTGCTGATGTTAGGCATGTTGGGTTTAATCTTGGTTCACGCTAAAAACTTATCCAATTATGTTAAAGAAAATATTGTTTTAAACCTTATTGTTGATGAAGGTGCTAAAGAAACAGACATTTTGGCCTTCCAAAAAGAGCTAAACAACAACATCGCAGTAAAACAAACACAATATGTGAACAAAGAGGTTGCGCAACATAACCTTACCAAAGATTTAGGCGAAGATTTTGTGAATTTCTTAGGTTACAATCCACTATTATCAACAATTGATGTATATATGAAGGCAGATTATGCCAACAATCAGAATATCGATGCACTTAAAAAGCAGATTGAAAAAAATCCGATTGTTAAGGAAGTTGTTTACCAAGGTTCGTTAATTGATATGGTAAACAAAAATATCAGTACCATTAGTTTAATTGTTTTAGGTTTTGCTATTATTTTATTGGTTATTGCGGTTGCATTGATCAACAATACCATCCGTTTAGCAATATTCTCTCAACGCTTTTTAATTAAAAGTATGCAGTTGGTGGGCGCTACTAAAAACTTTATTAGAAAGCCGTTTATTTTAGTTGCAGCATTACATGGCTTAATTGCTTCATTTATTGCAATTATCATTCTACTAGGCATTTTATATTATGCACAAAAAGAAATACCAGAAATATTAATTTTGAGAAACTACACCGAATTTGGTTTGGTATTGCTTGGAATGGTAGCTGTTGGTATATTCATTACCTCGATAAGTACACTTTTTGCAGTTAGCAGATATTTACGTTTAAAACTTTACGATCTTTATAGATAATGGCATTAAAACAATCAGGTCCTGTAAAACAGGATGAAAAAGTAGAAATGGTTTTCACCAAAAAAAATTATCAGTTGTTATTGATCAGTATTGCTATTGTAGTAGTTGGTTTTATTTTAATGATTGGTACTACTGGAGATATTTACGATATGAGAAGAACTTTATTAGCACCAATGGTGGTTTTATTTGGCTTCGCTTTTGGTATATACGCTATCCTAAAAAAATAACTGAATGACTTTTTTACAAGCTTTAATCCTTGCAATTATCGAAGGATTAACTGAGTTTTTGCCCGTATCGTCCACGGGCCATATGATTATTGGGACTGCCCTAATGAATATGCAGCCCACTCCTTTTGTAAAACTTTTTACCATAGTTATTCAATTAGGCACTATATTATCTGTTTTAGTACTTTATTTCAAAAGATTTTTCAGATCACTCGATTTTTATTATAAACTAGTTGTGGCAGCAATTCCAGCTTCAATTTTAGGCTTAGTATTAAACGACTTTATCGACTCTTTGCTAGAAAGCCCTTTAATGGTTGCCGTAATGTTAGTTATTGGAGGTGTTATCCTACTTTTTGTCGATAAATGGTTTAATAAACCTACCATCGAAAACTCTGATGAGATTACTTATAAACAATCTTTTATAATTGGTCTCTACCAATGTTTGGCATTAATTCCGGGCACTTCTCGTTCTGCAAGTACCATTGTAGGTGCCATGACGCAAAATCTTACACGTAAAGCTGCTGCCGAATTTTCGTTTTTTCTAGCCATACCCATGATGTTGGGCGCCTCAGTTGTTAAATTATATAAGTTTATAAAAGAAGGCCATACTTTCTCTGGAGATGAAATTAATCTGTTAATAATTGGTAATGTTGTTGGATTTATTGTAGCCATTATTGCCATTAAAACTTTTATCAATATCCTAACAAAACATGGCTTTAAGGCATTTGGCTGGTATCGTATTATTGTAGGCTTAATTATCTTAGCGCTATTACTTTCTGGCCACGAATTATCAATCATATAATCGTTACCTTTGCGAAAAATTTATTTATATTTTGAGCGATAAAACTCCTACTTTTCCTGATTTCGATTTTGCCGCTGGCGAATTACTACTCATCAACAAACCTTACAAATGGACAAGTTTTGATGTGGTTGGTAAAATCAGAAATTCATTAAAACCGTTAAAACTTAAAGTTGGCCATGCTGGCACTTTAGATCCTTTGGCTACGGGATTATTGATTATTTGCACTGGAAAACTAACCAAACAGATTGATACATTTCAGGCAGAAGAAAAAGAATATACTGGCACAATGACTTTGGGAGCCACTACTCCATCTTTTGATATGGAGACTGAAGTAGATACAGAATTTAAAACCGATCATTTAACTGAAGAAGAAATTTATAATGCGACCGCAAAGTTTACAGGCGATATTGAACAATACCCTCCAGCACATTCTGCAGTTAAAGTGAATGGTGAGAGATTATACGTAAAGGCTCGCTTGGGTGAGGAAGTAGAATTGCGCAAACGTTATGTAACCGTAAGTGAATTTGAAATTACCCGGATAGCTTTACCAGAAGTAGATTTCAGAATTGTTTGCAGCAAAGGAACTTACATTCGTTCCTTAATTTCGGATTTCGGAATGGCCTTAAATAATGGTGCTTACCTTTCTAAACTAACACGTACTAGAAGTGGTAATTTTTTATTATCAAATGCTTATGAAGTAGCCGATCTTGTTCAGTATCTTCGCAATAAGAGAGAAATAGCCGCAGCAAGTTCCGAGTAACAGTTATGGAAAAAAGCAGTTTAAAAAAATACAATCAGCTAATTAAGGAAGTAGGTTTTATACTATGTGGCGTAATTTCGGCATGTTTTGGTTTGAAAAGCTTTCTAATGCCCAGCCATTTTATTGATGGTGGCGTTACCGGAATTTCTTTGTTAACCAGAAGCCTAACCGACTGGAATTTATCTTACTTAATTGTAATTATCAATATTCCATTTATCATTTTAGGTTATAAACAAATAGGTAAAACCTTTGCCATTAAAACGGCTATTGCCATTGCGGCTTTATCCATTTCTCTGGTATTTTTGCCTTTCGTTCCCATAACCCACGAAAAGTTACTCATTGCCTTTTTTGGCGGTTTCTTTTTGGGTGGAGGAATTGGCTTGGCTATGCGAGGAGGCTGTGTAATTGATGGAACTGAAGTTTTAGCACTCTATATCAGTAGAAATAGTCAACTTACCGTTGGTAACATCATCCTTATTTTAAACATCATCATTTTTGCTTTCGCTGCCTACTTCATCAATATTGATACTGCACTTTATGCTATTTTAACTTACTTATCTGCATCAAGTATTATCGATTATATTGTAAATGGTATCGAAGCTTATACTGGCGTAACCATTATTTCTGATAAAAATGAAGAGATTAAAAACTTCATCATCTCTAACATGAAACGTGGAGTAACCATTTATAAAGGAACTGGTGGTTACTTGGAAAAGAAAGATATAGATATCATTTACACTGTTGTTACCAAACTAGAAATGAGCAAATTACAATCTGAGGTTAGAAGTATAGATCCAGATGCATTTATTGTGCAACAACAAATTGCAGACATTAAAGGTGGTGTTGTAAAACGCCAGGCTTTTCATTAACCATATTCGTTTTGAACATATATCACCAACTTTCTGATTTCAAAAAACTAAAAAATGCCGTAGTTACCATTGGCACATTTGATGGTGTGCATTTTGGTCATCAAAAAATTGTAAAACGACTTTGCGAATTAGCAAAATCTTCTGGGGGTGAAAGTGTAATCTTAACGTTTTTCCCGCACCCTCGAATGATTATTGATCCTGAGAACCAGGATTTAAAAATGATAAACACCATTAAAGAAAAGGCCGAGATCTTAGCTAATTTAGGGGTAGATCATTTGATTATCACACCTTTTACAAGAGACTTTTCTAATCTCGAGCCATCGGCTTACATTAAAGATATTCTTGTTGATACCATAGGCACTAAACAAATTATTGTTGGCTACGACCACCGTTTTGGTAAAGATAGAAAAGGTGGCATGGCAGAGTTAGTAGCATTTTCAAAAGTTTACAATTATTCTATAGAAGAAATTCCTGAGCAAGATATTAATGATGTAGCAGTAAGCTCTACCAAAATACGTCTGGCTTTATTAAATGGTGATGTTTCTTTAGCTGCAGAATATTTAGGCTATCATTTTTCCATTAATGGCCCAGTAATTAAGGGCGATAAAATTGGTCGAACAATTGGTTTTCCTACAGCTAATATATTTGTAGAAGAAACCTACAAACTCATTCCCAGCGATGGTATTTATGCAGTAACGGTAGAAATGGATGAAGGTGGGAAGGCCGAAGGTACGAAGGTGCAGGGTAGGAATCATATACCTTCTACCTTACCACCCTCAACCTTTAAAGGTATGGCTTACATCGGGCAACGCCCAACAATTAATGGAATGACACGTAATATAGAAGTAAATATTTTCGATTTTAATAGAGAAATCTATGGACAATCTATTAAGATGAATTTCTTAAAATTCTTGCGACATGATGTAAAATTTACTGGTTTAGAAACTTTAACGCAACAACTTCATCAAGATAAAATTGATACATTAAATTTTTTCGCATCAATTGGAAAAGCTTAGAACTGCCTTAGATAGCTAAAAAACCAATTATTTTTACTATATTTAAGGCAATGAGAATTTTTATCGCTTTTATTTTATTGTCTACACTCCATATTTCTACTGCTTTTGCGGTTAAATATGAATCTAACGCAATAATTTATAAAACGGTAAAAAAAACGCCTATAAATATTAAACAATCAAGTATTTTTTCCAAGAAAGAATTTCATTCTTTCGCAAAAGAGCTATCTTCAGAAAACACAGATCGGATCAATCAAATTATTGGTGGCAGGCAAATTACAATTGCTATAAATAATATTTGTGTTGTATTTGAATTTGACACGATAGAAAATCCATCATTAAAAAATTTCGAAAACACAGTTACTTTCAGTTATCAGTTTATTTTTAACTGCCTTTATCCGAAGCATACTTTTTGGTAATTATTTAGCGCTTCCGCAATACAATTACCATCCAAAAAATATACTTTATGATTCATTTACCTGTACTTATAGCCGATTTAGGGCTTATTCTTGCTGCTGCCGGCGTTACTACCCTTCTATTCAAAAAAATTAAGCAACCTTTAGTTCTTGGTTACATACTTGCTGGTGTTTTAGTTGGCCCATATATCGATTTTATGCCCACTGTTACCGACCATAAAAGCATCACCATTTGGGCTGAAATAGGGGTTATTTTCTTATTGTTTAGTCTAGGACTAGAATTTAGTTTTAAAAAATTAGTAAAAGTAGGTGGTTCTGCATCCATTACTGCTATAGTAGAGGTTGTTTTTATGCTAATTATTGGTTTTGGTGTTGGTAAAATGTTGGGGTGGAGCACCATGGATAGCATATTTTTAGGAGGAATTTTGTCCGTATCCTCTACAACCATCATCATCAGGGCTTTTGAAGAGTTGGGTGTAAAACATAAAAAATTCGCCGGTTTAGTATTTGGTGTGCTCATTGTAGAAGATTTGGTAGCCATCTTGTTATTAGTTTTACTTTCAACGTTGGCCGTAAGTCAGCAGTTTGCAGGCAGCGAAATGCTTATTTCCATCCTTAAATTAGCTTTCTTTTTAGTGCTTTGGTTTTTAGGGGGGATTTTTTTAATTCCAACTTTTTTAAAGGCAACTAAAAAATTAATGAATGATGAAACCATGCTTATTGTTTCTTTGGCATTGTGTTTAGTAATGGTTTTATTAGCTGTTAAAGTTGGTTTCTCCCCTGCTCTTGGTGCATTTATCATGGGATCTATTTTAGCTGAAACTACCCAAGCCGAAAAGATCGAACACTTGACAAAATCCGTTAAAGATTTATTTGCAGCTATCTTTTTCGTTTCAGTAGGGATGCTGATAGATCCTAGTATTTTATTAGAATATGCTTTACCTATTGTCGCAGTAACTTTAGCTACGGTACTGGGTAAATTAATCAGTTCTACGCTGGGTGCGTTACTATCTGGTCAGCCACTCAAAACTTCTGTACAAGCGGGTATGAGTTTGGCACAAATTGGCGAGTTCTCTTTTATTATCGCCACATTGGGTTTAACCCTAAAAGTAACCAGCGATTTTCTCTATCCTATTGCAGTAGCTGCATCTGCTATTACCACATTTACAACACCTTACTTAATTAAAGTATCAGAACCTTTTTATAATTTCCTAAGCAGAATTTTACCTCAGAAATGGTTAGATGCCATTAGCAGATACAGCTCAAGTACGCAAGGTATAACCACCTTTAGCGATTGGAAAACCTTGTTGAGAGCTTATACTTTTAATACCATTATCCATGGTGTTATATTGGTAGGTATCGTTTTACTTTCATCCAGATATCTACAACCTTTTGTTAGCAAGCATTTGTTAGATGGCAACAACGGAATTGTAGCGAGTTTAATCATTGCGCTTATTTTTATGGTGCCCTTTTTATGGGCTTTGGCTATTAGAAGGATAGAAAGGAAAGCCTACTCCCATCTATGGTTAAATAAAAAATATACACGTGGTCCATTAATTGCCATTGAACTTTTACGTATTGCATTAGCTATTTTCTTTGTAGGTTTTTTGATTGTTCAATTTTACAACACTTGGGTTGCGGTAAGCATCGCTTTAGGTTTAATTATAATTGGGATGGTGGTATTCTCTCGTAAGCTGCAAAGCTTTTACGAACGTATGGAACATCGTTTCTTAAACAACTTAAATGCCAGAGAACAAGCTAACAAGCAACCAGAAATTTTACCTTGGGATAGTCACTTGTTAGAGTTAATTGTGGCACCAGAATCTACCTTGGTTGGGCAAACTTTAGTTGATTTAGCAGTAAGAGAAAAATACGGAATTAACATCGCTTTAATTGAGCGAGGCAAAATCATGATCCCTACGCCTGCTAGAGACGAAAGACTTTATCCGAACGATAAAGTATTGGTTATTGGAACTGATGATCAGTTAGCGGCTGTTAAACCTCTATTCGAAGGGCTGATTGTAGAAGAAAGCGAAACTTCATTTCCTAAGCAGGACATGTCTTTACAAAAGATCATTATCAATAGTAAATCCCCAGTTTTTGGTCAAACGATTAGAGATTCAGGAATTCGTGAGAAAACACAGGGTTTGGTTGTTGGCATTGAGCGTAATGGGCAACGTATTTTGAATCCAGATTCTACCTTGATATTTGAGAATGATGATATTGTTTGGATTGTAGGGAATAATAAACGAATACCTGATTTGTTGAAGTAAGAGTTTACGTTAATTGATTGGTCTTATCACCAACAACAAAAAATTTCGTCAGGTGAAACACCATAAGTGTTCGGAACAAATTTATTCATGATTTTTTAACCGCATAGATACATAGAACACATAGTATTGGGTATTCCTTTCTATAGGAACTATATGTCTATGTGTTTAATTTTAAGTCTTCCGAACAGCTGTGGTGGAAACACCTGCCGATAGTATAAAAATTGGTTGGTGACGATGTAAACCAAAAAATTCTTAGGATTTCAATATTTATAGCATTAGAAAATGATTAATTATTCGACCCCATCCGGGGTCGAATATGAATAGACGATCTAGCTATAGACATTTGGGAGAAGCTTTACCAAGGCCCTAAACAATAAAGGCTTATACAACCATTGAGCTATGGGTTCTTTGCAACCCTCAATAGAATTACAGACAGATTAATATAAACGGGCTAACATTCATCAATGCTCCTAGCCTCGCTTTTCTAAATAATTACCCCCACCAATGTAGGTAAATACCAGATTGTTTAACGATTAAATAAAGTGCTAAGGCGAATAAAAACAACGCAATTGAACGGTTAATTAAATGACTGCTCAATGCAAACTTTTCTTGGATATATTTAGCAAAGTGCGCATAACCGTATAAAGCCAATGCCGATCCCATACCAGACCCTAAACTGAAGATAACCAGTGAAAGGTAATCTGTTTTAATCCATTGATGGAGAATGATATAATTACCAAAAAACAGCCAAAAAGGAATTTGAACTGGGTTTAAAACGCCCAATAACATGCCATAAAACACACTGCCTTTTTTACTTCTATTATCTTCTGCCTTGGTTTTAGGTACTTTTTTACGATTGATCCATGTGATGGTGCCCATTACAATAAAGAGCATAATCATAAATAAATCTACGTAAGTGCCCAACCTAACTTCGCTAACGTTTTCATTTAGGTTTACATCGCTAGTTACCCAACGGGCAAAACGCATCATGCCGAATGTAAAAAAGACTTCTACTATAGAAAACGACAAGATAAAATACAATGCTTGGCGCATACCTTTGTTAATGGTAAGCTGAGCCACAGTAAGGTTAATATTCCCAGGGGGGATATAACCCATTGCATTTAAAAGAATGCCTATTATTAAGGTTAGTAAGAGCATATTTGGTTAAAGATAATATTTATTTCAAATGTGCCTTTAAAAATTGACCAGTATAAGATTTCTTTGCATTCACCAAATCTTCTGGTTTACCTTCAAAAACTACATAACCGCCTTTGTCGCCACCTTCTGGACCAATATCAATTACCCAATCTGCACATTTAATCATATCCATATTGTGTTCGATTACCAAAATGGTATTACCCTGCTCAATCAACGTATTTAAAGCTTTTAATAGCTTTTTAATATCATGGAAGTGCAGGCCAGTTGTAGGCTCATCGAAAATAAAAATGGTTTTATGCGCATTGTTTCCTTTAATTAAAAAAGAGGCCAATTTGATACGCTGTGCCTCGCCACCAGATAAAGTATTTGATGATTGACCTAAATGAACATAACCTAAACCAACATCTAACAGTGGATTTAATTTCTGTAAGATTTTAGGTTCATCTTTAAAAAAGGCTACCGCTTCCTCAATTGTCAAATCTAAAATATCGGCAACGTTTTTATCCTGATAGGTAACGTCTAAAACCTGTTGTTTAAATCTTCTTCCACCACAAGTTTCGCAAGGCAAATAAATATCTGCCATAAACTGCATCTCTATTTTAACTTCTCCCTCACCTTGGCAAGTATCGCATCTGCCACCCTCAACATTAAAAGAAAAAGCTGCAGGTTTTAATCCGTTTGCTTTTGCTGCTGGCAAAGCCGAAAATAATGCTCTCACATCATCCCAAGCCTTTACGTAAGTTACCGGATTTGAACGAGATGAACGTCCAATTGGATTTTGATCGACCATCTCTACCTGACTAACCAGATCAATATTGCCAAAAATACCATCATAACTCCCGGTTGCTTCGCCAGCATAATTACCAATGGCTTTCTGCAAAGCAGGATATAATATCTTTTTAACCAAACTTGTTTTTCCAGAACCAGAAACACCACTTACACAAGTAAAAACACCCAAAGGGAATTTAACATCTATATTTTTTAAGTTGTTTTCTCTAGCTCCTTTAATTAGGATATGATCTTTCCAATTTCTTCTTTTGGCTGGAATAGCAATCTCTTCCTTACCCGCTAAATATCTACCCGTTAAAGATTTATTGTCTTTAATTATTTCATCATAAGTTCCACTAAAAACTAAATTCCCACCATGTGTACCAGCTTCAGGGCCGATATCAATGATGTGGTCAGCAGCTTTCATCATCTCTTCTTCGTGTTCCACTACTAAAACTGTATTACCTACGTTTTTAAGTGAGGTTAAAACTTCAATCAATTTATTAGTATCTCTTGGGTGCAAGCCAATACTTGGCTCATCCAAAACATAAATTGAGCCCACTAAACTACTACCTAATGAAGTTGCCAAATTGATACGCTGACTTTCGCCACCTGATAAGGTATTTGATAAACGATTTAAGGTTAAGTAACCTAAACCAACGTTGTTCAAGTATAATACTCTACTGGTAACTTCTGCCAATAAACGTTTAGAGATTTTAACTTCAGTTGCTGATAATTCTAATTTTTCAAAAAACGGAAGAATGGTAGATAATGGCATCAAAACCATATCTAAAATAGATTTTCCACTAATTTTTACATAGGAAGCATCTTTACGTAAACGTGTGCCCTTGCAATCAGGGCAAACAGTTTTTCCGCGATAACGCGAAAGCATAACGCGATACTGAATTTTATAAGTTTGCTCTTCTAGTTCTTTAAAGAAATCATCTAAACCAGCGAAATATTTATTACCAGTCCAGATTAAGCGCTGTTGTTTTTCTGTTAATTCGCTATAAGAGCGGTGGATTGGAAAATCAAACTTATCAGCATTTTTGATAAATTTCTTTAACCATTCGCCCATTTTTTCGCCACGCCAAGGTGCAATGGCATTATCGTATAAACTTTTGCTCTTATCAGGAATAACCAAATCTTCATCAATGCCAATCACATTTCCATAACCTTCGCAACGTTTACAGGCCCCATAAGGATTGTTAAAACTGAAAAAGTTAGGCGTTGGTTCTTCGAACTTTACCCCATCTAATTCAAAACGATCGCAAAAGAAAGTTTGCTTGCCTTCGTGTTCTACAAAACAATCGCCTTTGCCTTCAAAAAATGCAGTTTGCACCGAATCCGCAATGCGACTTAAAGTTTCCTCTTCCTCATTAACTACAATACGATCTATTAAAATTCGGATAGTTTCGGTATCAGTTAACTCTACATCTTTAATAGCCTCATCTTCCAACAAATCTTCAATCTTCGCAATTTTATCTTTAAAGTAAACGCGTAAGAAACCTTTTTGCAAAAGCACCGCTAATTCCTCTTTTACAGAGCGATTATTATGCGGATGTAGTGGACAGAAAATAGTAACAACGGCATCATTACCTAAGCCAACGATAAAATCCACTACTGTGGTAACCGTATCTTTTTTAACTACGGCACCAGAAATTGGCGAATAGGTAATCCCAATTCTAGAGAAAAGTAATTTTAAATAATCGTAAATTTCGGTACTTGTACCCACTGTAGAACGCGGGTTAGAAGTAATTACCTTTTGTTCAATAGCAATAGCAGGTGCAATACCTTTAATGTAATCTACATCGGGTTTGTTCATCCTACCCATAAATTGGCGGGCATAAGATGATAAACTTTCTACATAGCGACGCTGGCCTTCGGCATACAAGGTATCAAAAGCTAGGGAAGATTTACCTGAACCAGACATGCCGGTTATAACCACCAACTTGTTCTTTGGAATGGCTACATCAATATTTTTAAGATTGTGTACCCTCGCTCCTTTTATAATAATATGTTTATGTGGATCTTTCTCTATTTCCTTGCTCATGTATCCCTTTGTAGATATGCTATTTATAACCCAAAATTACAAATTTGGTTTCAACCCAACCCTATATTAAGTCGATTTTACAAAATTTTACATTTTTTAACATATTTTTTATTGAATTATCAAAAAAAAATCCGTCATTTGAATTTATAACTCACACAAGTTAGAAACCAACATCTTAAAAACAAGGAGACAAGCTATAGATTAAAACAGCTACTTATTTATTATTTAATAAAAAAGGGATTTTAGTATACGCACTCCTATGAAATTACAACAGTATAGTGATCAGGATTTGGTGAAGTTATATCTGAGCGGAGAAGAATCTGTTTTAGAGGAATTACTGAGAAGACACAAATCGAAAATTTACACCTCAATTTATTTATTGGTTAAAGACCAATACTTGGCCGAAGACATTTTTCAAGATGCTCTTATTAAAGTGATTAATACGCTTCGTAGCGGTAGGTATAACGAAGAGGGCAAGTTTTTACCTTGGGTAATGCGTATTGCGCACAACTTGGTTATCGATTATTTCCGTAAGGAAAAACGAACACCTGTTATTACCAGTGCAGACGGAACTGATGTACTTAATCTTTTACAGATACACGAAGAAAGTGCAGAAGAACGCATGTTACGCGAACAAACTCATGTAGATTTGCGGGTGATGATCCAATTATTGCCAGACGAGCAGAAGGAAGTATTAATTATGCGCCATTACGCAGATTTAAGCTTTAAAGAAATCGCAGACTTAACTGACGTTAGCATCAATACCGCTCTGGGACGTATGCGCTATGCCTTAAGCAATTTGCGCAAAATGATGAAGGTGAAAGAAGTTACCACTAGAAACTCTTAATCTCAATCTAGTCTTTAGCTCTAGCTCATGAGATTAATTATACAAAGCCTATCGGCAATTCTTTTTAAACAAGTATTCCTGATAGGCGTAAAATTATATAAGGCAAGATAGGCGGCCTAGCTGAAAAATTACAATTTTTAATCCCTATCTATTTAGTTTAAAGCATTTTATTTGGTTAATAAAAATTAATCTGTATCTTAAATAAAATAAACCAAATTAAACTGCGTTTAGAATTAAACTAAAAAATTGTAATTGCGTATGACAAAAACCTCTACTTCACTTCACTCTGTAAATTATCCCGACCAACAGCCAGCAGAAAGTACTGCAGAACAGGCAAAAAATCAAGATGAAATGTTTTATAACAGCATCAAACCTCAATTAGATGAGCTATTTAAAGATCCTTCTGATGAAACCATCAAAAAGATTTTAGCATATTCGAAAAAGAAATAATTTACATTACAAAGGACAAAGCTGTTTAACTCGAAGTTAAGCAGCTTTTTTTTAAGCAATATCATAAAGCTGCAATAATTTTTTCATTTCTGTTGATAAGGTTAAAAAACCTCTACCTTTACATAGTGTAAATTAAACACTAAGTAGAGATGAAAAAGAGCTTACTTCCATTAACTTTAGGCGGTTTAGGTATCGGAATTACAGAATTTGTAATGATGGGACTACTTCCAGACATTGCAAAAGACTTAGACGTTACTATTCCTGAAGCCGGCTACCTTATCTCTGCTTATGCATTAGGCGTAGTTATTGGTGCTCCATTGTTGGTAATGATAGCCGGAAAATTTCCACCAAAGAAAATACTTATTGCTTTAATGATCATGTTTACGGCATTTAATGCCTTATCAGCTTTTGCCCCAAATTTTGATCTTTTGTTTATAGCACGTTTATTATCTGGCTTACCTCATGGTGCATTCTTCGGCGTAGGTTCTGTTGTAGCAAGCCGCATTGCAGAAAAAGGAAAAGCAGCACAGGCGGTTTCTATGATGTTCGCCGGATTAACGATTGCAAATGTATTAGGTGTTCCTTTAGGAACTTTCATAGGTCATAATTTTTCGTGGAGATTTTCTTTTGCTGTAGTAGCTATAGTAGGCATTATTACTTTAATTAGCCTTAAACAATGGTTGCCTGCCTTACCAGCAAATAAAAACAGAGATCTTAAGGCAGAATTGAGCTTTTTCAAAAAACAAGAAGCCTGGTTAATTATCATCATGATTTCTATTGGCACAGGAGGATTATTTACCTGGTACAGTTACATAGCCCCGCTAATGACAGATGTTGCAGGCTTCTCTGCAGATAGTGTAACCTATATTATAATGTTGGCTGGCCTTGGTATGCTTTGCGGCAATTTTATCGGCGGTTATCTGGCAGATAAATTTTCTCCAGCCAAAGCATCGGTTGCCTTACTTTTAACGATGGTAATTACACTAATTATAGTTCATTTTGTATCATTTAACCCTATCCTAGCATTAATTATGACTTTTGTTACAGGTGCTGTATCATTTGCATTAGCCGCTCCAATCCAAATGTTGATGATCACTTCTGCCAAGGGCTCAGAGATGTTGGCTGCTTCGGCAAGCCAGGCTAGCTTTAATATTGGTAATGCTTTAGGTGCTTTTTTTGGCGGCTTACCATTAGTTTATGGTTTTGATTATACCTGGCCTGCTTTGGTAGGCGCAGCTATGGCCTTTGTAGGCGCACTGTTTGCTTTTTGGTTGATCAAGAGCCATCATCCTGCAAAAGTTATAGATCGTTCAGTAAATCAACCGTCAGAAAATCCATTCGTTAGCATCCATTAAATCTTTTGCTTTAATTTTTTTTATTTCAATGATTGGAACTAAGAATTTGATGCCGATTTAAAACAATCCCAACGAAGCTCCGAAAGAAAAATTACCATAACTTTTAAGACCATTTAGATTTCCTCTCCATGACGCATTTACACCAATACCTCTATTAATCTGAAAAACATACCTCAACTCTGCAGGCAAACCCACAACCACTCTTTCTTTAAACCTTTCTAAATGATAAGGTTGTTTTTTTCGATTAAACTCATCGTCTGGCGTAGTTTTGGCAACAACGGATATACCAGAGCCAAATTGAAACTGATGCCGCTTTAGTAGCGTATAGGTCTTACCATAAATTAAACCAAAGTCTGATAGCCCTGGCGTAATAACACTACTTTCATCATCGCCCTTTAACAATCTTTGTTCCTCACTTCTATTATCTCTAGCCTCGCTAAAAGAGATTTTTAAATAATTATGATCAATCTGAGCCCAAATGCCACCATTTACATAATGGTCATAAATACTTGATTTACCAACCTCAAAACCGAAATAAAGATTATTAAAATCTAAAAATTCGCTTTTTTGTGCTAATGAAGTAAATGAGCTTAGTAATAAAGCACCTAAATTGACTATTAATGTTTTCGTTCTCATAACTCTTGATTTAAATAATAAACCAAAAGTACAGTGTTTAAAATTTAGAAATTATCTTTTAAAGATACTTAGATTTAAATATAAATCCTTATAGCTCTAATTAACAAAAATTCACTGATCTTTTAAATCATAAAAAAATATCATAATTGATAATTTAACTATATAAGAATAATAATAATTACTAAATTCATCTATTAAAATAAAAACAGATGATTAAACTTCAGGAAAATTATTTTGAACAGCTTAAACAATCCATTCCTGCCTATCAGAATTTAGCACAAAGTGTTGCTGAAGTATTGGACATAACTGTTAACGAAGCTTATAAAAAAATTAGAGGCAATAGCCTTTTAAACCTGCATCAGATTGTAAAACTAGCTGACCATTTTGGCATCCCTTTTATCTATAAGCCAGAACAACAAACCTCTGTTACGTTTGATTATTTAAGTGTAGACCAACAAATTCCAAATATGCTATTGTATTTGCAAGATTTGCTTAAAAACCTTAAACAGATACAAAGCAGCAGTAAAAAGCATATCACAATTACCACAGACGATATTCCATTATTCCATTTTTTTAAATATCCTGAATTAACATGTTTCAAACTATTCTTTTGGTCTGATAGCGCCATGAACAACACAACTAAGTTTGACCCAAGTACTTTTGATGATGAGATCACAAAACTTTCTAGGGAACTTAATCAGATCTATTTAGAGATTCCTTGCACAGAAATTTGGGCAAAAGATACTGTTCATGGTACAATTGAACAAATTAGATATGCATTTGAAGCAGGATATATTGATAAGGATTTGACACTACAAATAATTGAGCAAGTGCGCTATTGCCTAACAGATATGAACATGTATGCGATAAGCAGCAAAAAAACCATCGACCCAGAACATAGTTTTAATTGGTATAATTGCGATGTTTTAGGGAGCATTTCTTACTTAGTAGATTACAAAGGAAACATGGCTTGCTATAACAGGTTTAATACCTTTAACTATTTAAAAACTGAAGATCAATCTTATTGCGAACAAACAAAAAATTGGATGCAAGGCTTAATTAAAAAATCCATTTCATTTAGTGGTCAGGGAGAGAAACATCGGAATAAGTTTCTTTATCATGCATTTGCAGAATGCGACAATTTAATTAGGGAGATTAATGGCTAGCTTTTTATTAAAGCGTAATATCTTTAGAAAAGCAATTGCAACAACACCTATTAAACATTAGCCCCGCACTTTGTTTCAAGCCCTCTCCGCCATGGCTGTTTCGGGGCTTTTCACGTCGTTCAGGTTTAGCTTACGCAGGTTTATGCTCCTAGTCTCGTTTGGGCGCACCGACAATGGTAAACTAGCCCCAATTGTAGCGAGCACGATACGCCGCGGCGTAGAGTAAAGCGGAAAGTGGGAATTCCATTAAAGATAGCACTGGCATTGCGCTTCAAAAAAAATATGTACTAAATTTTATATCTGCCTATTATATTTGCAAATGCTAAAAAGAGAACGCTACCAACAATTTGTAAAGCATTTTGCAGCTAAGCAGCCTAATGCAGAAACAGAACTCCATTACAACAATCCATATCAATTGTTAGTGGCGGTAATCCTTTCTGCACAATGCACAGATAAGCGCATCAATCAAGTCACTCCAGCATTATTCCAACGTTTTCCAAATGCTAAAACATTGTCTGAAGCTACACCAGATATTGTTTTTGATTATATCAGAAGTGTAAGTTACCCCAACAACAAAGCCAAACACCTTGTCGGAATGGCTAATATGTTGGTAAATGAGTTTAAGGATCAAGTTCCCTCAGATATAGACCAATTGCAAAAAATGCCAGGTGTAGGTCGCAAAACAGCTAATGTAATTGCCTCCGTAATTTACGACGCCCCTGCAATGGCAGTAGACACTCATGTTTTTAGAGTTGCCAATAGAATTGGATTAACCAAAGGTAAAACACCTTTAGCCGTTGAGAAAGATTTGGTTAAACACTTACCCGAGCATACCATTGCGATGGCTCACCATTGGTTAATTTTACACGGTAGATATGTTTGCGTAGCTAGAAATCCCAAATGTAGCATTTGTGAAATCACCCATTTTTGCAAATACTTTGAACAAAATTTCAAGTTTGCAACGAACAGTGCAGTGCTATAGATTAGAAGAATATTATTAATCGAATAATCTTTTCATTTTATGCTCATTTGGCATAGAAGTTGGTAAATTATGGTGTATTCGAAACAAATAATTAAAAACTATGAAAAAAAACATCTTACCTATCTCTCTTTTAGCCGTAGCCCTTTCTGTAGGAGCACAATCTGTATCGGCACAAATTAAATTAAACAGTAAAAGTATTGGCGCATTAGAAAAAGGAGCTAAAGCAGTAGCCTTTTCTGATGCAGATGCTGCTAGATTAGCTACCCAAGCGGTAACCTGGATGGATGCCAACAACCCAGTAGCTTCTGCAAAAGACCCATACACAATTAGACTAAACAAAATCTTTGCAAAGCACAAAAATGAAGGCGGCCTTAAACTAAATTACAAAGTTTACAAAGTAAAAGACGTAAACGCTTTTGCTTGTGCGGATGGCAGTGTACGCGTATTTTCATCCTTAATGGACATCATGAGCGATGATGAACTATTGGGCATAATTGGGCATGAAATTGGCCACGTTGCTAATAAAGACACAAGGGATGCAATTAAAAGCGCCTATACAAGAGAAGCCTTAGCAGATGCAGCTTCCTCGCAATCTGGTGCAGTGAACGCCATTTCAGAAAGTCAATTAGGTAACTTCGCAAAAGCAGTATTGGACAGCAAATATAACCGCAAGCAAGAAAGCGAAGCTGATGATTATTCTTACGAGTTCATGAAAAAATATAACTATAAAGTTACTGCATTGGCAAGTGCCTTCCAAAAATTCGCAGATATGGAGCAAGCTTCTGGAGCAGAGAGATCAAAAACGGAGAAAATGTTGAGTTCTCATCCAGATAGTGGTAGCAGAGCTGATAAAATTTTAAAGAAAGCCAAAAAAGATGGCTTAGTAAAATAATAGAAAAACAGTAATTGAATAAAAGGTTGGCATTGTCCAACCTTTTTTAATTTATAGTTTTTGATGTTACTAACATTAGTTTAATAACAATTTTAAAATATTCCTAATATTATTTGCATTTATTAAAATAAAATTAATATGTTTGCTAAAGTTATTAGTATTTATCAACAAATATATTTAGCCGATACTTATCTTTTATTTTAATTAGATTTACGATCATGAACCCAAACGCAGAAAAATTAAAAGCATTACAACTTACTTTAGATAAATTAGAAAAATCATATGGTAAGGGCTCAGTTATGAAATTAGGGGATGCCGCTGTTGAAGCTGTAGAATCTATATCTACAGGCTCTATCAGTTTAGACATTGCCTTAGGCATTGGCGGCGTCCCTAAAGGACGTGTAATAGAAATATACGGACCAGAATCTTCTGGTAAAACTACATTGGCCACTCATATCATTGCAGAGGCACAAAAAAAGGGCGGTATTGCTGCATTTATTGATGCAGAACACGCTTTCGATAAAGGTTACGCTAAAAAATTGGGTGTAGATGTGGATAATCTACTAATTGCTCAACCAGATAATGGCGAACAAGCTTTAGAAATTGCAGATAATCTAATTCGTTCTGGAGCTATTGATGTAATCGTAATTGACTCGGTTGCTGCGTTGGTACCTAAAGCAGAGATTGAAGGCGAAATGGGCGACAGTAGAATGGGCTTACAAGCACGTTTAATGAGCCAAGCCTTACGTAAATTAACGGGAACAATTTCAAAAACAGGATGTTGCTGTATTTTCATCAACCAGTTACGTGAAAAAATTGGGGTGATGTTTGGTAATCCGGAAACTACAACTGGCGGTAATGCACTTAAGTTTTACGCTTCAGTACGTTTAGATATCCGTAGAACTTCTCAAATTAAAGATTCTGATGAAGTTGCGGGTAACCGTGTAAAAGTAAAAATCGTTAAAAACAAAGTTGCTCCACCTTTTAGAATTGCAGAATTTGATATTATGTTTGGCGAAGGTATCTCTAAAGTTGGTGAAATTATCGACTTAGGAGTTGATTTCAACATCATTAAAAAAGCGGGCTCTTGGTTCTCTTATGGCGATACCAAATTAGGACAGGGTAGAGATGCTGTTAAGCAATTGTTATTGGATAACCCAGAATTAGCTGACGAAATAGAAGCTAAAATTAGAGTGGAAGTAACTGGCGAAAAATTAGAAGAAAAGTTATAATTATAAATTCACCCTACTTATGGTGCAATTAAAATGAGAAATCCATAGCTAATAATTAGCTCGATTTCTCATTTTTTTATTTAAAACTTGACGATTTTGGTGCTGGTGAACCAACCTTTTGACTTGTCTCCATAAATTTCTTATCTAAAGTAATGATGGTATAGGTTGCAATTATAATTCCAACAACCAATAACCCTATTCCTATATAGTTTCTTTTTTTGTCTTGTTTTATTACCCAGATTAGAAAAATAATCAGTGGTATTAACATTAAACCAAAAAACACATAACTCATTGTTCCCATAATTACAAATATTTAAAAGTTCATTCTCGCCATCGGCGATATTTCTTGCCCTACAAATTCTCCGGCTAAAAATTTATGATAACCTGCAATGCCGATCATTGCTGCATTATCTGTACAATATTCAAAAGCTGGTATATAAACATTCCATCCTAATGTATCTCTCATCTCCAAAAGTGCAGTTCTTAAACCCGAATTTGCCGAAACACCACCAGCAATTGCAATCTCTTTAATTCCATAAGTTGTAGCAGCCTTTTTTAGTTTGGTTAGTAAAATATTAACGATACTAAATTGTACAGATGCACATATATCAGCCAAATTTTCCTCAACAAACGTAGGATTTTCTTTTTGCCTGTCTCTTATAAAGTACAAAATTGCAGTTTTAAATCCACTAAAACTATAATTTAAGCCTTGAATTTGTGGCACAGGAAATTTAAATGCTAAAGGATTTCCTTCCTTGGCATGTTTATCTATCAATGGTCCACCTGGATAGGGTAGATTTAAAATTTTTGCAGTTTTATCAAAGGCTTCTCCTGCTGCATCATCCAATGTTTCGCCAACAATTTCCATATCGAAATAATCTTTAACCAACACAATCTGTGTATGCCCCCCAGAAACGGTTAAGCATAAAAATGGGAAACTTGGTTTGGGATCATCGATAAAATGGGCCAAAATATGGGCCTGCATATGGTTAACAGCTATTAATGGCAAATCTAATGCTAAAGCAAAAGATTTTGCAAAAGACACACCTACCAATAAAGCACCTAATAAGCCTGGTCCTTGCGTAAAAGCAACACCTTTTAGCTCATTTTTGTTAACTTTAGCAATTGCTAAAGCTTGTTGTACAGCTGGTACTATATTTTGTTGATGAACTCTTGATGCCAATTCTGGAATTACTCCTCCATAATTTTCATGAATTGTTTGGTTTGCAATAACATTGGCAGTAATTTTGCCGTTGTTACATACAGCAACAGATGTTTCATCGCAAGAAGATTCTATGGCAAGTATTACAGACACGTTGATTATTATTAAGCTACAAAACTATTAAAAAACTATTAAAAATTCTGCTTTGGGTCGTAGCATCAATCATATTGTTGCTTGCAATTATATTATTCTCGCTTCAATTTAAGCCAGTGCAAACTTATGTAGCAAAAAAAGCAGCTGCATATTTATCTAAAGAGCTTAAAAGTACTGTTACCATTGGTGGTTTGTATGTTAAACCATTTAAATCTGTTGTACTTGAAGATTTAGTTGTAATCGATCTTCAAAAAGACACCCTTGCAAATTTTCCAAAATTTATGGTTGATCTCAATAAACTTTCGTTAAAGGAAAGAATATTGGATGTAAATACCGTACAGGTTAATAATGGTTCGTTTTTCCTAAAAGAAAATAAAGATGGCTCATCAAATTTAGATTTCATTATAGACTACTTTGATAGCCCTGCCCCAAAGACACCTAAGAAAAAGAAATTCCAATTTTTATTTGATCGTATTATCCTTAATAATGTACATTTCAAATATAAAAATCTAAAAGTAGATACTGTTATTAAAGGTGTAAATTTTGAGGATATTGACGTTACCAATTTAAATGGAATATTCGAAAAGCTAAATACAAATGGTCACATCTTGCAGGCTAACATCAAAAATTTAACATTGAAAGAGAAAAGTGGATTCTATTTAAAAAATCTATCCACTTTCGCTACCATAGATACCAATGCCATAGAACTACAAAAGTTACTGTTAATTACCAATAAAAGCAGACTAACTGATTACTTTCAGATGAAGTTTGGCAAATTTAAAGATTTTAATGATTATGTAAATAAAGTAAGAATGAAGGCTAATTTCAAAGATAGCCACATTTCTTCAAGCGATATCGCCTTCTTTACGCCAGCTTTAAAAAACATGAAACTTGACTTGGATATTGATGGTCAAATAACGGGCTTGGTAAATAATCTTAAAGCAAAAAAGTTATCGCTAAAGGCTGGTAGAGCAACGTATATTAAAGGCGATTTTAGCATGAAAGGACTTCCAAAATGGGAAGAAACTTTTATGGATATGAAAATCGAAATGGCTGGAACCAACAAAAGAGATCTTGATGAAATTTTAACAGACATTACTGGAAAAAAAGTAAAATCTATCCCAGAGATTGTCAATAAATTTGGCAACGTTAACTTTAATGGCTCTTTTACGGGTTTCCAAAGTGATTTTATCGCTTATGGAGAATTTAAGACCAAGCTTGGCCGCATCAAGTCTGATGTGAACATGAAGATCGATAAAAAAGGCATCCCATCTTACACCGGGAATGTGAAAACTTATGACTTTAACATTGGCGATTTACTAAATGAAAAAACATTAGGAAAAGTTACCTCAGAACTTTATGTAAAAGGTAGAGGTACTGAAATTAAAGATTTAACAGAGCAATTAAAAGGAGACATCAACTATATTGATTTTAATGGCTATAGATATAGAAACGTTAAAATCAATGGAACATTTGAGAAAAAATATTTTGATGGAAACTTAAAAATTAATGATAAAAATATTCAACTGGATTTTGATGGTGGCGTAAACCTAAATCCTAAATTACCAGTCTTCAACTTTAATGCAACGATTAAAAATGCAAGATTAAAAACCTTAAAACTAGTTAAAGACTCTTTAATGGTCGATGCAGTTTTTAGCACTAATTTCTCTGGAAATAATCTAGATAACATACAGGGAGATCTATCGATACAAAAAATTGTGTTGAATAATGTAAAGGGCATTTACAATATCGACTCTGTACAACTTAGTGCAAGTGGAATTGGTATAGACAGAAGTCTAACTGTTAAATCAGATATTTTAGATGCAAGTATTAAAGGACAGTACGACCTCAATAGCATCGTTTCTTACTATAAAGCTATAGCAAAAACCTATGTTCCTTCATTAGATACTGAAATTATAAAATATAAAACACAGATTTTTGATTTTAGGTTAAGGATAAAACGTTTTGAACCTATTGCCGAACTAATTGCACCAGGTCTGACTATTGATGATCAAGCGCTGCTTGTCGGAAATTTTGATTCGAGAAATAATACAGCAACTTTAAATGGTGCAATAAAAAAATTAACCTATAAGGGTGTTACCGCAAACAACATCATTATTGATGAGAATACGACCTCAAATCAATTGCAGGCAATTGTAACTTCAGATAGGGTTGATTTAAATGATAGTTTGTACATTAAAAATGTCAACATCCTTAGTGTATTAAGAAATGATAGTTTGGCACTAAACGTGAAATTATCTAACGCTGATGATGCGAATCAGTTAGATTTAAATGGATTGGTAGAATTTGCTGGGGATACTACAGCAAAAATCAGCATACTTCCATCTAACTTAAAAATTAACAGTGAGGATTGGACTATACAAGAAAAGGTTCGAATCAATTTTAATAAGGGAAAAACAGAAATTACGAATTTTGATTTAAGTAATGGCAAACAACTCCTTACAATAGATGGTACATTATCTAATGACCCTAAAGATTTATTGTTGGTTGGATTTAAGGATTTTAATCTTAAAACAATAAATCCATTTGTTAAAACTTTAGGCATCAAGCTAGCTGGAAATGTAAATGGGAAAACACGTTTATATGATGTGATGAAATCGCCGAGGATTAATGATAGTTTAGCTATCGATTCATTAGCCTTTAACGACACCTATATCGGAAAGTTGACTGATACTTCGTCTTATGATAAGGTTAACAATTTAGCGAACGTTTACACGCAAATCTTAACAGACGACAAGGAGACATTTAAGGTAACAGGAAACCTAAACCTAAAAGAAAAACAAATTGATTTAAGCATCAAACTTGATGACAGCAAGCTTACTGTATTGGAACCATTTGTTAAAAAACTCGTTTCTAATTTAAAAGGCAATATCTCTGCTGATCTAACTGTTAAAGGACCTTTTGAAAAACCTCAAATTAATGGAGATCTTTCTTTTGAAAAAGGCCAGCTCACGGTTAATTATCTAAAGACAGCATACACCTTAAATGATGGTGTTGATGTAGACAATAGTGTAATCAAGATTAATGATCTAGTGCTACAAGATGCGGAGGGAAATGAAGCTACAGCAAATGGCACGGTAGATCTTAATGATATCGATAATCCTAATATCCAGGTAGAGCTGGTGTCAACTAATTTTATGGCACTTAATACAACAGCAAAAGATAATTCAGTTTATTACGGAAGGGCCTATGCAACTGGAGAATTCTCTTTTAAAGGTCCAACAAATAAAATGAGAATTGATATTGATGCTAAAACAGAAAAAGGTACCATATTCAATTTACCATTAAATAGTTCCGAAACCATTTCGGATAAAGACTTTATCACCTTTGTAAGTAAAGACACTAACCAAGTTGTTAAAAAGCAAACCAGTTTCGATGGTTTAACCATGAATTTCAAACTCAGGGTTGATCCGAATAGTACAGCAAACATTTACACTGTTTTGGGTAAATTAAGTGGCAAAGGAAACGCAGAGCTAGAGCTTAAAATTACCAGCGTTGGCGATTTTGAGATGAAAGGTGATTATATTATTGAAAGTGGTATTTTTGATTTTACCGCTCAAGAAGTAATCAATAAAAGGTTTGATATTAGGCAAGGTGGAACCATTAGATGGACAGGAAACCCAACTGCCGCACAAATTAACTTAAAAGCGATATACGCCTTACGTGTAGGATTATCTGATCTATATACCGCTGCAAATAGGGACTTAGGCAGTAGCAATGCTACAGACAGGGTACAGACCGAAGTTGAAATGGGTTTAACCGGTTTGTTATTACAACCAGATATTAAACTAGATATTTTCTTCCCTGCCAATCCTTTTATTAAAGAAGAATTACAATCTTATTTAAGTGATGGAGACAATACCAAATTCCAAGCACTAAGCTTAATTGTTCAACGTCGCTTTGCTCCTGGCGGCGGTAGAGAAAATATTGCGCAACAGTTGGGCTCTGTAGGTACAAGTACCGTAACCGAATTATTATTTAATCAGTTTAATAACTTATTATCAGCGCTTAATCTAAATTTTGTTGATATTAACATTAGATCTTTGAACGAAGCAAGTGCCTCATTTAAATTATTTGACGATAGAGTAATTGTTAACTTAGGCATTATTGATACTAAAAGTGCAAATGATTTTACACCGATCGGCTTTTCTAAAAACAATGTAGGTAGAGAGGCAGAAATTTTGGCTTTAATTAAAAAGGATGGAACTCTGATTGGAAAATTAGCCAATAAACCACCTACACAACAAAGTATTTTTGCCAATCCAGGTATTGATCAAAATACCAATGTAAATTCGTTAGGTTTAATCTATACCCAACAGTTTGACTCTTTTAGTGAGTTTATCCAAAAAGTTACCGGAAAGTATAAAAGAGAGCAGAAAAAGAAAGAGGCCGAAAAGGCAAAACAATTGCTTAATAAGGACGCCATTATTAACGAAAGCAAAAAGAGTCAAAAGAAGTAATCTTTTGACTCTTTTTATAGTCCAATATTTTAGCTACTAAGGGTTCATTATTTGATGACCCATTTTATCACGTTTAGTTTTTAAATAGGTTTCGTTGTGCTGGTTGCTTTTAATCTCTATCGCTATATTCTCCACAATTTCCAATCCGTATCCAATTAAACCAGCTCTTTTGGTTGGATTATTAGACATTAGTCTCATCTTTGTAACGCCTTGAGCTCTCAAAATTTGTGCACCAACGCCATAATCACGTTCATCTCCTTTAAAACCTAACTCAACATTTGCTTCTACAGTATCAAAACCAGCATCTTGTAAATTATAGGAACGTAATTTATTGATTAGACCAATACCTCTGCCTTCTTGGTTCATGTATACAATTACACCTTTACCTTCTGCTTCAATCATCTGGAAAGCTTTATGCAACTGTGGGCCACAATCGCAACGACAAGAACCAAATATATCTCCAGTTACACAAGAACTGTGGATACGAGTTAAAATAGGCTCTCCTTCTTCCCATTGGCCTTTACTAATGGCTAAATGTGTTGCGTTATTGCTCAATTGTGTATAGGCAGTCATCTTAAAATCTCCCCATTGTGTAGGTAAACTTACGGTAACCTCTTCTCTAATTAAACTTTCTGCTGCTAAACGATAAGCAATAAGATCTTTAATAGAGATAATTTTAAGTTGGTGTTGCGCTGCTATTAACATCAAATCTGGCAAACGAGCCATCGTACCGTCTTCATTCATAATCTCTACTAAAACCCCAGCAGGCTCAAAACCTGCTAAACGAGCAATGTCAATAGTAGCCTCGGTATGACCAGCTCTTCTTAAGACGCCCTCTCTTTTAGCTTTTAGGGGAAAGATATGGCCTGGTCTTCCTAAATCTTCTGGCTTAGTGCTGGGATCAATTAAAGCCTGTACAGTTTTGGCTCTATCATGTGTAGATATTCCAGTAGTACAGCCATGTCCAATTAAATCTACTGATACGGTAAAGGGTGTTTGGTGCAGTACGGTATTGTTTTGAACCATTAAATCCAATTTTAGTTCATCGCATAAATCTTCAATTAATGGGGCACAGATTAGTCCACGTCCGTATTTAGACATGAAATTGATTACTTCTGGTGTTACATTTCTTGCTGCTGTTAAAAAATCTCCTTCGTTCTCACGATCTTCATCATCAACAACAATTATTATTTTACCAGCCTTGATATCCTCAAGAGCTTCGTCTATGGTATTTAATTTAATTTCCATTTTTAATTTTGCTTACTCACAAGGCCCATGGCCTTAAAATAGTTTACAAAGTTACAATCTTTACTATCAATAAATTGATATATTAATCATCCCTAAGTAATCAAAAAATGTTGATTTTTTTTTAAATGCTTGTTTTTAACATCTAGTTTTTTTTACGCTTGAACAGACCTACGATGAGTTGTTTATAGTAATCAATGTCAAACAATGCAGAATCTACAGTAGCTTTATAGGTTAAGAATATACCCAAAGGTGTTAAAACAATAATCGCCATCCACATTCCAAAAATAGGATCTAATGTGCCTTCCTTAGCAGATTTTTCTGCAACTGTAGAGATAATATGGTAAATTAAGAAAAATACCACCGCAATAACTACTGGCAAACCCAGCCCTCCTTTTCTAATGATAGCTCCTAATGGCGCACCAATAAAAAAAAGTAGCAAACACGAAAAGGCCAAGGTAAATTTCCTTAAATACTCTACTCTTGCAACGATAATCTCTTTGTTTTTATCATTATACTCTAATATAGAGCTATTCACTACCTGTTTAACACTTGAGGTTATATCTGCAGCATTCTGCAAGGTTTGTGTAAGGTCTTTTTTAGGAATAACTTTAAGAATAGAACCCTTTATCACCTTGATCGGGCTTTTAACTTTCGTAAATCCTTTTACAAAACTGCTGGTTTTGTAATATGCCTCAGCGTTAATTCTAGTAACCCTATTGGTACTATCTAACTTTTTAGCTATTGAATCTTCACGTTTGACTAGGCCATTTAGATTAAGCATGGGTGCATTATTTCTAAAACTGGCCTCCTCTGTTCGGCTCATTTTGCCAAAAGTAGAAAAATCTAACTTAACCTCCGTTTCTTTGAAACGCATGCGTATTAGCGATTGCCTAGGATCAAATCCTTTATTTCCACTCGACTCTTCATATCTAATACCATCCTTAAGGGTTAGTACCATATACTTGTCGTCGCTGGTTTTAGTCATCCTGCCTTCTTTTGCAATGATAATTTTTGGGATACCGTTATTTCCACTATGATCATAAATCATAATCCCATATAAGGAATCTACACCACCCTGTCCTTTACGCTCTACCCGAATGGCATAGCCAGGTATGCTGTTATTAAATACACCAGGCTTAATTAAAAAAGATAATTTTTTATTTCTAATATCGAAAAGAAGAGAATAGTATTTGGTATTTGCCTTGGGCAACATATAATCTGAAAAGAAAAAAGAGCCAATAGCCAAACCTATAATTAATATAAATAATGGCCTCATTGCTTTTTGCAACGATACTCCTGCAGATTTAATTGCAACCAGCTCATAATTTTCGCCAAGTGTACCGAAAGTCATGATGGATGAAAGCAATACTGATAGTGGCAATGCCATAGCTACATTAGCTGCAGATGCATAAAGCATTACCTCGGCTATTGTGTACCACTCAAATCCCTTCCCTATCAGATCATCAATATATTTGAAGAGGAAAAACATCAATAGGATAAACATCACAATAAAGAATGTGACGACAAAAGGCCTAATAAATGCCTTAATTAGCAGTAGATGTATCTTTTTCAATATGCAAAGATAGGCAATACCGACGAAAAATTATCCACCAATTACACTCAACAGATAAGTTATTTGATTATCCCAAATTTGTGTTTTTTCTGTACGTGTTTCATCGGTAGCAAAATCTGTAATTGATAGCGCTACATCATTTGTTAATTCATCCTGAACAATTTCCATTTCAAAGTAACAATGAGGTTCATCATCAAGCCATTTAAACTTAACCAGTTTATTTTCTTTAATACTTAGCATTTTTGCTTTCTGAACTTCGTCGTCCCAGGTAAATGTATATACCTGATCTCTGAAAATAACATCGTCAGCAAACCATTGCGACAGTCCATTTGGCTCGCTAATAAAACTAAATAGTATACGTGGAGATGATCTTAACTCATATTCTAGCGTAAATTTTTTCTTTTCTGACATCTTTAAACACCTATATCTTAAAATATTGGACTATTTTTTTAATTATTATTTCTAAAGAAAAGTAATTTATTCTATATTTGCAACTCTTTAAAAAATAGTATTCCACAATCGGGTATTATTTTGAATTTGGCGAGGTAGCTCAGTTGGTTAGAGCGCAGGATTCATAACCCTGAGGTCACGAGTTCAACTCTCGTTCTCGCTACGGTAAAAGCCCACTTATTAGTGGGCTTTTTTTATGCCTGTTGCGCTTTTGCTCAACGAATTCTAATGGATTAGTTGTGTGTTTGCTTATTTCAAATATTTTCTAGCTCTTAATTTGTTACCGTATATAGGTATGATATTGGCGCATGCCTGAATCCTTAACAACGATTATTTTTGCTAAAGTCACGCTTAAATAGCAGCTTACCATTGTGCTCGATATAATCGCCTGATACAATTAAATAAGGATGATTCGGCGAATATCCTGCGCTATGGCTCCTTACGATTATTTTGTCGTTAACTCTCAACCTATTTAATTGCTGAAAATCCTTCGGACTAAATTGCATCATGTATTCTTCGCCATTAATCCTAACAATAAGCCATTTTGGACCAGATGACTTCACATTTTCACGTTGAAAAGTAACAGAGGTTACCAATGCCTCCATATTGGTGAAATCCTTTATGTTTTTCCTTATTTTACCATGACTGGCATGTACTTTTTTACCTTTGGGAGAAACTTTCCAATCTTTGAACTTTATACCATCAGGAGAAGCTTCCCATTTTTTCTTGTCATCCACCATCCTAGCTTTCATTTCAGCAACAGACAAAGGCTTTACGGATGGCTTAGTTTCATTTTTAATTTCACGATTAGCAAATACTAGTCCGCTTAACACAACCAATGGTAAGATCAGCACATAAATGGTTTTTTTCATATTTTTCATATCCTTTAAAATTGATCCAACAAATCTAGTTTGATATTTTGTGGACTGAGTGATTTGGATTGTAAATAAAAATGTAAATTTTGTAAATACTCTGCAAAACCCCTTCTATCACCAATAATGACCTATAAATGCACCCCATAAATCTACTATCTTCACTATTATAAGCTTTCATTAGAGTGTTCTACTAATGCAAATATTTATCGGTTTTGCCTTTCCCTGTAAAACACCATAAATATATATTCCTATATTTGAGGAACATCAATCTCCCATATCTTGTTGAAAAACCAAATTCAGAAATACTGGACATATGTAATTGGCAACGAAGATCATTTTTCTTTAGAGTGCAGAATATTTAATGCCGTTACAATTTTCGCTGTATTTACAGCCTCTATTAATGCCATTATAAATATATGTTTAGGTTTGGTTATTTATGGGATTATAATGGTTCCTCTTATTGGAATATTGTTTTTGTGTTACTATTTAGCTAGGCATAAACAAAAATTAAACTTAGCAGTAATTATTTGCGCTTTATCCTTCAACTTACTTTGCGGTATTACTTACTTTGAAAGTGCTGCTTCCAATGGTGTAAACCTATTCACTTTCATTCTCATTATCTTTATATTAACCATAGTTACTTCAAAAAAGCAATTTTGGATATGGATACCACTAAACATCGCTTTTTTGGCAGCTTTATTAATTGCAGAATACCATTATCCAGAATTGGTTGAACCGTTATATACAGATAAAGAACATAAACTTTTGGACTTGTCTCAAACCATTTTCGAAATTATTTTTATGATGATTGTAATCACAATCTTTATGAAAAATAGCTACAATAAAGAAAAAAAATTAGCAGAGCGAAGGTTAATTGAACTAGAAGAGATAAATGATACCAAAAATAAACTATTCTCAATAGTAGCGCATGATTTAAGAGCACCTTTGGCATCTGTTGAAAATTATTTATCCTTACTAAATGATATAGATCTAGAGCCAAATGAAAAAAAGACTATAGAACAAAACCTTCTTGTCTCCACAAAACAGACTTCAGAAATGCTTCAAAATATACTGCACTGGTCAAAAGATCAGATGCAGGGTATTGCTGCTAACCTAAACGATGTACCACTATATCAAATATTAGAACATACTATTAGATTGCAGCAAACCTTAGCAAAGGAAAAGCATATTGAGCTGAAGTTCGAAATCCCTAGCCATTTAATAGTTATAGCTGATACTGACATGCTTCAACTGATCATTAGAAATCTGCTCAACAATGCCATTAAATTTTCACTTCCGAATGGCCAAATCGACATAAATGCCACTCAAAATAAAAAAAACTGTATCATCACCATAGCGGATAATGGAATTGGTATTAGCGATGAAGAAAGCCTAAATATATTCTCTCTAAAAAACAAGGGAACTTTTGGTACCCAGCAAGAAAAGGGAGTTGGCCTAGGTCTTTTACTCGCCAAAACTTATATCGAACTGCAAAATGGAAAAATTTGGTTCGAGAGAAATCTAAAAGGAGGAACTACTTTTTTTATAAGTATTCCCCTTGCTCATCCTCAATTACAAATCGAAAGCTGATCCTCTAACTTAATTAAAACTGCCATCACCTCTTCTAATCATCTGTCTACCATTACGAGATTGTACACCTGTCCATTTCTGTAAACGAACACTTGCTCTTATCATAAAATATCTGCTCAAAGCATTGGTTTTAGTATCTATATATCCACCGTCATCAGAATTTGTCCTTGCTACAAAATTGTTTTGATTAAGGACATCAAATGCTTGGAGAGTAACTGAAGCTCTACGTTTCCATAATTCTTTCTGCAGATAGCTATTTACTACAAATGGATTTGAAGTTACATTGGCAGATATACCACTTACAAAATTTTTGCTTGCACTATAACCTATTATCCAGCTTTGCCATGCAATAAATTTCCCATCTATATTAAGAGATAATGTTTTTGTTAAATTCCCATTTGCCCCAATCTGCGTTGTATTAGATTTGATGAAACTATAACCCACATTCGGATTAACCTCAATCCATTCGTTTGGATTAATACGAGGTCCAAATCTGTTATTCATATTCCATGATGAGGTTGTATAGGATACATCTCTAGCCATCGCTGCATTATGGTTATGGTTTACACTACCACTTAATGAAAGATTATACTTTCTATTGGCCAATTGTTTACTGATCGAGTAATTACCCCCCAATCTATATACCCCAGAAGCATTTGTAAATCTAGTCTCATACGCAGTTACACCGTCTTGTAAAATAGGAACCGAATTCCTAATAACTGAATTATCAATGAATGTAGCATTCATATTTATCGAATAATTTAACTTCGAATTAGCGAGATAGTTGTTATAAGATGTATTGATAGAATGATTAAATGTTGCTTTTAAATTCGGATTACCAACAACAGGGCTTTGTGGATTAGACACATCTCTTACGGGTTGGATCTGATCAAATGTAGGTTCACTAGCATTTCCCGAGTAATTGATCTGAACACTGTGTTGACGCGACCATAGATACTGAAATCTAGCGATAGGAATTACGTTAAAACTATTTCTGTGAGTGGTGGTTCCCAAACTTACTTTTGTACCACTTAACAATGCTGGCACTCCAGTTATACCAACAGAGAACCTAACCTTAGAGGCATTATTAATTCCATAACGGTAATTTAATGCAATTCTACTCTGCATAAACGAATAATCATAAATATTACTCAACGAATCTACAGGGGCGAAATTTCCATTACTCAGAATATCACTTGTAATTGCCTCATTATCATAAGCATTATAATTTACCTGACCATTAAATTCAAATTGAGATTTTGTATTAATTGGCTCTACATAAGTTAAACTGGCTCGATAGGTATTTTGCAAATTATCGCGTTCTACCAAGCGATGCGTAATTAATTGTTTTTTTACAACATCAGTAGCTCCTTCATATTCAATTGTATTTTGGTTACGATCTGACTCAGATTGTTGATTATTTGAATTAAAATTAAGTTGTAAGGAAAGATTCCTCCTTTTATTGGTAAACATATGCTGATAAAACAACACCCCTTCTACACTAGGACGGGTGTTTAATCCAGTATTAGAACTCAAAGCATTTTGGTAAACTCCACCTCTTTGAATAGTATTAGACTCTGAATTGGTTAGTGCAGACGTATAATTAATCGTTGGACTAAATCTTAGATAATTATTGCTATCCAGATCGGCTTCCAACTCGAAATTAAAGTTATGTGTTTTACTATCATTATTTCCTTCACTGTCACTGTTAACAAATAACGGTTGGGTGATGTACGTTTTAGGTGTTGTTGACGGTAATACCTCTACAGGTACAAAACGTAACGACTCACTGCTGTTCAATGAGTTTATATTATTGAAATTATACCTGTAATTAGCATTCACTTTTACTTTTTTACTTAATTGATCACGGTAAGAAAAGGATGAATTCCCATTGTTAGTAGTACCTCCAGAACCGGCAGAAGAATTTCCACCTGCATTTCCGCCACCATTACCCCCTCTTCCACCACCTCCTCCTCCAGTATTGCCACCACCATTACTTGTAGTACCTCCAGCAACACCATTAACTGTGTTATTTAGTCTGGCATTTACACCAATTGTTTGGTTGGCATTTATCCTAGTAGCAAATACCGAACCTTCATAACGTTCATTATTACCAGCTCCACCAGTTAAATTTGCGGTATTACCTACAGATTTATCAGCTCTAGTTACAATATTCAATATCTTTTCAGGATCACCATCTTTTATACCTGTTCTAGCTGCTTGGTCTCCATAGTCATCAACCATTTGAATTTTCTCTACTATTTCTGCAGGTAAATTTTGTATCGCTGTTGCAACATCTCCACCTAAATATGTTTTACCATTAATCTTCGCCTTGGCAACAGCAGTACCTTGGTGCACAACAGATCCATCCGTTCCCACCTCCATACCTTCCATTTTTTTCAGCAATTCATCTACAGTAGCTCCTTCTCTAACAATATAATCTTTTGCTCTATACTCTACAGTATCTGTTTTATAGGTAATTGATGGGGCTCCATTTACTACAACTTCATTTAATGTATTTAACTCGCCTTTTAAAACTATCGGATCCATCACAATTCTTGCTACGGCATCATTCTGTTGGTACTTGCCCACTAATGTTTTGTATCCAATACTTTTTATCGTAAGTGTATAAGAAGCCGATTTAACATTCTTAAACACAAAAATTCCATCTTCATTTGTACCAGTGGATATTGTGTCTTTTCCAGAAATTAGTTTAACACTAGCATAAGGAATGCCGGTATCAGTTGTATCTTTAACAATACCGCTAATTTCTCGCACAGGAAGCGCTTGAGGGGTTTGTGGCTTAGCTGGAGTTTGTGGAGTTTGCGCATACAGCTGATTTGCAAAACTGGTAAACAGAATAAAAAATATAATGCTTTTAAAAATCTGAATTACAGGTTTAGCGTAAAGATTGGTCATGTTGAAAGCGTAAGGTAAAGAGAATATTAATTATTTATTTATCAATGTGTATTTACCCCAAAAATCTGTTGGGCTCATCATATCGGTTGTACTGTTTGCTCCGCCACCAAATCCACCACCTCCTGGTCTGGCTCCACCACCAAAATTACCACCGCCACCTCCATTTCCTCCAAAATTTCCACCATTTCCTCTACCAGCATTACCCCCTCCACCGCCAAAACCCATGGTGCTAAGTCCATTCACCTTAATCTGATAAACAAACTCCTTTTTATCATTTATAGACAATTCCAATAAACTTAGCGGAATAGCTAATTCGTACACATATGTACCCTTTGCATCAAAAGACCCAACTGCTTTTATACCATACTCGTTATAGATAGATATCAACGTATCGGTGATTGCCTTAAAACCACCTACCTTAATCTCCTTAACTGTTGATAGCTGCTCTTTTCTATTAACTAAAGCTGCCGAATCTCTTTGTTGTGGGGTTTGTTGGCTTCTATTTTGGAATCCACCTTGACCGCCTTGCCCAGCTTGTCTATTCTGGCCTTGTCTACCACCACCTTGTACTCTTTTTACCAAAGGATAAGTAACGTTAAAGGACTCTTTCTCTTTCTTTTTACCTTGGGTGTTCACACTAAAAGTTATTCCACCAGCTAATATTTTATTGGTATTCGATGAACTCGCCGATTTTAATACCAGGTATAAGTTCTTTTCATCATTTGCAATTGAATAAAAAATTTCAGTTCTTTTATTTTCGGCTGAAAAATTATCATTCCACTCCACTAGCTTTCCATCTACCTTAATAGAAGTTGGAGCGTTTAAATTTGTTGTTTGAATGTCTGGTAGCTTTTGTCCAAATGAGCAAAAAGCAATGAGATTTAAAATTAGAACAATGTAAATTCTTTTCATATCAATCAAAAAAATGGTATTATCACTAGGTTTAACTGATAGACTAATTAATTTCTCAATAGCTTAATGATATTTCAGGTTGCAAATCACATTTAATGTTAAAATCCTGTAAAACGCTAAAATTTATATCTAGAGCGAGATGTTGTAACATTCCATCTCTAAATTGTTACCGAAAAGGGCAAAAAAAATCCCTGGTTCATATAACCAAGGATTGTATATAAGAGTAAGTACTTATTTAGACAATTGATAAGTTTCAGCCAACTTTAACGCATTATAGGCATTTACTATACCACCACTTACACATATGTCTGAAAATAACACTTTAACATTTTCATTTTTTTCATTTTTGTACTTCACTTTATGGTTAACCTTAACCACAGATTTCATGATAATCTCTCTTACTTGAGATGGTTTAAGCTCAGGATAGTAACTTAATATCAATGCAGATAATCCAGAAACAACTGGTGCTGCCATACTCGTACCATCAAACTCTTCATACTTAGAATTTGGTGTTGTGGAATTGATCATAAAACCAGGAGCAAAAACATCAACATTATATTTGCCATAATTCGAGAATGATGCCTTCAAATCCTCATCATCTTTATAAGAACTTGCCCCAACTTCTATCCAGTTAGTAGCATGGGGTAATTGGTACTTAGCAGAATCTAGAGGAATTGGCTTAGCAAAAGGATCTGGTCTTCTTTGCATTTCCATTCTATTTGTTCCAACGTCTGTAGGTCTTGGTTGAATAAAATCTAATAATGTTTTCTTTGGGTGTGCTTTGGCATAAGCATCAGCTTCAGGACCATCATAATACTTATTAGGATAATTTTCTTCAATATCATTATTAGCATTATCATTACCTGCCGCATGTACTAAAAGCACTCCCTTTTCTTCTGCATATTTAACCGCATCATCAACAGCTTTTTTATCCCACTTGTAACCTTTACCAAAACTCATATTAATTACTTTTGCACCATTATCAACCGCATAGCGAATACCGTTTGCTACATCTTTATCACGTTCATCACCTTCAGGAACAACCCTAATTGTCATTATACTTACATTATTGGCTACACCCAAAATACCCAGTTGATTAGTTCTATTTGCTCCAATAATACCCGAAACATGAGTTCCATGATCTGCGTTAGGTCCAGTAACATCGCTATTGCCATAATTTCTATCTGCTGAATTACTATAATCATCACCTACCAATTCTGCCCGCTGATCATATTTCTCATTCAAGTTATATTTTAGCATCACTTCTAATTCATGATAACCTTTTGATATATTTTTATAGAACTTATCTATTCCGCCATCTTCCTTTGCACCCTTTCTAATAATCTTCTTAACATATTCTTCTGTTTCATCATCAGCTTTGTACCTCTCTATATCTTCTAAAGAAGGAATAGATTTCTTATTAACAAATGCAACAGAATCTAATACTTTTTTAATCACAATATAAATTGGAAATGTAGAACTCGCATCATCATACTTTTTACCGAAGTCTGCAACAACTTTTTTATACAATGCGTACTCCTTCTTCTCAGTACTATCTAATACCGTACTCGGAATTGTTGATCTATAAATTGGTTCGTATTTGCGCTTAATCCTAACCAATTCTAAATTATCATAAGCTAAATTACCCTTTTTAGAACCAATAAAATTCCAGCCATGTACATCATCAATATAACCATTTAAATCATCATCAATACCGTTTCCAGGAATTTCTTTAGCATTTGTCCATAGTACATCTTTCAAATCTTCATGTTTAATGTCAGTACCGCCATCAATTACAGCAACAATAATTTTCTGTTTCGGCTTTTTGTCCTTCAACAATTCTAAATAAGCCTTCTCTGTACTTATCCCGAAATATCCATTAGAAGTTAAATCCAGATTAAACCAATTAGCAGGCAGTTTAACGTTTTTATCCTGAGCAAAAACACTCACACTAATCCCTAAAACAAACGAAAAAAATAAACTAATCTTTAATTTCATATCTATATCTTTTTTAACATCAACGCAATTTACAATAATACGGTTTTAAAAAGCTCGAGTAAAGATTTTAACAAAATTTTAACAGCTTTGGAAAGAGTATACAATTGATTAAGAAGGCATTCAAATACCTAGAGTTGCCGATCTATGCAGTAAGCATTTATCAATAATCTTAGAAGAGCAATTGTACTGCAGCTATCAATGCCCGTCCCGCTTTTCGTAGTACGGCCATCCGCTCTTGCCCAGCACGGTACCTACCGCAATCGGGTCTGGCTAATCTGGGACTGTGCTGCCATTTAG
>Ga0247807_10000118_pt1 | contig 61485 bp, 42 predicted proteins | sample UWRJL074202C1_FD_179931 | JGI IMG/M metagenome (GOLD analysis project Ga0247807, IMG submission 179931) | Plant litter microbial communities from Arlington Agricultural Research Station in Wisconsin, United States - UWRJ-L074-202C-1 | ecosystem: Environmental > Terrestrial > Plant litter >...
CCGGATTAAATATTGGCGATACGGTGCTGACTACAGGAGCACTTTCGCTGAAAGATGATGCACCTGTAAAGGTTAACATAGTTAAAAACTAACCACGCGAAATGAGTATATCAACCACGAGTATAAAGAGACCCGTTTTAGCGATTGTAATGAACCTGATGATTCTGCTCTTTGGGGTGATAGGATACAATTTCCTGGGTGTCAGGGAATTTCCGAATATTGACCCAACGGTAGTATCGGTAAGAACATCCTACCCGGGAGCAAATTCTGATATTATCGAATCGCAGATTACTGAGGTTTTAGAAAAATCTATAAATGGGATTGACGGAATCAGGAATATTTCTTCTTCCAGCAATAACGGAAGCAGTAATATTACAGTAGAGTTCAACCTTGATAAAAATATTGAAGAGGCAGCGAATGATGTAAGGGATAAGGTTTCTCAGGCAGCCAGAAGTTTACCTAAAGACATTGACGGCAACCCGGTAGTGAGCAAGGCAGATGCAAACTCTGACCCGATTATTACAATGACGATTCAGAGTGACAAGCGCAATCAGCTGGAGTTGAGTGATTACGCGGAAAACGTGATTGCAGAACGAATCCAAACGATTCCGGGAGTAAGTGGTGTGCAGATCCAGGGACAGAAAAGATACGCTATGCGCATCCGGATAGACCCAAATAAACTTGCTGCTTATGGCATGACTTCTCAGGATATTGTTACGGCCCTGGACAGGGAAAATGTAGAGTTGCCATCGGGTAAGATCACGGGGCAAAGTACAGAGTTGATTGTCAAAACACTGGGTAAACTGACGGATGAAAACCAGTTCAACAACCTGATTCTCAGAAATGACAGCAATAACGTAATCAAGCTGAAAGATATCGGCTATGCTGAATTAGGACCGGAAAATGAAGAAACTATCCTCCGGGAATCAGGCCGTCCCATGGTTGCAGTTGCCCTTATTCCACAACCAGGCGCCAATTACCTGGATATTTCTAAAGAGTTTGATAAAAGATTCGCACAGCTGGAGAACGATATTCCAAAAGATATTAAACTGAATGTATCACTTGATAATACTAAATTTATTAAAAGCTCGGTGACCGAAGTCGCGGAAACTATTATTTTATCTCTCGTACTGGTAATCCTCATTATCTACCTTTTCTTCAGGGATTGGGCAATTGCGTTCCGACCGTTGATCGATATACCAGTATCACTGGTATTTACATTCTTCATTATGTATATTTTTGGATTTTCCATAAATGTACTGAGCCTGCTGGCTATTGTACTCGCCACGGGACTGGTAGTAGATGATGGTATAGTAGTGACGGAGAATATTTTTAAAAAGGTAGAAGAAGGGCTCTCTCCATTTGAGGCCGCTATTAAAGGAGCGAATGAGATATTTTTTGCTGTCGTTTCCATCTCAGTTACACTGGCTGCGGTATTTTTACCAGTTGTTTTCATGCAGGGTTTTGTGGGTCGCCTGTTCAGGGAATTTGGTATCGTAATTGGTGCTGCTGTACTGATTTCGGCATTTGTATCCCTGACCTTAACACCGATGCTGAATGCCTACCTGATGAAAAAAACAGGCCACAAAAAGTCCAGGTTCTATGAAATGACCGAACCTTATTTTGTAAAACTGAATGACAATTACGCAGATAACCTGAATAAATTTTTAAATAAGAAATGGATGGTTATTCCAATTATGCTGACCTGTGTTGGCGTAATTGTGCTGTTCTGGAAATTACTTCCCAAAGAAACAGCTCCTTATGATGACAGAAGTGCCATCAACTTGAACGTAACTACGCCTGAAGGTTCTTCTTTTGCCTATACGGATAAGTTTATTATGAAGGTTGCAAAAATGATTGAGGACTCTGTACCTGAGAAAAAAGTGAATATCACGATCACTTCCCCAGGCTTTGGTGGTTCAGGTTCTACTAACAGTGGATTTATCAGAATGGGACTGGTTGATCCGGATAAACGAACACGCTCACAGGCGGAAATAGCAGCAATGCTGACACGTATCACTAAAAAATATTCCGAAGGAAAGGTCCTGGTTACGCAGCAGCCCACAATATCTGTTGGCAGAAGGGGCGGATTACCGGTAAGTTACATTATTCAGGCACAAAATTTCGATAAACTGAGAGAGAAAGTACCACTGTTTATGGACGAGGTAAGCAAGGATCCTACTTTTACAGTTTCGGATGTAAACCTCAAGTTCAACAAACCGGAGATCAACCTGACTATTGACAGGGATAAGGCAAGAAACCTCGGCGTTTCTGTGGCTGATATTGCGCAAACACTGCAATTGGGACTAAGTGGTCAGCGTTTCTCTTACTTCTTCATGAACGGCAAACAATACCAGGTAATTGGTCAGTTCGATGTCGGCAACCGGAAAGACCCGCTCGACCTGAGCTCGGTATATGTAAGAAGTGATAAGGGGCAACTGATACAGATGGATAACCTGGTTACTGCAAAAGAAGAAAGTAGTCCACCCCAATTATACAGAAACAACCGTTTTATTGCCGCAACAGTTTCTGCCGGTCTTGCACCAGGCAAAAGTATGGGCGATGGTATTGCAGCAATGGACAGAATCAGGGATAAAGTGCTTGATGAAACATTCTCGACTGACCTTAGTGGAGAATCACGAGATTTTCAGGAGAGTTCGTCAAATACGCTTTTTGCATTCGGTCTCGCCATCCTCCTCGTTTACCTGATCCTGTGTGCACAATTTGAAAGTTTTAAAGATCCGGCTATTATTATCCTGACTGTACCAATGGCTGTGGCAGGTGCCTTTCTATCGCTATGGCTGTTCGGACAAAGCTGGAATATTTTTAGCCAGATCGGTACGATTATGCTGATCGGTCTTGTAACCAAAAACGGGATCCTGATTGTTGAGTTTGCCAATCAGCTCAAAGAAGAAGGCAAAAGTATACATGATGCAATCAGAGAGGCTTCTGTGGCGCGTTTAAGGCCAATTTTAATGACTAGTCTTGCCATTGCTATTGGTGCCCTTCCCATCGCAATGGCATTGGGTGCAGCGGCAAAAAGCAGGATCGGTATGGGGGTCGTGATTGTAGGTGGTACCATTTTCTCACTCGTACTCACGCTTTTTGTGATCCCGGGTATTTACGCTTACTGGTCTAAAGAACATAAAGTGAATTCAGAATTACAGGAATCTTTAAAAGCAGCGCTGGAACAGGATCAGGAACATAAACAAACAGCTAAACTAATTACAAATGAACACTAAGAACTTTTTATGCTCCTTAGCCTTCTTTTTTGCAAGCTGTACGCAAATGGTAATGGCACAGGATAGCCTGAGTTTAAGAGAAGCAATTACGATTGCATTAAAGAATAACTACGATATTAAGCTGATCAACAATGAACTTAGTATTGCCAAAAACAATACGAACATGGGAAATGCCGGTATGTTACCTGCTTTAACGGGATCTTACAATACAGGAGGCAGCAGACAGAACACCATACAAAGCCCTGCAACGGGACCGGAACGAATTTCAAATGGAGTGATCAGCACAAATATGGCTTATGGTGCGGCGCTGGACTGGACTATTTTTGACGGCTTTCAGATGTTTGCAAACTATGAAAGACTGAAAGAATTGCGAAAACAGGGAGAAGTAAACCTCAAAGCCACCATTCTGAATACTGTTTCCACTGTAATTACCGCTTATTTTGATGTGGTCAAACAGCAGCAGTTGCTGAGGGCGACAGACAGTGCATTGATTATCTCGAAGCTGCGTGTAAAAATAGCAGATAACAAACTGGAGATCGGTCGTGGCTCCAAACTGGATGTAATTACAGCAAAAGTAGATTACAATGCTGATACCACCCTGTTTTTACAACAGAAGAACCTGCTTGCAAAGTCTAAGATCACACTCAACCAGCTCGTGGCACGCGACCTGAATATTGATTTTTTAGTGCGGGAAAGGATGTATACCAGCAATGACCTGAAACTGGCAGAGCTGGAAGTGCAAACCTTGCAACTGAATCCTGATCTGCAAAATGCATTTATCAGTAAAAAAATTGCAGAGCTTACCCTTAAACAGATCAAAGGACAGCGTTATCCCGTTATTGGTCTGAACGGAGGCTATGAACATTCAAAAAGTACAAGTCCGACCGGCTTTAACCAGAAGTTCAGAGCCAACGGTCTTACTTACGGTGTTACCGCCAGTATTAATGTTTTCAATGGCTTTCTGCAAAGACAAAATGAACGAAATGCAAAAGTTCAAATCAGTTCTTCGGCATTGACCCTGGAGAAAACAACTCTGGATGTTAAAGCACTGCTGATGGCAAACTACCAGAATTACACCACCAATCTCGATCTGCTGAAAGTGGAAAGCGGCAATCTTGATCTTGCCAGACAGAATCTCGATATTACCTTCGAAAAATACAGACTGGGAAGCATCAGTCCTCTGGAACTGAGAGAGGCACAACGTAACTCAATTAACGCGATTACACGGTTTCTTGAAGCACAGTATCAGGCTAAATTGTCAGAGATTAGCCTGAAAGAGATTAGTGGTACTTTAAATGTTCAATAAGATCATTACTTTTGATTTATGATATTAGTTGCAGATAGCGGATCTTCCAAGACAGACTGGATGGGTTATTCCCCTTCATCCGGTAAGGAAATCAGTTTTAATACAAGGGGGATTAACCCGTACTTTTTGAATGCCCAGGATATTTACAAGATCTTTTCAAAGATGAAGGAGCTGGAAGATGTTGCTGCAGAGGTCAAAGAAATTTACTTCTATGGTTCTGGCTGTTCATCACCAGACAAGCATGAGGTAATTACAAATGGGCTGTCACTTTTCTTTACGAATGCTTTTATCAGTGTCGAAAATGACCTCATTGGTTCTGCTTATGCTACATGCGGAGATAAAAAAGGAATAACTTGTATTTTAGGTACCGGCTCCAATGTCTCTTATTTTGATGGTACTGCGGTCCATGAAAGTAATTATGGCTTAGGCTATATTCTTGGCGATGAAGGTTCAGGTACTTTTTTTGGCAGAAAGATGATTACCTCATACCTATATCATCAGATGCCGGCAGAATTGAGTGTATTATTTGAACAGGAATTTAAAGCGGATAAGGAAACGGTAATTACCAATGTTTATCAGAAACCATTTCCTAACAATTACCTCGCTGCCTTTAGTCGCTTTATGTATCCTCATAAGGCACATCCTTTTATTATAAAAGTATTAACGGATGGCTTTCAGGAGTTTATAGATACCAATATCAAAGACTTTAAAGCATATAAAGACATAGAATGCCATTTTGTTGGCTCCATTGCATTTTATTACCAGGACATTTTGCGTGAAGTATGTGCCAGGAACGACATCCATGTAGGCAAAATTTTCCAGAAGCCGATTGAGGGAATCTATAAATATATATTAAAAAAAGAAGGGCTCAGCACTCAAAAACTATAAGTTTACAGGCCCATATGATCCATTGAAAAGATAAGCTGATTATAGGAACACAGTAAGATAATCAGCTTATCTTTTTCTGCTTTGCATCTCCAGTCGGATAAGGTCAGCTACCCACTCCAGTCTTTTCTGATCTTCTTCACAAAAATCCCTGCTTGTTGTATCAATAATACAAACTGCACCAACATTAAATCCTTCGCTGGTCTTTATAGGTGCAGCAGCATAAAATCTTAACCCAAACTCCCCTGCTACCATAGGATTAGACAGTAAAAAAGGTTCTGCAAGCGCATCTTCAAAAACTGTTACGCTGTCTTTTAATATCGCTAATGAACACAGGCTTGATCCCCGTTCCACTTCTTCATAATCATGACCTCCCTGTGTGGATTTCGTCCAGACCTGATCTTTATCAACAAAATTGATCATTGCGATCGGAGTGTTGAACATGGACGCTGTTAACGCGGCCAGCTGATCAAACTTAGTTTCCGACTTTGTATATAATATTTTATAATTTTTAAGGTTTTCCAGTCGCTCTGCCTCATTCTGCGGAATAAGATCTCTTCCAAATGTATTTTCCAAGTTTTGAAATATTATTAGTAATAATCGATTTTAGAACTCCCCTAACAATTAATATACCTGTTTTAACAAACAAACAAAAATTCATACACCTGGCAGGAATACTGAACCGGATTTTTCTATATCCCGCTCACAAATGATCGTTTTAGCCAGGTGTGAAAATCCGGATTAAAAAGTTTTATTTTCTGCCTCTTCAAAGCCAGTGAACTGCCAGTTTGCCTTAACATCTTTTTCAAAAAACACCTTGTAACTTGAATTTGGTGGCAGTGTAAAATGAAAGGAGAATTCTTTCGCCTCTTTGTCTTTTGGTATAAAGCTGGGTAGCAAGGTATTGGCAATTGCCTCTATTTTTTCTTTTGAATTCATTAAAGTCTTATTATAATGCCACAAAAGTAGGATACTTTATCCGGCTTCATGGCATTAAAGTTGTGTAGAGTGTTTTTAACATATGAATAGAATACTTGTTGTTGAGGACGATCCTGATTTGCTGGAAGTTGTTCAACTAATTTTAGAAGAGAATAATTATAAGGTTTTTCCATTGATGACGGGACGGCCGATATTTAAAATTATTGAAGAATTTAAGCCAGACCTGATTCTGATGGACATCAAACTTGATGGAATGGATGGCAGAGCTATATTCAAGGAGATCAGAACGAGAAAAAATACAGCCCATCTTCCTGTGATCCTTACTTCAGGTGGCTTCTCCGAGGATTATATCATGAGAGAGCATTTACTATCTGATGATTACCTGGAAAAGCCATTTGAAATGTCTGTAATGTTAGCTAAGATTGAAAAGCTACTGTAGTATGATTAGTTTTTAGTCACCTTAAATTCCGTCCTCCTGTTTAACTGACGCCCCTGATAGTTGTCTTTTCCGCCGGGAAACTGGTTTGGTGCTATAGGCTTACTAAAGCCATAGCCCTTGCTTTTCACTCTGTCTGCAGATACCCCCTTACTAATGAGATAATCTACGCACGATTTCGCCCTTTTCTCTGACAGATCCAGGTTATAAGCCTCCGTGCCTATATTGTCAGTATGTGCACTCAATTCAATCTCTATGGTGTGATTATCTACCATGATCTGGTAAAGCTGATCAATGATCGTTTTTGATCTTGGCGTTAAATCTGCACTGTCAAAATCATATAAGATATCATTCAGCACTATCGGCTTATCCAGTACATAAGGAGCCAGACATATTTTCGGGTTAACCAGCGTATCTATCTTGGCCAGCTCATCATAGTCATAGCTCAGCAGTTTGCTGAAATAATTCTTTTTTTCAGCAACCAGTTTCAACTTTCGGTTGGAATTAATCCTGAACCTGTATTTCCCATCGGTGCCGACTACAAAGTTTATTTTCTGTGTGGAATCTGATAATGTAATAGTAGCACCAGGTAATGGTTTATCAGATTGACAATCGAGTATTGTTCCCTGAACAGTAATGAACTCTTTTTTTACATAGAAAACCTCCAGACAGCAAACAGACTCTCTGTCAGAACTGATATAACCCTGACTATCATCTTCATCCATAGGCGTGAAATACACATCATCTTTAGATGAATTAAAGGGATAACCAAGGTTTCTTGGTTCGGACCAATTGACAAAATCACCTTCGCTCTCATAAAAGTCGAGTCCACCGATCCCAACTTTACCTGCACTGCTATATAACAGCTTCTCCGTTTTGTAATTATAGTAAGGTGCTTCTTCGTCTTCTTTGGTATTAATTTTACTACCCATATTGATGGCCTGTCCCATCGAGCCGTCAGACCGCAGTCGGCAGTACCAGATGTCATATTTACCCGATCCACCAGGCCTGTCTGATGAAAAAATAAAATATTTACCATCTTTAGATACAAATGGCTGCATAGAATTAAAGCCGGCAATGTTGACTTCAGAACCTAAAATTTTTGGGGGCGACCAGGTATTTCCTGTGCCTGATGAGATATTTACTTCGTAAATTTTTCTTTCTCCTTTTGTGGTCCAGCTGGTAAGATACATCACAGTTCCATTTGGATGAAAGGCGGGCGCAGCATATTCACGCCCTTTTTCCACAGCCCCAATACGTTTAACGGCTGTTCCTTCATCTTGAGGGTTACCTGTAGCTTCGTAGATCGCATTGATGTAAGGGCTCTCTTTACGGGTAACTTTGGAGTTCGTTTTACCATCAATGAGTACCTCGGTTTTATTTCCTACAGATACGGGTCTGGAAGAGGTGAAATAGAAGTTGTTATTATTCAGTAAGGGAGTATAATTAGACCCCTTGTCATTAATTTCATTAAACAGCTTGCTGAACTTATACAAACGGGGGTAGCGCATTTCATATAGTGCAAAATTGCAGGAAGCAATCTCCATTTTAGCTTTGCTGGCGTAACCATCATTGAGATAATACTTCGTCAGAAACTCTTCAAAAGCCACAATCGCTTCAGCAAACTTCTGATTCGCACGCAAGCATTCCCCATAATAGAAAGAGCTCAGGGCATATTTAGGATCACTAAAATTTTTGGCAACAGCGTACCAGGCTTCTGCTGCCCTGAAATCTTTGTATAACCGCAATGAAGAAGCCAATTGGTAAACATCATTTTCATACTCACCACGTTTGGGGCTGGTTTCTTCCTTTTTCATTTTAGTTTCAAAGGCATAAGGCACTACAAAACCTATACTATCCGTAGAGATATTTAGTGCTCTTTTATAATAATCTGCCGCCGCATAATATTCCTTATTTTGAAAATATACATCTGCGATCCTTTTATTGTTGGTAACGTACTGTGCATGGATCACATTTGTGATCAGGCACATCAAAATTAGTAGTTTAAGAGATTTCATAGCTCGTCGGATTATAATCGTGGACAAAAGAAATTGGGGCCTGAGACTCCCCTTCTGCTGGTAAAGGATACTGATAATTCAAGGCCACCCCTGCTACCGGTGGCGCGGTTTAAATTGGAAGTATTAAAATCATAGCTCAACCCGAAAACGGTATTCTTTAAGTGGAGACCAAAAAAGGCGATAGCGGCATCTTCATATCTGTAATTAGATCCAAAAAGAATATTAGCTTCAGGATTCAGATAGAAGGTCACATAAGCACCGGTAGAAATTTCTCGCGCATTGCCCTGTTTCATATAAAGTGCATTAGGCGTTACATCTACAGCATCACTGATTTTAACACGCGCTCCGCCATGTGCTGTTAAGCGAATCGGGATTCGGACATCATTACCGATAAAACGATCTACAGGCCTGGTTAAATGCGACCCGCTTATACCCGCAAATGGATTTACTTTATTGTCAGAATTGCCATCAAAGTACATCACCCCTGCATTCACATCCGGTACCAGCGTATTGGTAGAGCTAAAAGATTCACTAATAGGAATACTGCCATTGTATCCTGTTGAAGAGTTAAACTGATCGCCCAACGTAATTTTTGAAGGATCAAAACTCTTATTCAGAATACCGGCCTGTACACCAAAATTGATCATGCTGTATCCCTGCTGACCAAACCTGATGCGGTAAGCAGCGGAAGCAAGTGCATTCAGATAGTTGTAACCTATTTCGCCTGCACGCTGATTGAGGACCATTCCTCCAAAAGCGAGGTTTTTAACAGGTGCCTTATCGAAAGAAGCACCTGCTGTTACATAAGCATTGGAAACGGATCCCCATTGCTGTTTCGCATTTAATGAAACCCTGTAATCTCCGTCTATTACGCCCGTTAGGGCTGGGTTCAGCCATAACGGGTTAGCATAATATTGTGAGAAATGTGGATCAATCTGTGCATTAACCCTGTTTGCTGCCGTAATGCATAAGATGCTGAGGCCGACGATTTTTAAAAGTTTCTTCATGATATTAATTTTCAGGTTAACGTGTATTATCGTAATAGCGTAATGGTTCCTTTTCTCATCGTAGTTGTACCGTCAGAAAGTGTCAGGTCTATGTAGTATACATATACTCCATTAGGCTGCATCTGACCTCTGAATGAGCCATCCCATCCATTTTGCATTTGCTGTGACTCGAACACAAATTGTCCCCATTGGTTATATATCCGCATCTTAATTTTTGAAATCGCATTTCCATAGGCATAGAAGACGTCATTCCTGCCATCCCCGTTCGGCGTGAAAGTATTGGGGATGTAGATCTCATCCGTTGTACCATCAGTAGCTGTTCCGGTGAGACTGTCGGATGCACTGGTTTCACAGGTAGTATTTCCTTTAGCTCTTACCATCAGGGTAACTTTGGTATTGTACTGCAGACCGGTAATGGTATGTGTAGTACCCGTCTGACCTGAACTCGGAATTGTCCACGTTGTACCACCATCAATTGAGATCTCGTAACTGGTTGCACCACTTACCGCATTCCAGCTGAAAGTAATACTGCTGCGTGTGGCAGATTCTACAGAAAGCATAGGTGCTGTAAGCGCAGATGCCAGGCTAACGGTTACCGCAGTTCTTGTACTTTTTATGCCGCCAGATGTTCCCTCTACATAATAGGTAGTGGTAACAGTCATAGCAGGCGTCTGGTAGCTTGTTCCCTGCTGCAGACTGGCAGTACTTGTTGCAGTAGCATACCAGTTATAGGTTACTCCGGTAACTGGTGTGGCTACTGTTAAGGTAACACTGCTGCCATTACAACTCTGTGCACCCGTTGCTCCAGGCGCAGGGACAGTCACATTAAGTGTATAATCTGCCGCCGCAGTTTGTCCGTTTGCATCTGTCACAGAAAGCGTCACAGTGAATGGACCTGCAAGCGTTGGTGTGCCTGTCAGTTCTCTTGTAGTTGTATTGAACACTATTCCTGGAGGCAGGCCTGTTGCCACATAAGTAAAGGGACCAGTGCCGCCAATTGCTGCCGGTAAGGTCTGAGGTGCATAGATAGTACCAACTATACCATCCGGCAATGTTGCAGGTGGAAGGGACATAGGTATTCCGGCATTCACTGTCAGAGTGAACGTGGCCGTCGCAGTACATCCTTTACTGTCTATCGCAGTAACCTGGAAGCTGTAATTGCCCGGTGTAGCAGGTCTGCCGCTCAGTATACCAGTTGCAGATAATGCCATTCCGGCTGGCAGCTGACTGCCGGCAGTTACGCCGTAAGTATAACCAGGTGTACCTCCCGTCGCCGGATTAAGCTGTGCAGAATAATTCGTAGCGCTGGACGCATTTGTTAATGCAGCACCGGTAAATACCAATGGCGGATTTACATTTACAACCACCACATTTGCGGTACCCGCAGTATTCTCACATTTATCGCTACCCGATACGGTTACATAATAAGTAGTGGTGCCTGCTAAAGGCGGAACATTAAAGGTAGCGCCATTATTGGCAACCTGCGTTAGTGCGGCATTGCTATACCAGATGAATACAGGGTTAGCCACTGAATTTGTACTGGCTGTTAATGTGGTACCAGAACCAGAACATAAGGTTGATGGTAAACCTGTAATTGTAATATCCCCTGCAGTTGCTGTTGGTTTAATAGTCACGCTCACTGCAGTCCTGCTGCTTACACCTGTAGCAGTAACGGCTTCAACATAATAAGTGGTATTAGCAGTTACCGGAGGTGTCATGAAGGTCGTACCTTCGGTTAAGAACGTACCTCCTGTTGCTACATTGTACCATCTGTATGTTGTACCACTAACTGGTGATATGATACTGAGTGTAACACTGGTACCGGGACAAGCCTGTCCGGCAGCTACATCAGGAGCAGGTGTAACCGCAACAATATTGAGGCTGAAGCTGGTCGAAGTTGTACAACCTTTACTGTCTATCGCCGTAACAGAGAAGGTATAATTACCAACCGTTGCTGGTGTACCGGTAATCGTACCGGCAGCTGAGATTGATAATCCTGCAGGCAGCGTGCTTCCTGCAGTTAAAGTATAAGTATAACCTGGTGTACCCCCTGTTGCAGGGTTAAGCTGCACATTGTATGCATTACCAGCAGGGGCATTGTTTAATACAGTGGTATTAAATACCAGTGGTGCGTTTACACTAATGACTACAGTATTCGCGGTACCAGGGGTATTTTCACATTTATTAGACCCTGACACGGTTACATAGTAGGTGGCAGTTACTGTTAATGGCGGAACATTAAATACAGCGCCATTATTGGCCACCTGGGTAAGTTGCGCATCGCTGTACCAGGTAAATACCGGATTAGATACGGTGTTGCTGCTTGCCGTTAATGTAGTTCCGAAGCCAGAGCATAATGTTGATGGCAGCCCGGTAATTGTGATATCACCCGCTACTGCTGTTGGTTTAATGGTCACACCTACCGCAGTTCTGCTGCTCACCGCTGTGCCTGTAACTGCTTCTGCATAATAAGTAATATTAGCATTTACCGGTGGAGTGGTGAAAGTAGTGCCTTCATCTAATGGAGTTCCACCTGTCGGCGAACTGTACCACCTGTAGACAGTACCCGTTACCGGTGCATTCACACTCAGTGTAACACTCGCGCCAAGGCAGGCTTGCGCCGCATTTACATCCGGTGCCGGTACAATAACAGGAGGCGGAACAATCGTAAGCGTGAAGCTTGCTGTCGCACTGCAGCCTTTACTGTCTAAAGCAGTGATGGTGAAAGTATTTGTTCCAGGAGTAGTTGGCGTACCAGATAGCACACCATTCGCTGATAATGTTAATCCATCCGGCAATACACTTCCCGAAGGTAATGTATACGTATAACCAGGCGTGCCTCCTGTAGCTGGATTAATCTGCACTGCATATGGTTTTGTTGCTGGTGCATCACTCAAAGCAGTGCCGTTAAATACAATTGCCGGGTTTACATTGAGTACAACAATCGATGCTGAACCTGCTGCATTTTCACATTTATTGTCACCACTAACAGTTACATAATAAACAGCATTTGCAGTTAGGACAGGTACATTGAATACCGCCCCGTTATTCGCTACAGTTGTTAACGCTGCATCACTGTACCAGGTAAACACAGGGTTACTCACCGTTGTGCTGCTGGCAGTTAAAACAGTACCGGTTCCGGAACAAACTGTTGTAGGAACACCCGCAATAGCAATATCTGCAGCAGTAGCTTTTGGCCTTAAAGTGACCAATACGGCTACTCTTGGACTTACTGCAGTGCCAGATGCACCTTCAACATAATAAGTAACGGTTGAGGTTACAGGCGGTGTCTGGTAAATCGTTCCGCTGAAGATAATCGCTCCGCCCGAAGGTGTGCTGTACCAGTTGTAAGTTACCCCGTTCACCGGCGTGGTTACAGTAAGGTCCACGCTGTTGCCTGAACAGCTTTCCGCACCGGCAACTACCGGAGCAGGTACTGTTACCTTGATACTGTAAGCCGTTGTTGCGGTAAGTCCGTTATTATCAGTAGCGGTAATGTTGAAAGTAAAGGTACCACCAAGGGTTGGTATACCCGTAATTTCTCTGGTTACCGGATTAAATGACAGTCCAGGAGGCAATGTGCCACCTGAGAAGATGTAAGTATAAGGAGCAACTCCACCTGTTGCTTCCGGTAAAGTCTGTGTAATATAGGTTGTACCAACTATGCCGTCAGGCAGATCTGCTGGTGGAAGTACCATTCCAAAATTTGGAGGAAGTACATTCAATATGAAGGTAGCCGTTGCATTACAGCCTTTACTATCTGCCGCAGTAATCGCGAAAGTATAGTTGCCTGCTATTGTTGGTGTGCCGGTAATGGCCCCTGAAACAGATAGTGTCAGTCCCGCTGGTAAACTACTTCCTGAAGCGACTACATAATTATATCCAGGAGTACCTCCCGTTGCCGGATTGATCTGTGCAGTATATGCACTACCTGCCGCAGCATTGGTTAATGTACTGCTGTTAAACACAACAACAGGATTTACATTCAGCACCACAACTTTCGCCGTGCCGGCTGCGTTTTCGCATTTATTAGATCCTCTTACGGTTACATAATAAGTGGTATTGCCTGTAAGCGCAGGTGTATTGAACACAGGACCTGTAAATAATGGATTTGCCAGGGCAGCATCACTGTACCAGGTAAATACCGGGTTAATTACGGTAGCACTGCTCGCGGTAATACTCACACCAGATCCGGAACAGGCAGTTGCAGGGACACCAGCAATGCTGATATCCGCATCAGTAGCTATCGGGTTAACATTCAGTGTAATCACTTTAGCGTCGGCCGCTGCATTCTGGCATTTATTTGAGCCACTTACGGTGACGTAATAATTTGTGGAGGCCGTAATTACCGGAGAAAAGACAGCGCCTGTAAATACTGCCGTTGATAATGCGGCATCACTGTACCAGGTAAATACCGGGTTATTGACGGTCGTACTCGTGGCTGTTAATGTTACCGCAGAACCTGCACAGACACTAGCGGGAATACCGCTGATGGTAATATCGCCGGGTAAGGCCGTAGGATTAATGCGGAGGCTCACTTTCCTAGCTGTACCGGGTGCATTATCGCAAGCATTATCACCTTTAACTGTTACATAGTAATCTGCATCAGCTGTTAAAGGATTTATTGTAAATGTAGCTCCTGTAAACACCGGATTTGCTAAAGCAGCATCGCTGTACCAGGTAAATACCGGATTGGTTACCGTCATACTGCTTGCAGTCAATATCGCATTTGCGCCTGAACAGAAAGCAGCATCAGCACCAGTTACGGCGATATCATTTGCTGTAGCAGCAGGTTTAATCGTAATTGATATTTTTGTCCTGCCCGTATTATTTGTACAAGAATTGCCATTTACAGCTTCTACATAAAACTCTGTAGTTCCCACAGAAAGATTGGCTGGGGTGCTGAAAGAATTGGTATTTGCAGCCAGCAAAGTTCCTCCTGCCGGGGCACTATACCAGTTGTAGCTAACGCCTGTAACAGCTATTAAACGTAATGCCACCGGTGTATTTAAACACGTGTTTACCGGATTTGCAGGATCGGGCACCGGCGCAGCTGGTAAAGGCGTAATGGTCACCGTAACTGCAGTTTTTGCACTTTCGCAGTTATTACGCGTGGCAGATACGAAATAGTTGTAGCTACCCGCCGCAAGGTTTGGCGGAGTGAGATAAGTTGACGTGCTAGCCACAAGGTCTGTTTCTCTGTACCAGTTATAGGTTGTTCCTGTAACCGGGTTGGCTACGGCCAGGGTAGCAGAACTCCCCTGACAGGCGGTAACCGAAGCAGCAACCACTACTGGTGGTGCGGCAATACGCTGTGCATAGTTGAAATTGATGCTGCTGAGTGCACCAAGCAAACCAGAGTTTAGTCTTACTTCTACACCATCAAACGAAGATGTTGGCGTAAATTCAATAATCGCGTCTGAACCTCCATTTAACAACTGCAGGCTCAACAGTGGATTGTTAATGGCCATACCATCGTTATTGCTGACTACTCCATTGTAGGTAGTGATTACAATACTTGGTGCAAGAGCTAGTGAAAGCTGGCCAGCGGCTGAAGTAAGGCGTATCCTGACTTTATCACCAGCCTGGGATATACCACTAAAGCCTACACGCTGTGAAACGAAACTGTTGATTCCAAGTGGGATAAACAACGATGAACTGGTTTCAATATCGTTATCTATCGCAAAGGTTGGATTGTTTACGCTGGCGAGGATATTATTGGTATCAGTAGTTTGACTGATCGCAGGTTCGCAGGGAACTGATCCCGGATTGGTTGGTCCGGCTGTTACGGTTACAGTTACAGCCGTTGCCGGCGAAATACATCCGCCAATGGCAGTGCTTTGTGCAGTTACATAGTAGGTGGTAGTAGTAGTGAGAACAGGGGTAACAAAAGCACCATCAGCTGACGAGTAGATCACCGCCGCGCCGGGATTAGTAGCCGGATTTATGGCATACCAGCTATAGGTTAAATTGGTAGTAGATGAACTTGCGGTAAGAACAGTACGTTCACCTGTGAAAATACTTACTGCAGGCGGTGTAACAACAGGTGCGGTTAATGAGCCCACTGTGATCGTTACAGATGCCTGAGCAGATGCCGTACCGCAACTATTTACTGCTGCTACTGAATAAGTGGCAGTAGCCTGAATATTGGTTACACTGTAACTCGGGCCTGTAGCACCGGCTATCGCTCCATTTGCGTTATACCACTGATAGGTTACCCCTGCCTGTGGATTCTGCACTTGTAACAAGAGATTAGAACCCTGACAGGTTTGCTCTGTTGCGGAAAGTAATACAGGAATATCTGCAGCAGGAACGAGTGTTACATTAACAGCAGTCCTCGAACCTCCGCAACCGCCCCTTGAAGCTTCAGCAAAAAATCTGGTATTGGCAGTAATTACTGGTGTGACAAATACGGCACCATCATTACCAAGATAATTGCCTGCTGCATCGTACCATTTGTACGTGATGCCGGATTGTGGATTTGAAACGGTAAGTGTTGCTGTTGCATTCGCACAAGCTGTTACTGCCGCTGATGCAACAACCGGAGCTTTAATAATTCTTCTTGCATAGTTGAAGTTTACTGATGAAAGCGCGCCCAGTAATCCTGAGTTTAGTCTTACTTCAGCACCATCAAACTGTGTTCCCGGAACAAGGTTTACCAGAAGTTCGGCACCACCACTTAGCAACTGAACGTTTGCAATAGGATTATTTAATACAACCGGATCGTTATTACTGTTAGCTCCGTTAAAAGTAGTTATTGTAATATTTGGCAATACTGAGGCCGACAAGAGCTGACCTGTTGTAGTTAAACGGATACGCAAAGTATCACCAACACTGGAAAGTCCCGTGAAATTAACTTTCTGGAATACGGATGAGCCTACGCCTACCGGAACTGACAATGTAGATGCAGTTTGCTGATCAGCATCGATGGCTAAACCTGGATTGACTACTCTGGCCAATACAGAAACCAGTCCGTCAACACCATTAGTTTGGCTAACCGGCGATTCACAAAGTACAGGTACCGGAGTACCGCTGCCGTTCACAATGATCGTCTGCTGCACCCTCGCAGAAGAGGCACAGCCAGTTGTGCCGGAAACAGCCTCTGCATAAAAAGTAGTGGTTACGGATAGAGGTGGTGTTACGTAGGTTGTGCCGGTAAATACAGGTGTTGTTGCATTCGCCGAATCGTACCAGTTAAAGGTTACATTGGTTTCTGCCGAACTTGCAGTAAGGCTAACGGACTGTCCCTGATTTACAGTAGTTGCCGATGCCTGGATCTGCGGAGCAGCCGGACGCGGATTAACAATCACGCTCGCCGTTGTACGTGCAGGAGACAGACAATTGCCGTTCGAGCCTTCTACATAATAGGTGGTATTCGCTGTTAGCACCGGAGTAGTGAACACCGGACCAGTGAACACCGGTATTCCACCTGTTGCAGTGCTGTACCAGTTATAAGTAACTCCTGCTTGTGGACTATCAACAGATATTACTGCTGCAGAACCTGAACAAACCGGGGACACGGCGGCCAGTACCGGAGTAATTACTGCAGGTGTTACCGTTACAATAACCGGAATACGTGTTGAATTTGGACAGCCATTTTTGCTGACCTCAATATAATATGTTGTGGTAGCTGTTAATGCAGCTGTAGTGTAAGTATTTACATTGGTCGCCAGGGCGGTTACGCTACTTGCACTGGCATACCAGCTCAGCGTAGTACCTGCAACTGGTGTAGCTGTCAATGTAGCGGTTGACCCTGAACATATCGTCTGGTTTCCTGCTGTAAGTGTAGGATTCGCATAAACAACCTGCGCACCGTAAATATTAAGATTCGTTAAAGCAGTCACTACAGGGTTAAGCAATATCTCTACCCTGTCATATGCACCTCCTGCCAGTACAGTTGCCAGGAAACGGTTTCCCTGCAGCAGCCCTAAAGTAACTAAAGAAGAATTTATCGGATGGCTGCTTACCAGTGTTGTACCATTCATCACGTTGAGCGTAATATTACCCAATACAGACAGGTCGGCAAGACCGGTTGGTGTTTCCAGATCTACACGAATGCTATCTGTAGCGGCTCCGGTATGCTGGAAAATCAACCTTTGATATCCCGAAGCACCAACTCCTGCAAGCAGGGATATGGTGGTGAAATTATTCAGATTCGCATCCGTCGAGTTGCCAGGGTTCTGGATACCGCAACCGATACACAATAAACCTCCTACACCACTTTGCTGCGAAGTTGCAGCATTACAACGCGGGTCTGCAGGTCCTGTTGTCACCGTTACCACTACTGGGATTCTCGTTAAACTTGCACAGCCAAGGCTGCTTTCCGCACCTGCATAATAAGTCGTTGTTGCACTCAGTGCTGGTGTGGTGAACGTATTGCCCGTTGCGCGTGCAATACCTCCTGTTGCGGTATCGTACCATTTAACAGTGGCTCCTCCAGTAGCGCTTGCCTGCAGGGTAGCAGTCTGCCCGCTGCTCACTGTTTCGTTTGTGGTGGCCACCACTGGCGCAGCAGGGGCGGGATTTACGGTTACTGTGACCGCTACCCGCGTACTTGCAGCAGTCCCGGATACAGCCTCAACATAATAAGTGGTCGTCTCCGTTAGCGTACCGGTAGCATAAGTTGTACCCGAGCCCAGCACTGTATTTCCGGTAGCTGAGTAAAAATTGTAGGTTACTCCTGTAAGCGGATTGGCTACGCTAAGTGTGGCTGAGTTGCCTCCACATATTGTAGTTCCTGCAACAGATGGAGGATCAACAGTAATATTAAGGGTATAATCAGTACTGGTAGATAGTCCTCCATTATCTGTCACGCTCATTTTCAGCGTAAAAGTACCGCCTGATTGTGACGTACCTGAAATGACACGTGTAGTTGAGTTAAAGCTTAAACCTGTTGGTAAACCCGTTAATGTATAAATGTATGGTGCCGTACCGCCTGATACTGCAGGCAAAGCAGGCGAAGTATAGGCTGTACCTACTACCGAAGCTGGTAAACTCGCTACAGGAAGATTCAATGCGCCGTTTACTTTCAAACTATAAGGAACAGTAAGTGACTGCTGAGCGGCGTCTGTAACAGTGACAAGAATTGTAAAATTACCCGATTGTGTCGGTGTACCAGAAATTACCCTTGTTGTTGGATTAAAAATGATTCCCGGAGGCAGATTGGTTGCTACATAAGCATACGGACCAGTACCACCACTTGCGGCCGGAATGGTTTGGCCAGGGTAAGCCATCGTCACCGTACCATCAGGCAATGTCCCGGCGGCCAATACCAGTGGATCCTTAATCACAATACTATAGTTTCCAGTAGCGGTGTGCCCTTCATCATCTGCAGCATTCACAGTGAAGTTAAAAGTTCCTGAGGTGGTTGGTGTACCGTTAATCTCGCGCGTTGAAGGATTAAAAGTCAATCCCGGAGGAAGATTTACGGCAGTATAAGTATTAACACCACTGCCTCCGGTTGCTGCCGGAATAATCTGTGTAGGATAAACTACTCCGGTAGTACCAGCAGATAAAGTGGCTGCGGGCATCGACATCGGATCTCTGACAATCACCGTAAAATTAGTCATAGCCATATTACCATCTGCATCTGTTACTGTAATCGGGAAGGTAAATGTCCCCGATGTAGTTGGCGTACCAGTGATTGTACCTGTAGCAGGATTCACAGAAAGACCGGCAGGTATATTAGCGGCGGTATAAGTATATGGCGTAGACCCACCCGTAGGCGGATTTAACGTGGTTGAAGGATAAGCGGTTCCAACTGTCCCGTTAGGCAATGTTGTTGCAGGGAAAGTAAGTGTGGCCGTAACAAGCAATGTATAGGATGCCGTTGTTTTACATCCGAAACTATCAGTTACTGTCACATTAAATGTAAAAGTTCCCGATGCTGTTGGCGTTCCGGTAATTAACCCTGAAGAAGACATCGTAAGCCCGGTAGGTAGGTTGCTTCCCGCAGCAAGTGCATACGTATAACCAGGCGTTCCACCTGTTGCTGCCGTAAGCTGCCGTGTCACAGTACTACCTACTGTAGCATTGGCCAATGCATTTGCTGCCAGCAACAATACAGGTTTAACGGTAACAACCACGCTGTCAAGGTCAGACTCACCTATACATCCGGACTTTTGCGCACCGATATAATAAGTATAATTGCCAGGGCTAAGTCCAGCTTCGGTATAAGTTCCCGCTGCCGCGCCGCTAACCAGCACACGTGCGCCTGATGTTTTCTTGTAAAAATTATAAGTAAACCCGGCATTTGGATTCTGCGCAGCAAGGGTCAGACTACTGCCGCCGCAAATAGATAGTGCTCCGTTTAACGCACCGCCAAAGACAGGCTTGGCGACAGTCCGTTGCACCTCATTAATTCTGAGGCCACCGGTTAGCAGATTACCGCCGACTGCAAGTGTATTGTCAAGCGTTATTTTAATTCTGTCAAATGGTACGCCGGGGGTAAAAAACACCGGGAAAGTCACATTATTATTTCCTACGAGCAGGTCCAGCGTCAGCAGATTATCAGCAGATACTGCAGCCCCGGCCGCCACATCACCATTAAAAGCCTGCAGCGTAATTGTTTTTAATAGGTTTAGAGAAAGTACGGTTCCAGCTTCAGAAAGCACCACTTTCGCAACATCTGTAGAAGAGGATAAACCATTCAGAAATATCGTTTGCGAAACCGAAGAGCCTAAGCCCGCAACTCCCGGGGTGAGTAGAGAATAAGTAGTTAAGTTTCCATCAATTGCCCGTTCCTGGTTGCTCACCAGCGGTGTAAGTGAAACATTTAAGCCAGGAGTTTCACCAAGATTAGTGAATACGGCTGTTCCGCAATTGTCAGTATCAATATTGAATGCAGTATACACATTCATATTCAGGCCGCTGTTCAGCGAGAGCTGAAGCAAACTGCTCCTCACCCGCAACTTTACCCGTACAGCGTTATAAGCGCTTGCAGAAGTCACAGCAAAATAAGTCAATCCTGCAGCATCTTTAACAATAATGCTGCTAACACCTGTTTCAATTTTAACTCCGTCATTTGTTGACGATGCACCTGTATAAGCTTCAAGCTCGACCAGGTTTTTACTGAACAGGCCGGTCAGTCCTCCTACTGTGTTTAGTAAATCCAGACTAAGGCCTGATGAAGGAGTAGGGGTGTCAAATCGTACATAAGTAGTTTTTCCCGCAGCGACCGGAGCAGCATATTTCAGTTCTATCCATGCTTCACCTTCCGCATTGAAGAGCCCGAGTATCGTGGCATAATTTGCCGTAAGAACCGCCGGACTCAATGCGGGAGGTGGCGCTGCTGCGGCATTACCCGGATTTACAACAGCACCTGCGCCAGCTGCATTTGCCTGTGTGCTGTTTACGCCAAGAAGATTCGTGTAATAGGCAACGGTCCCACTGCTGGGTGCTACCTGAGCATAATGTTTAGTTTGAGCATACGATGTCGCATAAAAAAGCGTTGAAGCAATAATACCGGCACACAATAAAAATTTTCGTAGCATTCGGGGTGTAGAAGTCCAATCCATAAAAGGGGCTTTGAGGTTAACTTAAATACTTACGGCAATTTTAAGGATAGCATTCATTCATTTGCCCGTTCAAATCATTCATAAAAGGATAAAATAAACCACTGAGTTCATTCATTTTGTTCATTTTTAATATTTTTATTCAGTTACCCTGCATCATTTCCTTTAAAGGGAGATTATGAGTATCATCGCTTAACCAATAAAAACGTTACAGTTAATTATCACATCTCTTTCATTCATATACAACGTATATGTGTTATATTGAGTCAGAATTAAGATCTCTGGTCTTTAACCGAATAAATAAAAAGTATGGAATATGATCACCAGCTCAGTGAGCTGAAACGCTTAATATTGCTCAAAAGCAAAATCAGGTTCATTACCCCTGCCGATTGTAAAAGAATTTCGATTGAAATCAGCAAACGCCTGAATAAGAACGTAAGTGAGACTACGGTTAAACGCCTGTTTGGTTTCGCTGCGGTTAAGCATAGATTTTCGAATTTCACGCTGACTACACTTGCTGAATATGTCGAATCAGAAAAAAATGAACACGGGATTTTACCTGCTGTTCAGCATAATCCTGATGAATGGAGAACTGTTAAAGAAAAAATTGATAAAATCACCAGGTTCACCTTAAAAACAATAAGAAACCGCTCTGGTATTCCTTATGAACTGACAATAAGCAGAAGATTTGCTGAACATGACTTTGATGAATTTTATAAAGGCAACTATATATTTACAAGTCTGATTTCACAGCCTGGATATGGAAGAACTACATTACTCGCTCATTTAGCAGAAAACTTATTTTTTAAAGATGGTGCTGCTTACCAGGATTCTACATTGTTATTCATTTCTGCACCAAACTTTTTCAATCTCGATCAGCTCAATCTCAATCTGGAAGATCAGATTAAACAACATCTGGGCTTAACCACAACTGAAAATATCCTGGAATTCCTGAACCGGAACCAGCAAAGTCAAAATGGAAAGTTTATCATCATTTTTGATGGACTGTCTGAACTTGTGATGAAAAGAGATCAGAAGAATGATCTTTTTGATGGTATAATAAATCTGATATGTTCGCTTGAGGATTATAAAAACATTAAATTAATGATGAGCATGCGATCAACGACCTGGGTTCGCTTTTATGAGCGCATGCGTTACTCGTCCTTCCTCAAATCAAAATGGTTTCCGGGAAATTATTTCAATATGCATGAGCTGTCTAACGTTCCACCCCTTTCAGAAAAGGAAGTAGATGTGATTATCAGCAGAATTAATACCAGTGATAATCACCTTAATCCCAGACTTAAAGCGCAGCTGAAATTTCCTTTCCATATTCAATTGTACTACCAATTAAAAGAAGAGGATCCCGACTTCAACTATTATTCTAATATCACCTTTTACGCGCTTGTATCCAGATTTATTCAGGAAAAAATTTACCGCTCCAATTACTACACTGAAAAGATACTTTTTTTGAAAAAGATAATTCAGCTAACGGGCTATGGGAAGGATTCCAGCTCGGTAGTGAAAGACCACCTCCTTACTGAACTTTCTGTTTTCAAGAATGCCTACATGGAACTGCTGTCTGACGGTATTTTAATGGAAGAAAGACGCATAGAAAATGCCCATCCGGTGGAATATGTACGCTTTCTGCATACACATATGTTCGAGTATTTTCTTTTTGTGGAAATACTGGAAAAATTCCATCTGCAGGTAAGTCTGGAGTTTTTTCAATTTATCAATACGCAATATGATGCTAACCAGGTACGTTTCCAGTTGTTGCAGTGGACAGCAAGATTTCTAATAAAAACAGGCAATTTCAGTGCAATCAGGTCGATCTTTAAACTGGACCTGATTAACTATGAAATCAATTACCTGATTCTTTTTATTGCGGAGGAAATTAAATATCGTGCAAAACATAACTCAGACATTGAAAGAGTACTGGACGATCATCTGTTTCACGAGATCATCATCGATGAGCTGATCAATTTTGATTTCATAGATTCCTGCTATAAGGAAGCCGTTACTGCCCTGGTCGATATTGCACAGAAGGATGATCACCTATTGGTTTATAACTCTTTATTAGGCCTCATAGAAATATTCGCTATGGATAAACAAGGGATAATAGAAAGGGCAGATCAAATGCGGAAACTAGAGGCAGAACACTGGATGTTTAACCCAGTTGAGGCACTTGATATCATCTATGCAAAAATCAACTCTGCATCGGTTGCGGATAGCAGGCTGATCACACAGATTGCCGACTTTAAAAAAGGTAAAAACACATTCTATATTGATCCTTCCAGTCCCCTGAGTACAAAACAGGGTATTGCCTATCTAATGATGCTCTTTGTTGATATATTTACAGGTCATCATAATTCAATACCGCTTTTTGATGCTATGGCCAGACTGCAGCCCAAACTATTTACCAGGAGGACGTCTTTTACCCTTTTGATCGTAAATTTATATGGATACAACCTTGCATCCTTTAGTCCGGGAGGTAGAGCCAATCAAATTGAGAGACTGATGGTTCATCTGATTAATAAAAGGCATACGATGCTGACAAAGCATATAGAGTCTATTACATCGATGTTACAGGCACAACAATCGCTCAACAGGAAAGAATATGCGATAGCAATTGATCATGCAAAAGAATGCCTTTCTTTGTTTAAAAGGAACAACATGATTTTCAATGCCATGGTCATCTGTGACCTATTGATCAGTATATATGTTGAATTACGTAATGAAGGGATGGCCAATGAATACAGATATGAGCGGCTTTGTATGCTTGACGTAAATGAAATTTCAAAAACTGTACTGTAGTGATCAGGCTCAATAAAACCTATAATAAACTATCCCTTATTTGAGGGTGTTTTATCAGCTATATTAATAATGATTGCATCCAATTCTTTAGCCGAACTTTCCAGATGTAAGAGCAGTTCATCACCATCATCTCCAGGCACAAAATTCTTCAGTAAATCTACTAGTCCCATTACCCTTGCCAATGGTGCACGGACCAGGTGAGACTGTATCCACGCTATTTCTTTAAATTTCTTATTCTGCTCTTCAATTTCTTTGAGGTAATTCTTATTCTGAGTGATATCCCTTTGAATAGAGATCCAGTGGGTAACTAGTCCATTACTATCAGCTATTGGTGCACTACTCTGGCTTACCCAGTATTCTTTACCTTGTTTTGTATAATTGATAACTTCTATCTCACAGGGAACTTTATTCTCGATAGCATTTTTTAATTTCCTGATCTCATTGATATCCGTTTCCGGTCCCTGCGAAATACGTGGAGATGCACCAATTAATTCATGTTTAGTATAACCCGACATTTTTGTAAACGCTTCGTTTACATAAATGATAGATTGCCCGCTACCCTCTATATTACCAGTACAAATCTGGACTGCATCTGTGGCATTAATAACTACAGACTCCAGTAAACGCGACCATTGTTCTTCTTGTTTGCGCTGCGATATATCCTGCATACTACCTATCATCCGGATAGAAGAACCGCTTTCATCAAATACCATAAAACCTCTGTCGTACACATATTTGTAAGAACCATCAGCACAAAGGAATCGGTATTCTTCTACCCATCGTTCTATGCTGTCATTAATATGCCGCCTGATATTATGAACTACTTTTTCACGATCCTCAGGATGGATATGATCAATCCACCAATCTCCGCTAGTTGTATTTTTATCTAAATTTTTATAACCAAATATTCCTTTTATACCTTTATTCCATTCGATGCTATCAGTAATCAGATTCCAATCCCATATCGTATCACTTGTCGCTTTCGAGATAATGTTAAATCTTTCTTCATTCAGTTTACCCTGTTCTTCGTTATAACTCCTTTCAGCAATTTCTTTTTCTCTCCCCTCCTTATCAGTGATACTGCAGATTGTGATCAGTTTAGCAGCCCTTCCTTCATAGTCTATGATACTGCTTTCGAAATTTACATAGATGATTTCTCCCGATTTTTTGATATGCCTGGCTTCATGCTCATCTTCATCATGAAGGATAGTATGGATAGTCATTGATAAAAACTCTTCCGCTGTATATCCGTAAATATTTACTGCGGCAGTATTAACAACTTTAAACTTTAACGTTTCAGCATCAAAAACCCACATAGGAACAGGAGATAGCTGAAATAAATCATGCGAGAGAATCATTCGTAATGTGCGGTGGGTAATTTGATACTTGAGCACTGTAATAATACAAAAAACTTAAAACAAAACAACCCTTCTTTTTGGGAAGGGTTGCTTTTATCAATTAAGATACAATAATGATCTCGTAATTTTTATTTGTAAGTTGCAGCCAGCTTTAAAGCATCATATGCGTTAACAATACCTCCAGTTATACATAGATCAGAGAAAGGTACAGAAGTAACACCACTCTCTCCCTCAACTGATACATTATGATTTACTTTCACAACTGATTTTAAAATAATCTCTTTTACCTGAATAGCAGTTAATTTTGGATAATAAGATCTTATCAATGCAGCCAATCCCGCAACAACAGGAGATGCCATACTTGTACCGTCATATGCTGCATACTTAGATTCCGGAACAGTAGAATAGATTTGCACACCTGGAGCAAAAACATCAACTGTTGTTTTTCCGTAGTTAGAGAAACTCGCTTTTAATGTATTATCATCCTTAGGTCCTGAAGCACCTACTACGATATATGCACCAGCTTGCCCGCCACCTTCATAATTACGGTCAGGAAAGCTTTTTTCCACATCAAGGTTTTTATTATCATTTCCTGCTGCCTGAACTAATAAAACATCTTTAGAAATCGCATATTTTACTGCTTCATCAACAGTTTTTTTATCCCATGAATACGCTTTACCAAAGCTCATGTTTAATACTTTTGCACCATTATCTACTGCATAACGGATAGAGTTGGCAACATCTTTATCACGTTCATCACCATTGGGTACACTACGTACACCCATGATAATTACGTTATCTGCTACACCCATAATTCCGATTGTATTGGTACGGTCCGCGCCGATAATGCCGGAAACGTGTGTCCCGTGACTTGCATCAGGGCCTTTCACATCATTACTTCCATAACCTCGTTGCTTACTGTCAGCATAGTTATCACCAAGGACTTTTGGCCTTGGATTAAAATTCAGGTTGAGATTATAGTCAAGCTGGTCCTGGTAGTGGTTTATTCCTTTAGTGATCTGAGCATCGTAAAACTCTTTATAAGTCGTATTTTGCAACTGAGATATCAGGACATTTTTCAGACGACCTTCCATAGCATTATCAGCTGTGTAGTTTTTGATATCTTCTGCAGTAGGATTTTCTTTTCCTACTCTTACGATCATAGCATCCAGTGCTTGTTTAAAACCACCTATGTTCTGCAATACATCTTTTGCTTCACTAGTTTGTTTATCAAAATCTGCTTTCGCAGCAGTGTAAATTTCAAAAGCCGCCTTATCTGCTGGCTTAACGGTAGCAGCAGTTACATGAGCAAACTTTGCACTGTCTCTGCGAATAATCCGGGTTAATTCCAGTGTTTCCTGATTAATAGAAGAAAGAAAGTTCCATCCGTTCACATCGTCTATGTAACCGTTTTTATCATCATCTTTACCATTACCTGCGATTTCTTTTTTATTTAGCCAAATTACACGTTTTAAGTCTTCATGATTGATATCAACACCACCATCTAAAACTCCTACTAAAACAGATTTAGATTTTTTTCCTTTCAATAATTCCGAATAGGCTTTCTCAGTACTGATTCCAAATGTAGAATCGGTCTTGAGATCAAGGTTCTGCCAGTTGCTTTTTTGAGCAAATGAATTTAATCCCAGTGCTGCGATGAATGTTATACTCATCATCCCACGCAACATAGCTTTCTTTTTTACAGTAGTCATATATATTTATTAATTTAAATTCTAAACGAAAATAAAGAGAATAAGTTACAAGTTGCAACTATTTATCCTGAAGCGTGAAAAAGAACTCGGAACCAATACCCAGTTCACTGATCACCCAGATTTCCCCATTATTTGCGAGTACAAATTCTTTACAGATCACTAATCCAAGACTCGTACCTTTTTCATTATTAGTACCATTAGTGCTGACACTGTCTGTAGTAAACAGAGAAGACAACCGTTCTTCGCTGATGCCCACACCACTGTCCTTAATTGTAAATAAAATTGCAGAATCGTCTGATTTTCGTTGAACAGACAGCTTTATGGTTCCTCCTTCTGGTGTAAACTTAATAGCATTAGATAATAAATTCCTGATGATAAAATCAAGATGGTCTGCATCGGCAAAAACGGAAACATCGGTACCAATACTTTTTTCAATAAGAATAGACTTATGTAATGCCGCTTCCAGGAACAGAGAGAGATTACGCTCTATAATTTCTGCGGGATTAATGATTACCTGATTGAGCATTACCCCCTTTAACTGCATCTGTCCCCATTGCAACAGCAAATCCAGGGTTTCCATAGAAGCATTACAATGTACAGCTAACTTGTTCATCATCACTGTTTTTTCTACTTCATTCAGCCAACCCTTATTAATTAAATCCAGCAGACTAATTACGGAATTCAATGGGGCCCGAAGATCATGCGCAAGGATAGAGAATAATTTGTCCTTTACTAAATTTGATGCCGATAATGCGGTATTGGATTGGTTCAGCAGCCGGTTCAAATTACGTATTTTAAAAAAATAAGCGCTCAGTACGATCAGTATGGATATACTGCCGCCAATAATCCATAACATAATGTTTTGCTCAAGAACCTGCCTGCTATTGATGAATTTTAATTGCTGAACTTTTGCTTCCGACTTATTTAATTCATACTGAGCCTGCAAATCAGATATTTTCAAAGCTATATCTTTATAATAAAAGCTATCAGCAATATTGTATTGTTGATTTTTAGCTTCAAATGCAGCCTTATAATTTGCCTGATTTGCCTGTAAACTTGCGATACTTGTCAGCACCTCTAGTAACTGCTTATTTGATTTTTTATTTCTAGCCAGTTGCAGCGCTTGTTCCAGATAAAACAAGGCCTTTTTAGCGTCTTTTACCGCATAACTTCTTGCCAGCCCCATTAAACTATTGAATTCCCGGATCAGATTATTAATTTTCCTAGATTTCTCCAATGCCGCCAGATGCAATGCAATGGCTTTATCAACATCGCCCGACTTAGCATAGACTTCGGCAAGTCCATTGAATAAAGAAATATGTAAACCCATCATTTGTGGCGTATCACTCTGGCTGATTCCTTTCTGAAAATAAAATATTGCTTTTTCAAAATCGCCTTTCGCACTAAAAGAGGTTCCAAGATCGCTGTACAGATTTAATTTGAGACTCGAAAAAGGCAACTCCAAACTAATTTTTTCTGCTTTCTGCAAATATTCAATTGCTTTATCATGCAATTTTCTGTTCGCGTTAACCTCACCTAAAGTAATATAGGATTCCATTATTCCAGCTTTATCCCTGCTCTTCTCACTGACCTTCAAGGCCTGCAGAAAGTAAGCACTTGCCTGATCGTAATTTCCTTTTCTATTTTCAACTACGCCAAGTCTAATGTTCTCTTTAACAATTCCTTTCGTATGCCCAAGTCTTTTATAGATTTCCAAAGCTTCGAGGTACTTTTGTCTTGAATCATCTGCTTTACCTAAATTATCATCAATCATACCTAATTGATTCAGCATAGCAGCAATTCCTTCTTCATTGTTTTTTAGCTTTGCCAGCTTCAATCCGCGTTCTGCAAAATAGATAGCAGAATCCGGCTGATCATATCTGTAACGCATCACCAGCTTTTCAAGCGATGCAATATCGAGGTTTGGATCAGGATGTTGTTTGGGATATTGAAAGCCGTATGAAGAACAAGCAGTGAATACAAGAATTAAACAGCATATCGTTCTATAAAAAAGCATACGGGATTGGCTCTGTGCTAAATGGCTATACAAAGATAGCTTTTCAGGAATATATAAATTCAAAAAGCCGGGTAATATTACCCGGCTTTTTGAATTTATATATTCCTGAATAACACAACAATAGTTCTAACTATTGTTCTTCGGATAAAATGTGATAAAAATCTCTGATACGTGCAAATGCAGGATGTAAGGAAACTACATCTCCAAAAACCAATAATGCCGGAGAAGCAATTTTATGATCCGTCACTAATTCTTCAATCGTATCTACTATACCTACAATAATGTGTTCATCAACTGTAGAACCATTTTCTATTACAGCTACCGGCAACCTGTTTTTACCTTCCTGCTGAAAAATTGAGGCAATTTCTGCAATCCGCTCAATCCCCATCATGACCACAACGGTAGCATTAGACTTTGCAGCACCTATCAGATCAGGCGACAGCTCTCCTTTAGAATTTACGCCTGTTAATACCCAGAAGCTCTCACTGAGATCTCCATAAATCATGGGTATTTTATGTAGTCCCGGTACACCTGTTGCGCTTGATATACCCGGAATTATTTCTGTTTCAATACTGTAGGACTCTGCGAAATTAACCTCCTCAAAACCTCTTGCAAACACAAAAGGATCACCGCTCTTCAAACGAACAACATGTCCATAGTTAAGCGCATAATCAATCATCAGTTTATTTACAGCATCTTGTGAGAATGATTCATCAGCAGACTTTTTGCCAACAAAGATCTTTATTGCATTTTCCGGTGCATGGTTAAGCAAAGCACCGTTGACTTGCGCATCATATAGTACAACATTTGCCGTATTCAATGCTTTCACACCTTTTAAACTAATTAAATCAGGGTCACCAGGACCAGCCCCAACCAAAGTGATTTTAGGCTCAAGCGTGCTGTTTTTTATTTTATTTAAAATCATAACCGTAATATTTAAGCTTTATTATCAATGCAATAAGCAAATATAAGAAAGTCTACTGATATACTAGATTTTATTTAAAAATATATTTACACTTTGAATTCTTCACCATTATCACGCGCAATAACATCTGCTATTGAAGTTTTGGAAAGTACTTCAAGTGTAGCATCTCTCACCTCAATAAAGGTTTTTCTGATGCCGCAGGTTACTTCATCATGGCACTCATCACATTTACGGTAGAACTTAAGACTTGCGCATGGTACCATGGCAATCGGGCCGTCAGTAATCCTTAAAATATCAGCCAGATAAATATCAGCTGCATTTTTATTTAAGCTGTACCCGCCTCCAGCACCTTTTTTGCTGTATAGATATCCTGCATTTCTTAAATCCAGTAAAATCTGCTCCAAGAATTTTCTGGGTATCATCTCCTGTTCTGCCAATCTTACGATCTGCATAGGAGGATTCTCAATGTTCTTACCTAAAGCGACCAGCGCTTTAATGGCATATTTAGTTTTCTTAGACAACATATTAATACAAAGCTAAGAAAAGATTCAGGTAATGGTAAATACCTGTTAAAATCATCCTACAAATTCCTCTTCATAGTTATCCGGTGCCTCCAGATCTGACGAGCTGTCTTTTTTAATTGTTGCAATTAAGGCTATCAGTTTCTTTTCCAAACGCTCATATTCAGCTCTGTACTGTTCCGTTTTGTCTGCCAGAAATTCATCAGTATCAGAAAGCGCTGAAATTTTTGCATCAAGATACGATTTGTAGGTGCTGACCGTTTTATCAGCAAGGGAATTTAAAATCTCTTTATAAGTCATAGTAGCTGTAGTTAAATACAGCTCTATAACGTATATTAGTTATAATTTGTTCTACCTGATCACTCAAAATAAATTATGGGCATAGTAAAGCAGGATTGCTCCGGCTTTTGTATTTTTGCCATTATTTCAAATTGAATACTTATGGCGAAAATACTTATTATTGAAGATGATCTAACTTTCTCACAGTTGTTAGAGGGCTTTCTTAAGAAGCATGGCCATGAGCCGTTCATTGTTCATGATGTCAAAAACTCATTTAAAATACTATCTCAACATACGTTCGATCTGTTGCTGGTGGACTATCGTTTACCCGATGGCACCGGCCTGGATGTCCTTGCTCATGTACGTGAAAAGGGATTTCACTATCCTGTTGTGATTATGACCAGTTTCAATGATGTAAGGACAGCAGTGAAATCAATCCAGCTTGGCGCAATAGATTATATCACCAAGCCGGTTAATCCTGATGAATTGTTAATGATCATTAATAATTCACTTGAAAAGAAGATAGAAAAAATAACTGTGGAATCGGTGGAGCATGCTGATTTTATAAAAGGTAAAAGTGCTACCGCAGATAAGTTGTATGCGCATATAGATCTTGTTGCTCCTACAGATATGTCGGTCATTATACAGGGAGAAAGTGGTACAGGTAAAGAATATGCTGCAAGAACACTTCATGCTCAGAGTAAGAGAAGTGTGAAGCCTTTTGTAGCTATAGATTGCGGTGCCTTATCTAAAGACCTGGCTGCCAGTGAGCTTTTCGGACATATTAAAGGTGCATTTACCGGGGCCCTGACAGATAAAAAAGGACAGTTTGAGGCGGCTGAGGGCGGAACTTTGTTTTTAGATGAGGTAGGAAACCTGAGCTATGAGGTGCAGGTGAAGCTGCTTCGTGCTTTACAGGAGCGGGTGATACAGCCCCTGGGCAGCACCAAACAAATCCCTGTAAATGTCAGAATTATTACTGCTACAAATGACGATCTGTTGAACAGCATCCAGAATGGAGAATTTCGCGAAGATCTTTATCATCGTTTGAATGAATTCAAAATCCTGCTTCCTGCATTAAGAGAAAGAGGCAAAGACCTGGAGTTATTTATAGATCATTTTATAAAGTTATCAAATACGGAGCTCAGCAGGAATGTGCAGCATCTGTCACAGCCTGTAAAAGACCTCCTGCTAAAATATGATTGGCCCGGAAATTTGAGGGAACTGAAGAATGTGATCAAAAGAATGGTGCTGCTTACCCCTTCGGAAACTGCAGGAATTGAATCACTGCCTGATGAAATGATCTTATCCATTAATCAGGCACCTAAACCTAAGGGTTCTGACTTAAAAGCAATTAATGAAAGTAATGAAAAAACACTGATCATGGAAACGCTGATTAAGGTCAAGTACAACAAGTCTAAAGCAGCTAAATTGTTAAATATCGACAGAAAAACCCTATATAGTAAAATGGAACGCTATGAAATTGAATAGTATCATTTAATCTTTTTGTCAACCAGTGTCATCAGGAAGTGTAGTCCTGAAATTAATTCCCGTATTTTCAGCTTCAGGTCATCATCCATATTTTGTTTGCCGGCGATATCAATTTCCATTTCCCTGAATTCGGCCGCTAACTTCCCTGAGCCCATCTGTGCAGTTCTTCCAGCAATACGATGTACAATCAAACGGGCAAGTGGCTGATCATTATCTGTCAGACTTTTTTCCAGCTCCGCTGCATCAGTCAGACAATCATCTTTAAATCTGTTTAATATTTTCAACAATAATTCCTCATCACCAAAGGTCATTTTTTCTACCACACCAGTATCCAATTGTATGGAAGAGAAATCCTGTTTATCCGCTATAATCACCTCTCCATTATTAAATACGGCAAGCAGATCACTTTCCCGGAATGGCTTCATGATTAATCCATCAAAACCCTGGTTGAGTACCTCTTCAAGTTCTTCAGGAAGTACCTGCGCGGTCATTGCATAAATTTTCACATCAGCAGGAATTTTTTCCCGCATCAAATGGCATAATTCTACACCTGACAATTCTGGCATACGCATATCCATGAGGATAAATTTCACTGCCGGATCCCAGTCGGACTCAATCATGTTTACAGGAGAGCTAAAGCATAGATGATTAATCTTTTTCTTTGAAAAAATAATGTCACAAAGGTCCAGTATCAATTGATCATCGTCAACTACCCAAACTTTGTCAGTTGTATAAATGGTCTGAGTTATTTGCTTAACCTTCTCCACTTTTTTGCTTTCCGGTGCCACGGTGAATGTCAGGTACACCGTAAATGTGCTTCCCTTTCCCTGCTTACTTTTCAGATAAATCCGACCATCCTGATTCTCTATAAGGGATTTAATAATAGTGAGGCCTAATCCGGCACCCGCTTTATTGATCACTTCTTTGTCGGGCGAATCGATCTGCTCAAACTCATTAAAAACTCTTGCAGTATCGGCTTCCGACAAACCAATACCAGTATCCTTCACAATAAAGGTAAAATGCAACTGGTCAGATTGCCGTTTATAAAAAACAGACAAAACTACTTCTCCGCTTTGCGTGAATTTAATGGCATTACTCAACAGGTTATATAAAATTTGTTTTAGTCGAAAAGGATCGCCAACAATATGTTCTATATCATGCAGCGCAATTTCCGTCCGCATCTGCAGCTGTTTCTGTTCTGCCTGTGGTCTCATGACAGAAATTACTTCGTCAAGTAGCTTAACAATATTAAAACGCTTGGTCTGGAAAGTGAATTTTCCGGATATAATCCTGTTGTAATCAAGAATTTCATTTACAATCTGCAACAAGTGTTCTGACGAATGATATATGGCTTCTATATCTTTTTGTTTAGGGTGATCCTGACTGCGGATAATTTCCGCATAGCCAATAATTGATTGTAAAGGGGTTCTGATTTCATGGCTCATATTAGACAAGAACCGCTGTTTAGCCATTCCGTGGTATTCGGCTTCGTCTCTGGCAGCTTCCAGATCCTTTCTGTATTTATTGCTTCTTGTAATATCTGTTAAAATCAAATACAGTAATATCACTGTCAGCAGAAAGAATCCGATCATAATGAAACTAATCCGCTCAATTCCTGTATTGACAACCGCCTTTGCTTCAATCCCATTTTGTTCTATCTGCGCAACTACCTCCGCTTCAACTTTTCTGATGATATCCAGCATCTGGTTAATTAGCTGGTTATTTGCATTTGCCAGTTCAGCCTCCCGACTTAAAAAACGAGCACTTTTAATCCGCTGTTCTTTTTCAATAGTGCGGAGGGATTTTTTAAAACCCCTTGCGATGATAGTATCCCCAGATAAAGCTATGGTGTCTCTTTTTATCTTTTCCTCATTAGTAAGCTGATAAGATTGATTCGCATCCACCTCAGCTTTCTTTTTACCAAATAAGCGATTAAAGAAACCCTTCCTTTTTTCTTCATCGCCAGGAAATATCGTAACGGTAGATGTCTTTTTTTCTGTAGTAACCACAGTACTGTCCTGCTGCTGCGGACTCTGAGCTACGAGATCATTCAATTTCTGCACTTCAGATGTAAAATACTGATCATTTACCAGTCGCTCACGCACTTTTAAATAGTTGACGAACTGTTTATCTCTTTCAACTAAAAGTCGCTTAATAGACTTAATTCGCGCCAGCTGCACTGCATCATTTACATATAATCCCGCAAGTGTATCCAAAAGAGATCTTAAATCGGACGACTCCCTCGAATAATTATCGTTTTTTCCCGGAGAGTTGAAAGCCAGTTTTTTTTGCTGCTGGTCAAGACTGGAGACCTTTCGTGAAATTGCATTTACAACCCTAAGTTTTGCATTAGGCGTGGAGATGGTATCTACAGTAGCCAGCATTTCATTAAATGCAATTTTACTGACACCCCAGGCCAGAAACAGCGCAAAGAAGGCAAGTATAAAACCAACTATAATCTTACCTTTTGCCGCACTGAGAAAACTTTTCTGGGAAACACCTATCATTTTATAGTTTGAAATATATACTGTAAAGATAACAATGCCAGAAGTAAAATTGTTTATTTAAGACATTTAGCTATGGCCTGATCAATGTATGGCACTTCAAAAACGTATCCTGAGTCAAGTAATCTACCAGGCACAACCCATCTGCTTTTCAGAATCAGTTCTGTCTCCGTACGCATTACCCATGTACCTATCTGGAGCATCCATTTTGTGGCAGGAAGACCAAAAGGCATACCTGACGCCTTTCTGAAATGCTGCATCAGTTCAGCATTCATTATGGCATGGGGAGAGGAAACATTTAATGTGCCCTTAATCTCCTTATGTTCAATGATGAAATCAATTATGCCTTTCAAATCATCCTCATGGATCCAGCTAAAATACTGTTTTCCATCACCTTGTCTGCCGCCTAATCCATATTTAGCAAGATGGTGATAGTAAGGAAAAACACCGCCTTTGCTGCCTAACGTAATGGCAATCCTTAGCGCTGTCTGACGTACGCCTTCTATTTTATGTGCATAGAAGGCTTTCTCCCACGCTTCACATACCTCGACAGAAAAACCTTTACCTATCTCTCCCGTTTCCTCATCCTGAGGACGATCTTCTGCATGGCGATAAATTGTTGCAGATGCAGAATTGATCCATAATTCCGGAGGATGTTTCACTTTTTTTAAAGCCTCTCCCAATACATAAGTGGCATTGATCCTGGAAGAAAGGATCAATGCTTTATTTTCATCGTTATACCTGCAATTCACACTTTTGCCCGTGAGATTAATGAGTACATCTGCACCTTCAAGTTCCAGTGCCCATTCCCCCAGTGTAACAGCATCCCAATAAACACTTTTAACACCAGTAGAACCGGCCTGAGGAGAACGGCTGAAAATAACGACTTCATCTCCTTCTGAAATAAAATGGCCGGCCAGCATATTACCTATAAATCCTGAGCCTCCTGCAAGAATAACTTTTGACATAATTTTATTGATTAGATTATTTTACTGATTTACCTGTTTTTGCTGCTGAGCCCGCGTTCTCAGTTTGAAAAAGATCAGGAGGTTAAGAAAATGCATACCACCCAGAATGAGGATAATCCAGCCCACTTTACGACTGAGTACTTCTACCACCACCTGAATATCAGGGATAGTGCCGGCTTCTTTTAGCGCCAGACTCATGTAGCCTATATTTACTAAATAAAATCCCACCAGAAGAAGTCGGTTAACTGAATCAGCCAGCAGATTATTACCGTGAAAAATATCTACCAGAAATATTCTTCCATTTTTAAATAAAACCCTGGCTACCCAAATTGTCAGCACAATGCTGAGAACCAGGTAGATTGCGTAAGTTACGATAAAGTAATTCATGATATTTAGATTTAATTGTTTAGATTCTTATACTTTCAGTAATAATTGAAACTTATTGACAAATAAAAAACTATTTAAATAGTTTAAAGATGGATTTCCAAAACCAGCCTTCTTCTGCTTTTAACATCATCTCTAACGTTTTATTTACATTTCCCGCCAGTTTATTGATATCAGAAACAGACTTTTTAAAAGTTTTATATGCAGGATCTTTATCATCCCCCTTAATTGTGGAAAGTTCATTTAAAACCTTTATAACGGGGTCTAACTCTCTTCTTTTTCTCTCTTTAGCTACTTGTCTGGCTATATTCCAGGTGTCCTTATCAGCAAAGAAATATTCCTTTCGCTCACCAGGCTTCAGCTGTTTATCTATCAGTCCCCAATCCATTAAGTCGCGGAGATTCATGTTGGCGTTTCCTCTTGAAATATTTAATTCCAGCATGATATCTTCAGTTGTTAAAGCCTCAGGTGAAAGAAGTAACAAGGCATGCACTTGTGCCATTGTTCTGTTGATCCCCCACTCAGAGCCCAATTTCCCCCAGGACTCTATAAACTTCTGCTTTGCTTCAGGTAATTCCATATACAAATATAGCAAACTTATTAAACTTTCAAATATTATTGAAAGTTTAATAATAAACAAACAGTCGTTATTTACAGCTTTAAATCGTGTTGATCAGCAGCAGCCCCCATATGAATTAAAAGAGATTGCAGGCATGGTTACCAAAATTTATCATTAAAATTGTCTTATGTATTGGTACGAAGAAGAAGTGAAGAGCCTGGTTGCTAAAAGGGAAAAGCTAATAACTGAACCTGAAACTATTTTTTACGGCAGTTCCTCCATCAGGTTATGGGAAACGCTTCCAGAGGATTTCAAAAATTATGCTCCGGTAAACCTTGGTTTCGGCGGTTCTACATTGGCTGCTTGCGTATGGTTCTTTGATAGAATCGTACGTCCTTACGCTCCGAAAAGAATTATCTTTTATGCAGGAGATAATGATTTGGGCGATGGAAGAACACCAGAAGAGGTTTTTATATTCTTCCAGGCTTTAGTGATCAAAATAAAGGAGACTTATGGAACTATTCCATGTTATTTCATTTCCCTTAAGCCTAGTATAAAGCGATGGAATCTGCATAGTTCATTTGAATATGCAAACAAACTGATTTCAGATGAAATAAAAGAAAAGGAAAAACACTGGAGGTTTGTTGATATTGCGCCGCCTATGCTAGGTACCGATGGACAACCGCAAGCGAAATATTTCGACACCGACGGACTTCATCTGAGTATAGAAGGTTATAAATTATGGAAAGATCTTGTTATAAAAGAACTTACGTTATAATGACGTAGATTTAATGGGCATTTAATCTTAATATGGGATTGCTTAACTAGTTTTATTGTGCATGAAACGAGCCTATCACAACTGGTACAGTCAATCAATCGGAAGACAAATGGAACTGCTCGTTTTCGGGCATGCGGGAATGCCTGTATTATTTTTCCCAACCCGCTCTGCCAGATTCTTTGATTATGAAAACTGGGGCATGATAGGCGTCTTACAGAACAAAATAGATAGTGGTTTACTACAAGTTTATTGTGTGGACAGCATCGATCAGGAAGCTTTTTATAATTCGCAGACCTCTCCGGAAGAAAAAATGAATAAACATCTGCAGTATGAGCGCTATATCCTCGAAGAAGTGATCCCCTTCATCTATCAGCAGAACACCGATAACAATATTGTCTCTGCAGGCTGTAGTATGGGTGCCTTTCATGCAGTTAATATTGCATTTAAGCATCCCAGGTTATTCAAAAAAATTGTGGCCATGAGCGGACGTTATGATCTGACACAACAAATGGGGGATTTTCAGGATTTATTACAGGGCTACCGTAATGAAACGATTTATTATAACTCCCCAAACCAGTATCTTTCTAATATCAGTGATCCGGACCTGCTCAGCGAACTTAGAAAACTGAGTATTACGATTGCCGTTGGGGAGCATGACGCTTTTCTGGAAAACAATCGTCAATTGGACCGTATATTATGGGACAAAGAAATACAGCACGAATTTTATATCTGGGGCGGGGAAGCACACCGGTCGAAATACTGGAAACAGATGCTCGCCATTTATTTATAGACTGATTAATCTCTTTTAACGGGAGTTGGAGCAGTCATCGCATCTATTTCCTGCATATATTGTATATACGCTTCTTTATAAGTTAAACCAGAATTTTTCTCCTGAGTTATCCAATCTTTAAAATCGTCCAGATCACTTTGCACAAATCCTAACTTGATAAAAAGACTTTTATCGAGTTCCCAGTTTTTAACATTAACTTTTTTGTTCTCCAGTTCTTTATAGAGCAATACCCCAGCTACAAAATCTTTATAGGCCGGCGTTTTTTTATAATCAATCATGAAGTCTATAATAGTTCGATAGGTAGACGTACGTCCCTTTTCAATTTCAATAGCCATAATTTCTTTCAGCACATTACCTTTCAGCAATTGTACATCCACGTGATCAAAACTTCCCAGATGCTTTAAAATATCTACGTCACGTAAAAACAGCGAATCTGTGGGAACAACCTGATGATCTACAAAATAAGGCCTTTCGTCAAGCATAGATCTATAATCTTTGATTTGCTGACTATATGCTGCACTGGTTATAAATAGTGCAATGATTTGAAATATTAACGCGAATATATTTTTTGCAGGCAACTGAATCTTCATAAGTGAATGGCAAAGGTAGATAAATGATCATCAATCACAATTTAATAGCCAACAAGTAACATAACATTAACTAACCAATAAGTTAAAACTATAACCTTTGTTTTGTGTTAGAATTTAACATGAAAAAAATGGAAATAAATATCAGCTCAGACCTGCAAAAATTCATTGACAAATTTGAGCCAAATAAATTTAAACTGATGGCAAAAGGAATAGAGATCAGAGGTATTCGCGACATGCACAGAAACATTTGTCAGGCAAAAGATCTGATTGAAAGACTTGAACTTAATCTCACCGTTTCTCATAATGCAGAAATGCTCTCTTATGGGGGATTTGAAGTAAATAACATTTAAAGCAAACAAAATACTGATAAAATCCTGCCAGGATCACTGAGCAGGATTTTTCATTTTGCGCCTCTACCAAAAAGTGATTATTATGCTACAAAAAAACCCGCTCTACTTTCGTAAAGCGGGTTTGTGTAGCCCGTAGGGGAATCGAACCCCTATTTCCAGAATGAAAATCTGGCGTCCTAACCGGTAGACGAACGGGCCATTTCAAAGCGACTCACCTTTGCAGGTGCTGCTTCTCCAGGTAGCGGGGACCAGACTCGAACTGATGACCTTCGGGTTATGAGCCCGACGAGCTACCAACTGCTCCACCCCGCACTATATTTTTAATCTTGGTTTACTCAATAAATTGAGTAGCCCGTAGGGGAATCGAACCCCTGTTACCAGAATGAAAATCTGGCGTCCTCACCCCTAGACGAACGGGCCGCACTAATAAAACGATTAACTGTGCTTGTTAAAAGTTTTCCAGGTAGCGGGGACCAGACTCGAACTGATGACCTTCGGGTTATGAGCCCGACGAGCTACCAACTGCTCCACCCCGCACTATGTTGTTAATCAAAAACGCTAGTGTGCAACTAGCGTTTTTCTGTAGCCCGTAGGGGAATCGAACCCCTATTTCCAGAATGAAAATCTGGCGTCCTAACCGGTAGACGAACGGGCCATTTGAAGCGACTCACCTTTGCAGGTGCTGCTTCTCCAGGTAGCGGGGACCAGACTCGAACTGATGACCTTCGGGTTATGAGCCCGACGAGCTACCAACTGCTCCACCCCGCACTATTTATCAAGTTAAAACGCTTAAAGAATTAATCTTCGTTTGTTTTAAATTGGTCTGCAAAGATATATTTCGTTTCTTTGCAATGCAAATTTATTTTTAAAAAAAATTCAATGTCACATAAAGCAGGTTTCGTAAGCATAATAGGTAAACCAAATGTGGGAAAATCCACGTTAATGAATGCCCTGGTGGGGGAAAAGCTATCGATCATCACTCCAAAGGCCCAGACAACACGTCACCGTATTTTAGGAATGGTCAATGAAGAAAGTTATCAAATTGTTTTTTCGGACACTCCGGGCATCATAAAACCGCGTTACGGACTGCAGGATTCTATGATGAATTTTGTGAAAGGAGCACTAAGTGATGCCGATCTTATTTTGTTCGTTACGGATATTAATGAACAGTACGATGAAAACGATGTACTCGAAAAAATAATCAACTCTACTATCCCTATGATTGTACTGATCAATAAGATTGATGGTGCTACACAGGAGCAGGTAGATGAGAAGCAGGCTTACTGGCAGGACCTGCTTAAGCCTAAACATATTTTCGCCATCTCTGCGCTGCACAAATATAATCTGGATGGAATTATGGAGATGGTACTTGATTACCTGCCTGAGCATCCACCCTATTATGATAAAGAAGATCTGACGGACAAGACTCAGCGTTTCTTTGTTTCAGAAATTATCAGGGAAAAAATCTTCAACAATTACCAGAAAGAGATTCCATACAGTACTGAGGTGTTAATCACCTCCTTTAAAGAGGAAGAAAAAATCACTCGCATCAGTGCAGAGATTATTGTTGAACGGGATTCACAGAAAAATATCCTGATTGGCAAGGGCGGTGCAATGCTGAAAAAGGTTGGAACTGAAGCACGTAAGGATATTGAAAAGTTTTTAGACCAGAAAGTGTTCCTTGAAACGTTCGTAAAGGTACTTCCTGACTGGAGAAGTAAAAAGAACTATTTAAAAAGTTTCGGGTACGAAAATTAAACCTACCTTTGCAACCCCTTAATAATTAATACAATTCAATAAAAACACATGAGTAACATTATAGCAATCGTCGGAAGACCGAACGTAGGCAAATCCACCCTTTTTAACCGCTTAACTGAAAGTCGTAAAGCTATTGTTGATGATTTCAGTGGTGTCACACGCGATCGTCATTACGGCGTTGCGGAGTGGACAGACAAACAATTTACGGTAATCGATACCGGCGGTTATGTAGCAAATTCTGAAGATGTTTTTGAAGCTGCTATCCGTGAACAGGTAGTAATTGCCATCGAAGAGGCTTCAGTAATTCTGTTTATGGTTGATGTAGTGACAGGGATTACCAACCTGGACGACGATATCGCCCAATTGCTCCGCAGAAGTAAAAAACCTGTATTTATCGTTGTAAATAAAGTAGATAACACTTCTCTTGAAAATGATGCAGCTGTATTTTACGGCTTCGGATTGGGAGAAATCTATACCATATCGTCGATGACAGGTTCTGGTACAGGTGATCTGCTGGATGAAGTAATCACTCACTTTGAAGATATCCCTCTCGAAGATAACGGACTACCTAAACTGACCATTGTAGGTCGCCCGAATGTAGGTAAATCATCATTGATCAATGCTCTTATGGGCCAGGAAAGAAATATCGTTACACCTATTGCAGGAACAACACGTGATTCAATCCATATTCACTATAACCAGTTCGGCCATGAGTTCATGTTTATTGACACGGCTGGTCTGCGCAAAAAAACAAAGGTAAAAGAGAACATTGAGTTTTATTCTGTAATGCGTACAATTAAAGCCCTTGAAGAGGCTGATGTTGTGATCCTGATGATAGATGCAGTAGACGGATTAGAGTCGCAGGACGTGAATATTTTCCACCTTGCTGAGAAAAACAAAAAAGGCATCGTCATCCTTGTGAATAAATGGGATTTAGTAGAGAAAGACAATAAAACAATGAAGGCATTTGAAGAGCAGATCCGTCAGAAGTTACAACCTTTTACCGATGTGCCTATTGTCTTTACTTCGGTGATTTCAAAACAGCGTATTTTTAAAGCTGTTGAAACAGCTCTTGAAGTATTCAAGAACAGAGGTAAGAAGATTCCTACTTCTAAATTGAATGACGTGATGTTACCTATCATTGAAAATTATCCGCCACCAGCTTTAAAAGGAAAATACATCAAGGTTAAATACGTCACACAGATTAACGCGACATCTCCAATGTTTGCTTTCTTCTGTAACCTGCCTCAGTATATTAAAGAACCGTATAAACGTTTCATTGAGAACAAATTACGTGAGCACTTCGATTTTTCGGGTGTACCGATACAGATTTATTTCAGACAGAAATAAAACATAAAATTAGTATGGTTATTGCAGGCTTGATAAAGCTTGCTTAACCATACTATCATTTAAATTCAATGCCTTGTAATATCCGGCATCTCCTAAATGATACTTATAAAGTAAAGCTTTAAGATCATTGTAAATTACAGGCTTAGCAGCGACAAGTTGTTTGTTATCCACCTGAATACTCCTGCCCTGTATAAACTTGACAAAATCCTTATAATCAGTCTCGCTGATGGTAAATGAAGATAGATTCTGCTCCAGATAGTCTGCTGTATAGCGATTTGCCAGGACATCAAATACATAGTCCACCAATACTTTTTTCGTCAGCAATGCCCCATAGAATTTGTTCATTCCTGTAGTATCCATCTTCACATAAATGTCCGGTTGTATACCGCCTCCTGCAAATACCTTCTTTCCCGATCCGGTAATAAAAGCAGCATTTTTTTTCAGGCTGTCTTTGGAACTTAATACTTTCTCTGTCAGTTCCCCATCATTAAAACGGTCATCTATTTCATTCTGATAAGCAGTGTATCCCTTCTTGTATGATTTTTGAATACTACGGCCTAGAGGTGTATAATAGCGGGCTATGGTCAGGTTCAATGCAGATCCGTCACCAAATGGAAACTGCTCCTGTACCAGGCCTTTTCCAAAAGAGCGGCGACCTATAATAATTCCCCTGTCCAGATCCTGCACGGCACCGGCAAGGATTTCACTTGCAGAAGCGGAATTTTCATTAATTAATACGGCTAGCTTTCCATCTTCAAACTCTCCACCGCCTGTCGCGATATAGTCTGTGCGGGGTTCATGTTTACCCTGAGTATATACAATGAGTTTATTTTCAGGCAGAATCTGATTGGCAAGCCCCGTTGCGGCAGTAAGATACCCTCCCCCATTATCACGGAGATCAAGTATCAGCTTTTTCATTCCCCTAGCTTTTAGCGCTCTTACCGATTCCACAAAATCTTTATCCGTATTTGCGCCAAACTCACTAATCCGTATATATCCCGCTTCATTACTCAACATATAAGCAGCATCAATACTGCTTACATTTACACGACCACGTTTGACTGTTAGCAAAGAAGGATGGTTATTTCCGGCACGTACGATCAGCAGCTGTACAGGAGTACCGCTCCTGCCTTTGATCTTACCAATCATTTTTTCACGCGGTAATTTTTTACCGCTTACAAAAACACTATCAATTTTAAGAATCTTATCTCCGAGCTTTAGACCGGCATTCGCAGCAGGTCCGTCTTTTATCACATTTACAACCAACAGGGTATCCTTCAAAATGTAATACTCTATTCCTATTCCATCAAAGCTGCCTTCCAGCACTTCTGTCTGCTCACTCGCTTTCGCTGGCGGCAAATACACACTATGCGGATCCAGTTGGTGCAACAAGCTGTCAATCTCGGTATGACTTAAGGTATCAGCATCAATTTCATCAACATAATTTCTATTGATCAGATTGATAATCTGATCAACTTTTTCTGCGTTGTTATCTGCATACTGTACATTCCTCTGAAAGGTGAAACCCTGATCCTTTAAAAACTTATAGCCCAGGAACATCCCGCCAATCAAAGTAGCTGAATAAGTAAGCGCAATAAGAAGATTCTGGCGGGTAGTTGGTTTCATGTAAAAGTTGTTGCACAAAGCTATAAAATTACCCTGTCAATTATTCATTAACGTGCCTGATTTCTATTTGTTTTTTATAAATTCATATCAATTGTCTGATCGCTTCGGCAGATTTCACCATTTTTTGCATTAATAGCAGTCGTTAAAAAGAAATTGCTGATTTTTACGTCATCTTACCCGTCGTTTTGCAGAAGATCTGTTGAAGGCAAAAATAGTAACCATGTAAATTTTATCATATGATACGCGTAACCGAACAAGAGTCAAAGTACAACAACATTGATAAAATGGATGTGCTTGAAATTCTTAAAGGCATAAATAATGAAGATAGAACAGTTCCTTTAGCGGTAGAAAAATCTCTTCCGCAAATTGAGAAACTGGTTGTAGCTGTTGCTGAACGAATGAAGGCCGGCGGAAGGCTTTTTTATATTGGAGCAGGTACCAGTGGCAGACTGGGTGTGGTTGACGCATCAGAATGCCCTCCTACTTTCGGAGTTCCTTTTGACGAGGTAGTTGGTATTATTGCAGGGGGAGATAAAGCCATCAGGCAAGCAGTAGAAAATGCAGAAGATGATGCGCAACAGGCATGGATGGACCTTAAAGCATTCAATATTAATGAAAAGGATTGTTTAGTAGGTCTCGCCGCTTCAGGAACTACGCCTTATGTGGTTGGCGGCTTATTAGCAGCCAAAGCACATGGGGTATTAACCGGATGTATCGTTTGCAATGAAGGAGGACCTGTTGCTGAAGCCAGCGACTTTCCTGTCGAAGTAGTCGTAGGTCCCGAGTTTTTAACCGGCTCAACGAGAATGAAATCGGGTACCGCACAAAAATTAGTACTGAATATGCTGAGCACCACGGTCATGATCAAACTCGGACGCGTTAAAGGCAATAAAATGGTAGATATGCAGTTAACCAATCATAAGCTGGTAGACAGAGGCACACTGATGGTCATGACTGAATTAAATATTGATTATAAAGAAGCTGAAGACTTGCTCCTCCGCTATGGAAGTGTAAGAAAAGCTGTAGAAGCCAGCAATAAATAAAGGGCAATGCACGAAATAGAACCATATTACCGCTGGCGGGATGATTATATCGCCGCTGAAGATCCACGATCCCCATTTTATAACACAGAGTATTCGGAGTTTTACTATGATAAACAATTATACAATTTTCTGATTCACCCACAGTGGGATGATTTTGGTTCCAGCACACTGTATATTAAAGTGCTATATGTTGACTACGACCATAATTATGCGATCATAGAATTTATAGGCGAATGGAACGATGCCATCTCTAACGATATCATGTTACTGAAACGGGAGATACTTGAACTTATGATAGACGAAGGAATAAATAAGTTCATCCTGATTGGAGAGAATATTCTCAACTTTCATTCTTCGGAAGACAGTTACTACGAGGAGTGGTTTCAGGATGTGGATGAAGGCTGGATTTCCGGAGTTAATTTTATGCCGCATGTAATTGAAGAATTCAGGAGCAGCAATATCGATTATTATATCAATTTTGGTGGGCAGCTTGACGATTTGGCATGGAGAACACTTAAACCTATCCAGATCTTCCATAAAGTTGAAGAAATTCTGACAAAAAGACTAGGGGCATAACTTTTGCTTGGTTAAAATAACTTGTATATTTAATTAAAATTTAAACACAAATGGATAACAATAATGATTACAACTGGTCTCAAAAGTCAGTTTTTGTAGAGAACCAGACGGGTGCTGTAGCAAAGAAGTTCTTTGCAAGCGTATTCTTATGGATGTTCGTGGCTTTGGGCATTTCGACACTTTCATCATTGTACATGGCTAACACGCCGGAGATGCTGGAGTACCTGAGAAATCCTGAAACGCTCAGACTAACAACCCTTGGTTATATCGTGATGTTTGCTCCGCTCGGACTTGTCCTGCTGATGAGCGCTGGCTTAAATAAATTGTCTTATGGAGCCTTGATAGGCGTATTCCTCCTATACTCTATTCTTACCGGAGTAAGTTTAAGTGCTATCCTTCTGATTTATACTTCAGGTTCAGTGATAGGCTGCTTTGCAGCAGCTGCCGGAATTTTTGGTTTAATGGCTGTATTGGGCTATACTACAAATACCGACTTAAGTAAATTCGGACCGATCCTTATGGTTGGTGTAATTGGATTGGTCATTGCCAGTTTAATCAATATGTGGTTAAAAAGCCCTGGATTTGATTATGTGATGAGTTTTGTAGGTGTAGCGATCTTCACCGCATTAACGGCTTACGACGTACAGAAATTGAAACGCATTGGTGCAGGAATTGAAGAAAACGGAGATACTATCGCTGCTGATGATACTAAGAAATTAGCCATCATGGGTGCATTGTCATTGTATCTTGACTTCCTGAATATCTTCTTGTTCCTATTAAGAATATTTGGCGGAAGAAAATAGTTAATCCAGGAATTTCAGAATATTATATCGAAGGCCACGCAGTTTTGCGTGGCCTTTGCAATTTTATTGGGTTTACACAGCAATTCCTTGGAATTGATTTTTCTTTATTGCATTTTTGTATCCGCTTATAAAGAAAGACGGAGGGATTAGACCCTGCGATGTCTTAGCAACCTGTGCTTACAAGGTGCTACATTCTACTAGAACGTTACGTACGTTCCTGAAAGATAAGTTAGAAGTCGATCCATCCGGATTTTCGAATAAGCCTGTTTAATAACCTTTTTTACATCTGTTAAAATATTCTGTAGAGTAGTTTAAGATGTCCCGAAGGGTTACGCATCAACATAGACAATGAGCATTAGAGAAGAGTTAGAAAAAAGAATATTAATTATAGATGGTGCAATGGGTACAATGATCCAGCGCTATATCCTGACGGAAGAAGATTTCAGGGGTGAGCGCTTTAAAGATCACCCATGTGATGTAAAAGGAAATAACGACCTGCTGAACATCACTCGTCCTGATATCATCAAAGCTATCCATACGGAATACTTAAAGGCAGGCACTGACATTATTGAAACCAATACTTTTAGCACTCAGCGTATTTCACTGGCAGATTACCAGATGGAAGAACTGGATTATGAAATGAGCTATGAGGGCGCCAAAATAGCCAGGGAGGCAGTCGATGAATTTATGATCGCTAATCCTGACCGCAGATGTTTTGTCGCAGGAGCCATAGGCCCCACTAACCGCACATTATCACTTTCTCCTGATGTGAATGATCCGGGCTACCGGGCACTGACGTTCGACCAGCTGATGGATGCCTATTATGAACAGGTAAAAGGTTTGGTTGATGGTGGTGCAGATGTGTTATTAATAGAAACGATTTTTGATACGTTAAATGCCAAAGTGGCCATATTTGCCATTAAAAAATATGAAGAAATCATAGGTCGTAAACTGGAGATTATGATCTCGGGAACGATTACTGATGCTTCCGGCAGGACTTTATCAGGCCAGACAGTAGAAGCTTTCTTAAATTCGATTATCCATGCAAAACCACTGAGCATCGGTTTTAACTGTGCTTTGGGTGCGAAAGACATGAGACCGCATATTGAGGAGCTCTCTGCAAAAGCAGGCTGTTATGTTTCTGCTTATCCAAACGCAGGTTTGCCGAATGAATTTGGTGCATATGATGAAATGCCTGGTGAAACTGCACTACTTGTAGCAGATTTTATTGAGCACGGTTTTGTAAATATTGTTGGTGGTTGTTGTGGAACTACGCCAGACCATATCGCTGCCATAGCAGCTAAGGCCAAAAATATAACTCCAAGAAAAATACCTGTTCTGGAACGCTATCTGCGTTTAAGTGGCTTGGAGCCCGTAACGATCACTCCTGAAAGTATGTTCGTTAATATTGGTGAAAGAACAAATATCACCGGATCACCTAAATTCTCCAAATTGATTTTAAGCGGTGATTATGAAGCCGCACTAGCTGTAGCCAGACAACAGGTTGAGGGCGGAGCTCAGGTAATCGACGTAAACATGGATGAAGGGATGCTTGATTCTGAGGCTGCAATGACTAAGTTTTTAAACCTGATTGCTTCAGAACCCGATATTTCTAAACTACCGATCATGGTAGATAGCTCAAAATGGAGCGTAATTGAGAACGGCTTGAAGTGTCTGCAGGGAAAGGGAATTGTCAACTCCATTTCTTTAAAGGAAGGTGAGGATAAATTCCGGGAAAGTGCCCGCAAAATTATGAACTATGGCGCTGCCGTAGTAGTAATGGCTTTTGATGAAGACGGACAAGCTGATAATTTTGAACGCAGAAAAGAAATCTGCAAACGTTCTTATGATATCCTGGTTGGTGAAATAGGTTTTCCTGCAGAAGATATCATTTTTGATCCGAACATATTAACCGTTGCAACCGGACTGGAAGAACACAATAATTATGCAGTAGATTTCATCAATGCTGCCAGATGGATTAAAGAAAACCTGCCCTACGCAAAAGTGAGTGGTGGTGTTTCCAATATATCCTTCTCTTTTAGAGGTAATAATACGGTTCGTGAAGCAATGCACTCCGCATTCTTATACCATGCAATTAAAGCTGGTCTGGATATGGGAATTGTAAATGCCGGGATGCTGGAAGTTTATGAAGCTATCCCAAAAGATTTGCTGGAACGCGTGGAAGATGTATTGCTGAATCGAAGAGAAGATGCAACAGAACGACTGGTAGACTTTGCCGAGACAGTAAAGTCGAAAGGAAAAGAGCTGGTCAAAGATGAAGAATGGAGAAAAGAATCGGTAGAATCCCGCCTCTCTCACTCACTCGTTAAAGGGATTATTGAATACCTGGATGATGATGTGGAAGAAGCGAGACAACAGTACCCTCGACCAATTCATGTGATTGAAGGCCCTTTAATGGACGGAATGAATATTGTTGGTGATCTCTTTGGCGCCGGAAAAATGTTCCTGCCACAGGTAGTGAAATCTGCCAGGGTAATGAAAAAGGCGGTAGCTTATCTTCTTCCTTTTATTGAACAGGAAAAACTGGATAATCCGGATGGGGATCAGAGTTCATCTGCGGGAAAAATTCTCTTGGCAACAGTAAAGGGTGATGTACACGATATCGGAAAAAATATTGTAGGTGTGGTCTTGGCCTGTAATAATTTTGAGATTGTAGATATGGGTGTAATGGTTCCTGCACAGGAAATCATCAAAAAAGCAAAAGAGATCAATGCTGATATTATTGGTCTGAGCGGATTGATTACTCCTTCTCTGGATGAAATGGTACATTTTGCTAAAGAAATGGAACGTGAAGGTTTTACGGTACCCCTGCTGATAGGTGGCGCTACTACTTCCAGAATACATGCAGCCGTTAAGATCGCTCCTAATTATTCTGGTGCAGCAATTCATGTGCTGGATGCATCAAGAAGTGTAACGGTTTGCAGCACACTGATGAACCCGGATACACGTGGCGCCTATATCGATAATATCCGGTTGGAATACGACAAAGCACGTGAAGCACATTTAAATAAAAGATCAGACAAACGCTTTAAGACAATTGAAGAGGCCAGAACAGATAAATTCCAGATAGATCCGGAGCTGGTAGCTCCCGCTCCTGCTTTTACGGGAACGAAAACTTTTGAGGATTATCCGCTGGAGGAACTGGTTCCTTATATTGACTGGACGCCATTTTTTCATACCTGGGAACTCAGAGGAAGTTACCCTAAAATATTTAACGATAAGCTGGTGGGTGACGAAGCCAGAAAACTATTCGATGATGCACAGGTATTACTGAAAAAAATCGTAGCAGAGAAATTGCTTACGGCAAAGGCAGTAATTGGCTTCTGGCCGGCAAATGCTGTTGGTGATGACATTTTACTGGAAGCAGAAGGTCAGCCTGTTACGATACATACCTTACGTCAGCAAGCAGAAAAAGTAGCTGGTGAACCTTATTATGCGCTTTCAGATTTTGTCGCACCCAAAGAGACCGGCGTACAGGATTATTTTGGCGGTTTCGCGGTAACAACAGGTATAGGATGCGACGAAATGGTAGCAGAGTTTGAAGCCAACCATGACGATTATAACAGTATCATGGCAAAAGCACTGGCAGATCGTTTAGCGGAAGCCTTTGCTGAGCGTATGCATGAGCTGGTACGTAAGGAATACTGGGGTTATGCGAAAGATGAACATCTGAGCAGTGAAGATCTCATCAAAGAGGAATACACGGGAATCCGTCCTGCTCCGGGTTATCCGGCATGTCCTGACCACACAGAAAAAGAAACGCTTTTTGAACTGCTTGGTGCAGAGCAAAAAATCGGACTTCGCCTCACGGAAAGTTTTGCCATGTACCCTACCGCAGCAGTAAGCGGATTTTATTTTGCACACCCACAATCAAGATACTTCGGCCTGGGGAAAATAACCAAAGATCAGGTGGAAGAATACGCAGTCAGAAAAAACATGTCTCTGGAAGACACAGAAAGATGGCTTAGCCCTAATTTAGCTTATTAAACCACAATTATTTACTGATGAAAATCACGGACCACATCACCAATGCTAAGGGTAAAACCCTTTTCTCATTTGAATTGCTGCCGCCTGTTAAAGGAAAAAGTATCACCGATATATACGATGCTATTGATCCCTTAATGGAATTCAATCCGCCTTTTATTGACGTAACCTATCACAGGGAAGATTATATTTATAAACAGCATGACAATGGTTTACTGGAAAAAGTTTCCTACAGGAAACGTCCGGGTACAGTAGCCATCTGTGCTGCAATCATGAACAAATATAAAGTAGATGCGGTACCTCATTTGATCTGTGGCGGTTTTACGAAAGAAGAAACAGAAAATGCATTGATTGACCTGCAATTTCTTGGGATAGATAATGTACTGGTCTTGCGTGGTGATGCACGTCATGCTGATTCATCATTTATTCCCACGCCAGGAGGCCATGCTTTCGCTACGGATTTATTAGGTCAGGTAACGGATATGAATAACGGTCGCTATCTTTTTGAAGATCACTCTGCTTTCCAAACAGACTTCTGTATTGGTGTAGCGGGTTATCCGGAGAAACATTTTGAAGCGCCAAATCTGAAGACTGATTTCAAATACCTGAAGAAAAAGGTAGAAATGGGCGCCGAATTTATCGTTACACAAATGTTTTTTGACAATAAAAAGTATTGCGAATTTGTTGAGCAATGCCGTAGTAACGGGATAAATGTCCCCATTATTCCCGGATTAAAACCGATCACTTCTTCTAAACAACTGATCAGCCTGCCTAAAATTTTCCACATTGACTTACCAGAAGACCTGACTGAAGCAGTACAGCAATGTAAAAATGAGAAAGAAGTAAAAGAAGTTGGAATTGAATGGATGATACAGCAGTGCAAAGAGTTAATCAATGTTGGCGCTCCAGTATTGCACTTTTACACCATGAGTAATCCGGAACCTACGAAAAGAATTGCCCAGGCAATATTTTAACATCAGCAGGCCATTTTACTTATCTGCAATTTTTTTGGCAGATTCTTTGTACATTCCACTATCTAAGGAGATTGCTATGAGAAGAATGACATTGGTAGTACTTGCGGTGATGGGTACGTTATCCGCGTGTAATACGCTGAAAAATGTAGTTGAGGCAAGTTCTGACCTATCTAAGTTAGGCGGAACCTGGGAACTTGATTATGTTTCTGGTCCAAGGATAGCATTCAATGGCCTGTATCCTGCTAAAAAGCCAGTACTGGCTTTCGACATTCAGGAGAAAAGAGTAACAGGTAATAGCAGCTGTAATTCTTTTTCAGGGAAACTGATTGCGGATGACAGTTCTATTAATTTCAATGAGCCACTGTTAATGACCAAAATGGCCTGCCCTGGCGAAGGTGAAGCTATTTTTCTTGAGACAATAAAAAAGGTAAATAAATATACCATTACTGGTGATACTACGCTGAACTTCCTGATGGGCGATATTGCGATCATGAGGTTCCATAAAATAAAATAAGCTTATTCTGTGACCAAAAAGCAGGGCCCTTTTATGAGGAGCCCTGCTTTTTTATTTAATTTGATGCAAGCAGAAAATGTTTAAAATCTTCAAAATCAAATTGCATTGGAGTCGAATTCTTCACCTTACTTTTCAATACTTCCACCTGCGAAGGAATAACTATTTCAGCTCCTATTTCCTCGGTGAATACGTCAGGAAACTTGCATGGATGGGCTGTCGATAAAAACACAAACGTATCATCTGCTGAATGGAGTTGTTTTTGATAATCCTGAACAGCGAGCCATGCAATAGCAGTATGCGGACAAGCTACATAATTGAATTGTTTGTAGATATCTGCGATAGCACTCACTGTTTCCTCGTCCGTATACCGATAGCTTTTTACAATCTGCGCCAGTTGATCTCTGTCGCCTTCAAACATATCCATTATTCTCACCCAGTTGCTTGGCGCGCCAACATCCATTGCATTGGCGTAGGTTTGTACAGAAGGTCTTGTTTCATAAACACCACTCTCCATAAATCGTGGAACAGTATCATTTGCATTTGTTGCGGCAATGAACTTTGTTACCGGTAATCCCATCTTATATGCTAATAAACCAGCACCTATATTGCCGAAATTACCACTGGGAACTGAAAACACTATCTTTCTTTTTCCGGCACGGTATAACTGCGCAACAGCATTAAAATAATAGAAAGTCTGCGGGATCAGCCTGGAAATATTGATTGAGTTTGCCGAAGTAAGCCTGAGCACAGCGTTCAGTTCTTTATCTGCAAAAGCTTGTTTAACTAAATGCTGACAGTCGTCGAATGTCCCATCAATCTCTATCGCCCTGATATTTTGTCCATTACTGCACAGCTGCAATTCCTGAATATCACTCACTTTACCTTTAGGATAAAGAATAGTGACACGCGTATTTGGAACCCCCAGAAAACCGAGTGCAACGGCACCACCGGTATCACCTGAAGTGGCTACCAGCACATCGAGCATCTTCTCGTTGTCTTTCAGGAAATAGGCCATAATGCGGCTCATAAAACGGGCACCAAAATCTTTAAAGGCCAAAGATGGTCCGTGGAACAGTTCAAGTACATAAGTCTGTTCATTTAACTGCTTTACTGGCGCATCAAAATTAATTGCATCTTCAATAATAGCTTTCAGATCATCTGCAGGAATATCATCTTGTAACAATGCAGAGGCTATTGTATAAGCAATTTCCGGCAAGGTATATTGATCCAGGTGCTGAAGAAATTCATCATCCAGCACAGGAATAGTTACCGGCATATATAAGCCTTTATCCAGGGGCATACTGTTAAAAACAGCCGATTGAAAATCTACTTTTAAATCATGGTTATTGGTACTGTATAATTTCATTATCTTATATTTTTAATCAAGTATTACCGGGCCTTTTTTGTTAACTGATGATACAAATGAGAGACTATTGATCTGGATTGATTTCAACTGCTTTTGCAGCGCAGCGGTGATCAGCCGAGCTGTCGCTTCATCTTTTGTCAACGCAAAAACAGAGGGACCAGAGCCCGAAATACCAAAACTAATGGCACCCATTTCCATGGCGATACTTCTCATCTTATAGAAATCAGGAATTAAGATAGAGCGGGTAGGCTCAACCAGTACATCAACCATACTACGGCCAATCAGGTCGTAGTCCTTCATAAATAAACCGGTAACTAATCCTGCAACATTTCCCCATTGTTTTACCGCATCTTTTAACAAAACTTTAGAACGAATCATCTGACGCGCATCTTTTGTAGGTACATCTACCTCCGGATACACAATTGCAGCATACATTTCTTCGGGAAAAGGCAATGAGATCACATCCAGTGGTTCGTAACTTCTGATCAATACAAAACCGCCAAGCAAAGCAGGTGCTACATTATCCGCATGACCATAGCCGCAGGCCAGTTCTTCGCCTTTCATGGCGAAAGGAACAAGCTCCTGGTTAGTCAGCAGGTTATCAAACAAGGTATTAACAGCAAACAAACCCGCGACAGTACTTGCAGAGCTTGAACCTAATCCGCTGCCAATTGGCATCTTTTTATGCAATTCAATGGATACACCTGCATCAGGGCGACCAATATGTTTTAGGTAGTCCTGCACACTGGCACTCACTGTATTTTTTGCAGGATCAAGTGGCAGGCGACCATCATCACCGGTAATTTTTGTAATGATTACACCTGGCTTATCTGTCAGATGCATTATCACTTCATCGCCCGGTGCATTCACCGCAAAACCCAGGACATCAAATCCACAGACTACATTTGCAACCGTAGCGGGAGCAAAAACTTTTACTGAATTTCTCATTTCTTGCCTACGTTTATAATGTCAGCAAATACACCAGCAGCTGTAACTTCAGCACCGGCACCAGGACCTTTAATCACTAAGGGACGCACCTTGTAACGATCCGTGGTAAATGAGATGATATTATCACTGCCCGAAAGCATGTAAAACGGATGTGCATCATCTACCATCTGTAAAGTAATGGCTACTTTTCCATCCTCCAGCTTACCGATATACCTCAATACTTTTCCGTCATCCGCAGCCTGTTTTTTGAGGTCTTCAAAATACGCAGCATTATTTTCCAGTTCCTGATAAAAATCTGCTACACTTTCTGCAGCCATACATGCAGGTGGCAGCATGCTCTGAATACTTACATCTTCAACTTCCAGCGGATAACCAGCATCACGTGCCAGAATCAGCATCTTGCGCATAAAATCCTTTCCATTTAAATCATCACGCGGATCCGGCTCTGTATATCCTTTATCCTGTGCATCTTTTACGATCTCATGAAAACGTACTTCGTCTTTAAAATTATTGAATATATAAGAGATTGTTCCTGAAAGAATAGCTTCAATACTAAAGAGATTATCGCCGCTCATCATCAGGTCCTTCAGGGTGCGTATAATAGGCAGTCCTGCACCTACATTGGTTTCATAATAAAAATCCACACCATATTTTCTTGCAGCATTCTTAAATGATTCATACTGCGCATATTCTGCAGAATTACCTATTTTATTACAGGTCACAATAGAAATACTGGATTCCAGAATTTCCTGATAAAAGTTAACCGGATTGGCACTCGCAGTATTGTCCACAAATACACAATTAGGCAGGTTCATCGCTTTCATCTTCTGTACAAATTCTTTGAGATCTGCCGGCTCAGCGTGCTGCTCCAGTTCACTTTCCCAATTTTCCAGATCCAGCGCTTCATTGCTTAAATACATCTGCCGTGTATTGCTGATCCCCATCACCTTTACTTCAAGATCATTGTTTTTCGCCAGCAAAGGACTTTGTACCAGCAACTGACGGAATAACGTTTTGCCAATGTTGCCTGTGCCCAGGCAAAATACATGGAGTGTCTTTTTAAGATCGGCAAAAAAGGCATCGTGAACTGCATTTACTGCTTTTGACAGATCTGTTTTAGAAACAATTACCGATATATTATATTCTGAGGAACCCTGTGCAATCGCACGCACGTTAATTCCGTTTCTACCTAAAGCGTAGAATAACTTGCCAGACATACCAGGGGTATGTTTCATATTCTCTCCAACAATGGCAAGGATAGACAAGCCGTTTTCTACCTGCGGATATTCCAGTTTCTTGGCTTGCAATTCGAGTTCAAATTCCTTACTGATAATAGCCAGCGCTTTTAATGCATCTGCAGGTTTAACTGCAAAAGTGATACTATGTTCGGAAGACGACTGTGTAATGAGCACAACGTTGATCTGCTCACGTGATAATAAAGAGAAGAGGCGACCGCTAAAACCGGCTTTACCTACCATACCACTGCCTGATAAATTCAGCACACTAATTTCATCGATAGATGAGATTCCTTTGATAGGTAAATCTGATACATTTCCGCCATGACGGATATAAGTACCTTCAAAATCCACATTAAATGTATTCTTTATAACAATAGGAATCTTCTTAAGGAAAGCAGGGATCATTGTTGGCGGATAAATCACCTTCGCACCAAAATAAGAGAGTTCCATAGCTTCAGTATAGCTCAACTCAGGCAGTGAAAATGCTTTCTCCACCATTCGTGGATCAGCCGTTAACATACCATCTACATCTGTCCAGATTTCAATCTGACTCACATTAAGTGCAGATCCCCATATGGCTGCAGTGAAATCACTTCCTCCCCTGCCCAGCGTAGTAATGCGTCCTTCGTTATTACTCGCGATAAATCCGGTTACAAATAAAAGATGATCTTTATTTGAGTTGTAGAAATCCTGAATCAGCATCTCTGTTAATTCCGTATTTACTTTAGCCTGCCCGAAATTACTATCTGTTTTGATCAGTTCGGCACCATCAACTGCAACCGCATTGGAAAAACTCTGCCTGGCGATGTGGCTTACCATAAATGTTGAACAACGCTCACCATAACTCAGGATCAGGTCCCTGGTTTGAGGACTTAATTCTTTCAAATGGTATACGGATTGAAGGATATCCTCCAGCTCATTAAAATATATCTTTAATTTAGTGAATACCGGATTTTGTGCCGATGCTGGCAATAATGTTTTTACAGCCTCAAAATGCTTGTTTTCAATTTCTTTCAGTTCAATTGCATAGTCTCCCGCTACCTGCGCTTTTTCTGCCATGGACTGTAGAAGATTGGTTACGCCATGCATGGCAGACAATACAACTACCGGATAATCGTCCTGACCGGATTGCCGGATCACATCAATCAGTGTACTGATGCTCGCTGCGGAACCAACTGATGTACCTCCAAATTTTAAAATCTTCATATTTGTTTTAAGTTAAAAAAAAAGCGCCTTCCCTGATTAGAGGAAGGCGCTTAATGTGGTTTCTTTATTTTTCAATTTATACCATTAGCTCACCTGCCTCCCGGAATAGCCGGTGGTGGTAATAATAATGGATGTAATAGTTGAGTTAATGTTCATAGTTTTTTTGCTGCAGCAACGTTCTTCTGTGCTGCACCGTAAAGTAAAGTTATATTTTTATCATTAGCAAACGTTTTAACAAATTATTTTGATCAGCAGCAAAACTGTTTTGTATAATCCTTTTTTAATACCTTTACTGCATATAATATGCACGGATTAGTAATAAAATCAACAGGAAGCTGGTATCAGGTACATGGAGAAGATGGCCAGGATTACGACTGCAGGATTAAAGGTAAGTTCCGCATCAAAGGAATTCAGACGACAAATCCTATTGCAGTTGGAGACCAGATCGAATTTGAAATGGAGCCCAATTCAAATACCGGGGTAATCTTCAAACTTCAGGAGCGCAAGAATTACATCATCAGGAAGTCTATTAACTTATCTAAACAGGCACAAATCATTGCTGCTAATTTAGATCAGGCATTTCTGGTAGTGACATTGGTTTCTCCCCGCACCTCTTTAGGTTTCATTGACCGTTTTCTGGTTACTGCTGAAGCCTACAGAATTCCTGCGACACTGATATTTAATAAACTTGACCTTTTCAATGAAGACGGTCTGGCTGTTCTGGCAGAATACAAAAGTATCTACGAGAATATAGGCTATCCATGTTATGAAGTCTCGGCATTGGAAGGAACCAATATTCCATTAATAGAAAGTTTATTGAAAGATCAGACCACTTTATTTTCCGGCCATTCAGGTGTTGGAAAATCAAGCCTGATCAATGCCCTCTTACCAGGCAGGAGTATAAAAACCGGAGAAATTTCTGAGTCGAGCGACAAGGGCCAGCATACCACAACTTTTGCAGAAATGCATACACTTCCCTTTGGCGGTTATCTGATAGATACACCAGGTATCAGGGAACTGGGTATTTATGACATCAGACCAGAAGAGCTTGGCCATTATTTCAGGGAAATGCGGGATACGATGCATTTATGTAAATTCCATAATTGTCGCCACATCAATGAACCTGGTTGTGCAGTTTTAGCTTCAATTGAAAATGGAGAAATAGAAGTGAGCAGATATGAAAGTTACCTGAGTATCTTCCATGGAAACGAAACACGGGCTTAACACACATGCGGGCAGTTATACAAAGAGTAACATCAGCCAGCTGCATGGTAGACGGAAAAGTTACCGGAGCCATAGCTAATGGGTCTCTGGTCTTGTTAGGTATTGAAGAAAGCGATCATCAGGAAGACCTGGAATGGCTTGCGCAAAAAATAGTGAACATGCGGATTTTTGCTGATGAAAATGACCTGATGAATAAATCGCTGACAGATACAAATGGAAATATATTATTGATTAGCCAGTTCACGCTGTTTGCTGCTACAAAAAAAGGTAACAGACCTGGCTTTACCAGGGCAGCGCGACCAGACAAGGCAGTGCCTTTATATGAAGCCATGATCACTCAGTTAAGTGCTTTACTCAACAAACCGGTTGAAACAGGAATTTTTGGTGCGGATATGAAAGTCAGCCTGGTGAATGACGGTCCTGTTACGATCTTAATAGACACAAAAAACAAAGAATAATATGACTATACAGGAGGCACAAGACACCGTAGATCAATGGATCAACACCACCGGAGTACGTTATTTTAATGAGCTCACCAATACCGCTATTTTGATGGAGGAAGTAGGAGAAGTAGCCAGGATCATGTCGCGTAAATATGGCGAGCAGTCTTTCAAAAAAAGCGATGAAGCGGTTGACCTGGGAGATGAAATGGCTGATGTTTTATTTGTGCTGATCTGCCTGGCTAATCAGACTGGCATTAATCTGACCGAAGCAATGGAAAAGAACCTGATCAAAAAGAGTATTAGAGATGCCGACAGGCATAAAAACAATGATAAATTAAAATAAAAGCGCTTTTATAACTGCGCTTTTATTTTTAAAGCAGCTTCTGCCAGCTCTTCCTGTGAAGGATTTAATTTAGGTTTGCTAAAGTTCATGTCGCCCACCGAATTCATCGGAATCAGGTGAATATGTGCATGCGGGACTTCCAGACCAATTACGGCCATTCCAACTTTTACACATGGGAAAGCTTTTTTGATCCCTCCGGCAACAATCTTTGCAAATAAAGTGAGTCCAAAATAACTTTCCTCATCCATATCAAAGATATAATCAATTTCTGTTTTGGGGATCACCAATACATGCCCCATTGTCAATGGACTAACATCCAGAAACGCAAGAAATTCTGTGGTTTCTGCTACTATATGTGCCGGAATCTCACCAGCTACGATTTTGGAAAAAATAGTTGCCATTGCGTTTTCTTATCTGCTGATTTCTAATATTTCAAATTCTATCGTTCCTGCAGGAACTTCAATCTCCGTCTTATCTCCTACAGATTTCCCTAAAAGACCTTTTGCAATGGGTGATTTTACAGATATCTTTCCTGTTTTCAAATCGGCTTCAGATTCTGCAACGAGCTGATAACTCATAGTCGCACCATTTTTTAAATTCTTGATTTTAACAATGGATAATGCCAGCACCTTAGAAGTGTCTAACTTTGATTCATCGATTAACCTTGCTGAAGCCAGTGTAGCATTCAATTTAGATATTTTTGCCTCATGCAGTCCTTGTGCCTCTTTAGCTGCATCATATTCAGCATTTTCAGATAGATCGCCTTTATCCCTAGCTTCTGCAATAGCTTTCGAGATCAACTGTCTGCCAGTTGTTTTTAAGTAATGTACTTCTTCCTTTAGCTTATCTAATCCTTCCTGAGTGTAGTATGTTACTTCTGTCATGACTCTATTTTATTATTTCTGATTTCCTATAAAACCAAACAAGACTACATCGGCAATCAGCCTACATAGTCTTGCTTGAATTAAAACGAAGATAACAGCGAATTCTTACAAAAACAAATCTTTTGATTTGAATTTGTGTGGAATTGAGTAAATCTTTTACTTTTGAATCGAATCACAGTTATTATTATGCAGAAAAATATATTCAGGTTACTTGCTTTAGTCTTACTTACCACAACTTCGGTCCAGGCACAGGATCTTTATATGCCCAGAAACATTAAGCAGGCTTACGAAAATGGCACACGCTCAATGGATGGTAAACCTGGTAAAAAGTACTGGCAGAATAAAGGGAAATACAATATGACAATAACGGTTACACCTAAGACTAAACTGGTTGAAGGAACTGAGATCATTGTATATACCAATAATAGTCCGGATACCCTAAAACAGGTGACCATCAGATTCGTGAATAATATCCATAAACCAGAAGCGCCCAGAGCGGGTTATGCCAGCAAAGATTTTCTGACACGCGGACTCATCATCAGCTCTTTTGCGGTAGACGGCAAAAAACTGAAAGTTGATGGCAAGGATTGGGGTACAACAGGTGATGTGATCCTGCCTGGTGTATTACTACCGGGAAAATCAGCAACTTTTGCGATAGACTGGAATTATCCGCTTTCAAAAGAAAGCGGCAGAGAGGGACAGATTGACAGCAACACATTTTTCGTAGCTTATGCCTTCCCGAGGATTTCTGTGTATGATGATTATAACGGCTGGGATAAAATCCCGCATATGGACAGGGTAGAATTCTATAATGATTTCAATGACTATCAGCTGGCTGTTAAAGCGCCTAAAAATTATGTCGTATGGGCAACGGGCGACTTAAAAAATCCGGATGAAGTATTACAGACCAGGTATGTGGAAAGACTGAAAAAGTCTTATCTGTCAGATGAGGTCGCTGCTATAGCTACTGCCGATGAAATCCTCAAAGGCATTGTGACCAAACAAAATACCTGGAACACCTGGAAATTTAGTGCAGACCATATCACTGACGTCACCTTTTCTCTTAGCAATCATTATAACTGGGATGCAGCAAGTGTGATTGTGGACGGTAAATTAAAAAGAAGAGCCAGTGTACAATCAGCTTACAGTACTGCAGCAAAAGATTTCTCACATGCCGTAGAATGGGGCAAACAGGCTTTGGGTTGGTTCTCTAACAATTGGCCAGGTGTAGCTTATCCATTTTCTAAAATGACAGCTGTACAGGGATATGCCGATATGGAGTATCCCATGATGGTGAATGATTCCAGCACACCGGATCTTGAATTTACACAGTTTGTACTTAACCATGAAATTGCACATACTTACTTTCCCTTTTATATGGGCACCAACGAAACAAGGTATGCTCACATGGATGAAGGCTGGGCGACTACATTAGAATACCTGATTGGGCAGGAACAGCTGGGTAAGGAAAAAGCGGATGAAAACTATAAGAACTTCAGGGTAAAACGGTGGATTTATGATGTTTCTACAGAGGAAGATCAACCCATTATTTCATTATCTACCCAGGTTTCCGGATCGGGATATGGGAACAATGCCTACGTAAAGCCTTCTTTGGCTTATCTGGGTTTGAAGGATATGTTTGGTGATAATGATTTCAAAAAATACCTGCAGGCCTACATGGAACGCTGGAATGGTAAACACCCTATTCCATGGGATTTTTTCTATACAATGAATGATGTTTCCAATCAGGATCTGAACTGGTATTGGAACAGCTGGTTTTTCAGCAATAATTATATCG
>Ga0247807_10000119_pt1 | contig 61240 bp, 54 predicted proteins | sample UWRJL074202C1_FD_179931 | JGI IMG/M metagenome (GOLD analysis project Ga0247807, IMG submission 179931) | Plant litter microbial communities from Arlington Agricultural Research Station in Wisconsin, United States - UWRJ-L074-202C-1 | ecosystem: Environmental > Terrestrial > Plant litter >...
TCGGCGAGATGGATGTCGCCCGCGATCTCGAGAGCACCAACAGCGTCGCGGCGACCGAGAGCGTCGAGGTAGCTGAGAACGAAGCCGCTTGCGCTGTAGACGGTCGAGTTGAGAGCGAGCACCGTGATTCCGAATGCGCCAAGCACCACGGCGCCGATAACGGACCAGATGATGAGGAGGCGGCGCACTCACACATCCTAAGTTGTCCACCGCCGATCAACCTGAGGGCCACTCGCGGCTTACGCAAACTACAGTGGGGAGGTGATCGACTTGACCCTCTCCGCGGAGCAGCAGGCCGTGTTCGATGCGATCGAGACCACGAGTGAGAACATCTTCGTCACGGGTCGCGCCGGCACGGGTAAATCCACGCTCCTCAACCATCTGTCGTGGCGCACCTCGAAGCAGGTCGTGATCTGCGCACCTACCGGAGTCTCCGCCCTCAACGTGGGCGGGCAGACCATCCACTCGCTCTTCCGCTTGCCGATCGGCGTCATCGCCGATCATGACATCGATCAGTCGGCCGAGCTCAAGCGGCTTCTCAACACGCTCGACACGCTCGTGATCGATGAAGTGTCGATGGTCAACGCGGACCTTCTGGATGCCATCGACCGCTCGATGCGTCAGGCACGGCAGCGCCCACACGAGGCGTTCGGCGGAGTGCAGGTCGTGCTCTTCGGCGACCCGTACCAGCTCGCTCCCGTGCCCGGCGAAGGCGACGAGCGCGCGTACTTCGAGGACCACTACCGCTCCATCTGGTTCTTCGATGCGAAGGTGTGGGACGACACCGACCTCACGATCTATGAGCTCGCCAAGATCCATCGGCAGAGCGACAACGAGTTCAAGTACATGCTCAACGCCGTGCGCCACGGCATGGTCACGGCCGAGATCGCCGAACGCCTCAACACGGTCGGGGCGCGGCCCGCGCCGCGTGATGATGCGATCACGCTTGCGACCACCAACGCCTCGGTCACTCGAATCAATGCCACGGAGCTGGCGCGGCTTCCCGGCGGAGTCAAGACGGCGAGAGCCGAGGTCAACGGCGAGTTCGGCGGCCGGGCTTTCCCGGCGGACGAGTCCCTCGAACTCAAGGTAGGCGCGCGGGTTATGTTCCTGCGCAACGACGTGGGTGGGGAAACTCAGCGCTGGGTCAACGGCAGCGTCGGCACCGTGCTCAAGATCGACTCGACCGTATGGGTGGATCTCGACGGCACGCGGCACGAGGTGAAGCCGGCGATCTGGGAGAAGTTCAAGTACAGCTACTCGCCGCTCACGAAGTCGCTGCGCAAGGATGTTGTGGCCGAGTTCACTCAGTTCCCTTTGCGTCTCGCGTGGGCCGTGACCATCCACAAGTCTCAGGGCAAGACCTATGACCGAGCGATCGTGGATCTCGGTCAACGATCGTTTGCCCCGGGCCAGACCTACGTGGCGCTGAGCCGCATCACCGATCTCGATGGTCTGTACCTCAGTCGACCCCTGCGTCCGAGCGACATCATCGTCGACGAGAACGTCGTGCGCTTCATGAGTCGAGTGAAGGCGATCCCCGCGATCCAGGCGTAGCTTGTCCCGCACCTGTGCAAGGCGTGTTGGCGCTCGTCTGCAAGACTTAACCGATGAGCACCGACGATGCCTTTCCCCTTCACGTCTTCGACGCCCTGGGTGTTGACCCGATCATGCATGGCGAGCCCGTCGCTGGCGTGGTTCGGGTTGTCGAGAAGCATCCCGCTGACGGCCCCATAACCGTCATGACCCTGGGCGCATCGCGTCTGACCACGGATTCCGGCGAACGTGTCGAGCTTGCCGTCGAAGTGATCGAGGGCCAAGAGGGCGCGGCACGCGTCGCCCTTGAGATCGTGTGCGACGACATTCTGAAGAACCGGCGCGTACCTCCCGTCGGAGCGCCATGGCGCAACTCCGAACCATTCCTCACCGGCACGCGGATATCCGCGCTCATGGTGACCCCGTCCCGGTGGGGCGCGTCGTTTGACGAGATTCGGTCAGCAGACGGCGACCTTCTTGGTCACGTACGCACCCTTCGACTTCTCACGGATGCCGAAGCCGGCTTCGCGGCGACCAACGGGTGGGAAGCTCTCGTCGCTGCCGCCGGATCCATCGAGGCTTTGCTGGATGTCGAGCGAGAGGACTCGGTCGAGGGCGGCGGCCTACCGGGCAACGCGCCGGCCTTCGTGTCCAAGCTTCACGCCGAGCACCCTCCGCGCTGGGTCACCTTCACGGGCAACTCCTTGGAGTCCGTCACGGGCCTCGAGTCAGACGCGTACATGAGCGACTCGGCCAACCTCGAGGTGTGGTCGGTCGACTCGTTCCTGAAGCGGTTTCCGTTTGTCGCGGACTTCGTCCGTCAGGCGCGGGCCGGGCAGACCGCGATGTTCGTGGATGCGTCCGGTGCGTATGTGCTGGAGGGCGAGTAACGCGGAGGCTACGCGGCGGCCTTCGCGGCGCCCAGGTCGACGAAGAGCTCGGTGTTGAAGCGGTACGCCTCGAGAACCTCGTCGATTACGCGGGTGCGCTCGGCGTCATCCCATTCGACCGCGTCGAGCTCGTCGCGGTAGGTCTCCTTGAACTCCTTAGGAGACGCGATCTGATCGAAGAAGTAGAAACCCACCCCGTTGGTCTCGAAGCCGAACTGGCGCTGCATGAGGCGACGGATGGCCTGGCCCCCGGAGAGGTCACCGAGGTAGCGGGTGTAGTGGTGAGCGATGAATCCACCGACCCAGCCCTCTGCGGCGATCTCGTTGACCCGGTTCACGTACGCGACCGTGGTCGGCAACGGGCTGATCTGGTCGCGCCAGTCAGATCCGATAAGGAAAGCGAGGTCATCCTCGATCGCGTTCAAGCGGGTGAGCTGGGGAGAGATGAAGGGGGCCGCGACAGTGTTGTCGGCGAAACGCTCGGCCGCGGCCTCGATGGCCTCGTAGATAAAGAAGTGCTGGGCGACGAGGGCGATGTAGTCCTCGCGCGTGCCCTTGCCCGTCATGAGGTCCTTCATGAAGCTCGCGCCCTCGCTGTCACCGTGGCTCGACCAGGTGCGTTCGCGAAGAGCCTGCGAGAAGGGGATGACAGTCAATGGAGACTCCAGACGGCTGCGGGTTAGGACAGCCTTAGTGTAGCTCAGTGCCCATGTTGCGGGGGAGTACCCGGTAGCTTGACATAGTCAGACGCGACAGCGAGGGATCCGCCCGCAATAGCGGCGACCACAACGACCGCAGCCACGACGGATGCGACCCCTGTGCGCGGAGCCGCAGTCGCCTCGCGCAGGTGGCGAGCAAGAGTCACAACGACGATGAGTTCGAGTGCGCACGCGCCCGCCATCGCGACAAGCGAGAGTGCCGGCGCGATTCCTAAGGCCACGGATAACCCCCACGCGATCGTCGGTACGAGCGCGACCCCCAGGGCGATGCGCGGTACGGGAACTCGCTGTCCCGCAAAGGTCACCACGCCCCAGAAGAATTCGACGAAGCCGAAGAGGGCAAGAATCGCGGCGAACGGCAGCGGCGCGGCAAGGGCAAGCGCGAGGTGGACGATTCCCGCACCAACCGCGGGAAACGCGAGCCAGGCGCGGGTCGCCGCTGACACTAGATCGCCGGGCGCGCGGGTCTCTCGACGCCGAGCCCGGCGCCGAGTAGCACGCACGACGCCGCGAAGTGGATGAGGTTCGACCAGACTCCCAGCGCGAAGATGTTTGAACTCGTCTCGATGAGGAAGAGCCCGGCTATGCCCCACACGAGCAGCACGGCACCGATCGTGCCATTGACCCGTCGTGAGGCATCCAGTGTCGACACCGCGGCGAGAACGAGCGCAGCACCGAGCACGATGTGGGTGAGGTTCTGTAGGCCATTTGTCGTAATGACTCCCCAGACGACTGCGCCGTCCGGGGAGAAGAATGGCGCGCTCGCGAAGATGAAGCCGCTGATGCCGAGCGCGAGAAAGCCCGCACCAATGACGGTGCCAAGGACTCGGTTCGGTGAGGAGATCATCTTGCTAGTGGGGGCGCGGCTCGAGGCCGAGTTTCTCGCAGGCGCGGTCGTACAGCACGACGACCTCGCGCCGGATCTCGGCGCGCTCGGTGATCTCGGACGTCCAGGGCACGACAACCTCGCGCTCCTCGTCGCCGACCGTGTAGACCCACGTGCCGCCGTGGCCGTCGAGGGTTGTCATAGTTGATGCGGTGGCGTTCGGGTCAGCGAATGCGCGGGCGATGAGGAGGCTGTCGTCGGTGTGGTCGTCATTCATGTGGTGAAGCACGGCCGCCACGACGTCGTTTGAGAAAGTGGGCACGGATCTACGGTACCCGTGGCGGCCCGCTTCGTGCGCGGACGAGGCTAGACCCAGGCTGCCCAGTCGGCCTTGCGGATCATGCAGTGCACGCCCTTCACCGCATCGACGACCTGACTCACCTCGAAGTCTCCCGCCGCCGAGAGGTAGGCGAGCGCGACATCCCGAGGCACACCGAGTCGCGTGTTGAGGAACGCGATCGAGTTGCGCACGGCGACGCGCATGGCCTCGTCGAGGTCGGCATCCATTCCCGTGGGAATCCAGTGGGTCGCCGTCTCGACCACGGGATTCGTGAGCGATCCGATAGCGGCGCTCGTCGACGTCGCGTCGAGCACGGTCAGGCGAACGGTGGCCCGAAGGGATGCCTCGAGAGCTGTCAACGCCACTTCACCGTTGCCCTGCGCGAAGTGTGGGTCGCCCGCGTAGAAGTTGGCGCCATCCACCTGAACCGGCAGGTACAGAGTCGAGCCGGTGCCGGTGTGCTTGATGTCGATATTGCCGCCGTGATCACCCGGCGGAACGGATGGCACCGCTTCATCGGTGGCGCGAGCAACCCCCATGAGCCCGAGGAAAGGATTGATGGGAAACTGCACAGTTCTACCGCCCCCAGCCGCGATGAGCCCGACGAGCCGTCCGGCGCGCTCCTCGACCCAGCTGAAGTGGCTGACCGTTCCCATCGAGACCAGCTGATCTACGGCGCGCACCGGCTCCGAGTCCGGGAACTCGGGAAACTCGCCGGCGAGAGCGCCGTATCCGTGACGGCTGCTGATGAATCCGTAGGGCACGCGCAGCGCGAGATCCAGGATCTCCACTTTGAGCACGTCGCCCCGTCGCGCCCCGGCGACGCGGATGGGTCCTGTGACGATGTGCGGGCCGTCGTCGTCGGCGTGCGCGAGATCGCTTGCGGCGATGTCGACGACATCCTGAAGCACCTCGCGAACGCCGAACTGCTCGAGGTAACGACGAGGATCGCGACCCTGGTCTTCGAGGATGCCTTCATGGCTGACGGTGTCGATCGTCACCGTTTCGCCGGGCTTCACTGACAGCACGGGCTTGGTGGTCGCGTTCGGCAGCCATCCCCACAGCACCTCGTCTGTCTTGGACGACAGGTAATGCTCGCCGGCGATGGGGCCGACGCCCGGGTTGAGAGTGGGGAACGTCATGATGCCTCCGGGGATGATGTGGTGCTGAACTGGGGATGCGCGAGGCCCGCGATGAGATCGATCTCGACGACGGCTCCCACCGCGAGACCGGTGGTTCCCACGCAGGTGCGACTGGGGAGCGGACCGGTGAACCACTTCACGTACTCGGCGTTGAACGCCTCGAAATCGCCGAACTCCGTGAGGTAGACCCGCACCATGAGCGCATCGTCGAGAGTCGCCTCGAACTGCGCGAGCACGGCCGAGAGGTTTGTGAACACCTGACGTGTCTGTTCGACGAGGCCGCCTGACACGAGAGACCCGGTGGCCGGGTCTGTCGGCATCTGCCCGGTGACGTACAGGGTGTCGCCCCATCGTGTCGCGTGCGCGAACGGCCCGACCTGAGGAGGAACGCCGTCGGCGGCGCTGAAACTGTAGGTCTGTTTGGTGGTCATACTTCCGCGGGTCCCATCGAGCTCACGAAGCGCGCGGTGATCGCATTCTTCGGGTGGTTGATGACCTGGTCGGATGTGCCTTCTTCAACGACGACACCGCCGGCCATGAAGACAACCCGGTCTGCAACATCCAGTGCGAACTGCAGTTGGTGGGTCGCGATGATCATCGTGAGGCCGTGATCGTGGGCGAGTCCTCGGATAACCTCGAGCACTTCGGAGACGAGCTCGGGATCCAGGGCGCTTGTCGGCTCGTCGAGCAGGAGCACTCGCGGCTGAGCGGCCAGCGCCCGAGCGATGCCGACTCGCTGCTGCTGGCCACCGGAGAGGTGGCGGGGCAGCACATCGGCCTTTGCGGACAGCCCAACCTGGGCGAGAAGCGCATCCGCTCGCTCGGCAGCCTCCTGGCGGGGCACGCGCTGGATCCAGCGAAGCGGAGCCGCGATGTTCTCTCGCGCCGTGAGGTGGTTGAACAGATTGAACTGCTGGAAGACCATTCCGACTCGTGCCGCGACGCGAGCCCGAGCGACGCGTCCCTCGGGGAGCGGCGTACCAAACTGGCGATAGCCGATGGCTCGTCCCGCGATGAGGATCGTGCCGGAATCGACCGATTCCAGGTGGTTGATAGTGCGAAGAAGCGTGCTCTTGCCCGAGCCGCTGGGGCCGAGCAGAGCGATGACCTCGCCCTGTCGCACCGACATCGTTATGCCCTTGAGCACTTCGTTTGTGCCGTAGGACTTATGGACATCGGAGATGTCGAGGATGGTGTCGCCGATTTCTTGGCGGGCTGCCCGAGCGGGGGCGGGCGCTCCATCTGCGATGGCGATGACTTCTGCGGGAGCGTCGTCGATTGTGTCCTTGGTCTGCGCAGCACGGCGACGGAACATCAGTCGGGAGAGCAGCGACCGACTATTAGCTCGATCGAGATTGAGCGCATCCTCGAGAAGCAACTGAATCACGCTGAGGATTGCGGTGAGACCCAGATACATGACGGCAGTGGCGAAGTAGATCTCGAAGTAGTCGAAGGAGGCGGATGCCAGTTGCTGGGTGCGAAGCGTCAGCTCTGGAACCGCGATGATCGATGCGAGAGCCGAGTTCTTCATCGTGGAGATGACCTCGTTGCCGAGGCCCGGCACCACCGACCGGAATGCTTGCGGTCCGATCACTCGGCGCATGAGTGGACCGGGCTCGAGGCCGAGGGCGCGTCCGGCAAGCGACTGCCCGGGATCTACGCCCTTCACTCCTGAGCGAAGGATCTCGGAGATGAAGACGGCTTCGTTCATGGCGAGTGCGACAGCGCCCGCCACGAGCGGCGGAAGAGTGATCCCGATGTGAGGCAGTGCGCTGAAGACGAATACGAGCTGAAGAATGAGCGGGGTTCCGCGGTAGATCACAACGTACGTGCGAGCGATCGCCGTGAGCACGGGAAAGCGCGTCAGTTGGAGCGCCGCGAGGAGGAGGCCCAGGATGAGGCCTCCTCCAAACCCGAAGATCGTGAGTTGAAGGGTGAAGACAATACCTTCGAGCAGCCAGGGCAGTGTCAGGTAGTGGAAAAACTCTTCCATGATCTCGGGCGCGCTTTCTGTTCTTGAGGGTGGGGGTTAGCCGACGCTGAGGATGGTGGGCTCGGCTACGGCGTTCTCGACGAGCTTCCATTTCGCCGCGAGCTCGTCCTGAAGACCCGTGGACTGGATCTCGCCGAGTGCGGCCTGAATCGCATCCCGGAACTCGTGCTCGCCCTGGGGAACGCCGATGCCGATCGTGTAGTCGAGCATCACCGTCTCTGCCGAGTCGAGCTCGTCTGGATGCTCAGCGATGAAGCCGACGACGGTGTTGACGTCGTTGATGTAGGCGTCGGCGCGGCCCGCGAGAATTGCTTGAACGCAGTCGGCGCTCGAGTCAAAGAGGCTCAGAACCGGCGCCTCGAGGCCTTCGGCGACGCAGTCGGGCCCGACGGCCTCAACGAGAGGAATCTCGACGTAGCCCTTGTTGAGGGCAACCGTGAGTCCGCACATCGAGGTGTCGATTCCGGTGATCTCCTTCGGGTTCTCTTTAGCGACGAGGATGCCGTCGAAGACCTTGGAGTAGCTGATGAAGTCGACTCCGCCGGCCGCACGTTCCTCTGTGGCGTACAGGTTCGAGAGGATCCAGTCGGCCTGGCCGCTCGCTACCGTCGGGATCAGCTCGGCGAAACCGACAGCGACGTATTCGTTGCTGAAGCCGAGGCAGGCACCGAGGGCATTGCCCAGGTCGATGTCGAAGCCCTCGTACTCGGTGGGGTTGTCGGGATTGACCGTTTCGTAACCGGGTGTGTACGGGTTGAGCGCGTTCGTCAGCGTGGCGCCGTCAAGGTCGGGGTACTTCTCGCGAAGGTCGGCGCAGGCCGCCGACGAGGCAAGGTCGGCGTACTCACCCTCGGCGTCTGCTGCAGGTGCGGCGGAGGTTGTTGAGCATCCGGCGAGTAGGGCGATTGCCGCTGGGATGGCGAGGAGAGAAAGTCGGTGGGAGCTTTTCATGGTGGATCCTTTCGTGTGATGCGGAAGGGACGAGGTGCGGGAGAAAGGTCAGATGGTCTGACCAATTGGTGTACACGCTAACGGCGGCGCTTCGTCGCTCGGCGCGAAAGCGTGATCTCGTAACAGGGACTTAACGTGGCGGAAATACAGCGATCCGACGCTTCCATTGGTCTGACCATCAGGCCTATGATGAAGTCGTCGGCCGGGCACACGCGCAGGTCGTGAGAGAGAGAACCACACGTGGACGCAGAGACAATTGCCGGCATCCCGCCCCTCAACAGGCGCACCCACAACGTGTCCGTCGCCCTTGCCGCACACTTTGAGAGGCTCATCGCGACCGGCGAGATCGAGCCGGGAACACGGTTGCCGTCTGAGCGCGAGCTCGCGACATCCATGGCCGTATCGCGGTCATCGTTGCGCGAGGCCATGCACGAGCTCGAGTCGAAACACCTCATCTCCCGCACTCAGGGCCGCGGCACCGTCGTGCTCGCGCCCACGGCCGGAGTCGATGAGCTGCTCGCGATGAGCGCGGGCGGAACCGAGCAGGAGCACGCGGCCGAGTTGCGCGCGATTATCGAGCCCTCCGTCGCTGGACTCGCGGCTCACCGCGCGACACCCGCAAACATCCTTCAGCTGCGGGATGTTCTTGAACAGTCACACGAGAACCTCCGCCAGGCGGAGTCGCTTCGTCTCGATGTTGAGTTTCACCTGTTGCTTGCTCAGGCCGCGCAGAATCCGCTACTCACCGCCCTTCACACGATGGCGAGCGAGTGGACCGGCGAGATTCGCCAGCACTCACACGCCACGAAGGAAGGACGCCGCTCCTCCGTTCGCGGTCACCGCGCGATCTTCGAGGCCGTGCAAGCCCACGACGGGATCGCCGCACGTCAGGCAATGGACGACCACCTGCGTGATGTTCGCGAACTCATCGCGCGGGCCACGAATTCGTGAGCTCCTCGTCCGCGTGGGCAGAGGGCCGGTACTCGGTGGCCCTGCTTGTGATGACCGCCGCGACGGGAGCCGTTGATGCCGTGAGCTACCTGAGCCTCGACAGGGTTTTCACGGGCAATATGACGGGCAACGTGCTGTTCCTGGCCTTTGGATTGCTCGGCATCGAAGACATCCCCGTCGTGAACAACCTCGTGGCGCTGCTCACGTTCATGCTCGGGGCCGTGATCGGGTCACGAATCGTGCGGAGGACTGCTGAGCCATGGCATCTGCCGAAGCACTCGGTGGCGGTCCTGATCGGAACGACGGCCGGCACTGCCCTCGTCGCCATCGCCTGGCTGATCGTCGGGATTCTGCCGGAACACCTGCTCATTGTTGTCACAGGCGTTTTGGCTTTGCTGCTCGGAGCGCAGGCAGCGGCGGTGAAGACCGTCGGCATCCGTGATCTCTCCACGGTCGTCGTGACCATGACCATGGTGAACCTATCGACGGATAGCCGTCTTGCGGGAGGCAAGGGCGCGGATTGGCTCCGCAGAGCGCTCGCCATTTTCGCGATGGGCGCCGGAGCTTTCGTCGGGGCGATTCTGTGTATCCGGGGCTTCGGCTCGTGGGCGCTGGTCGTCGCCTCCGCCATCATGGCCATCGGCACTGTGCTGCTTGTTCTTGCTCGACGTCGCGAGATCGCACTCAGCCCGTCAGCGTAAGTGGCGCCTTTTCTCTGGCCCCTGGTCATTCTCGTGCGCCACGATTGAGGCATGGCAATCACTCCCGACACAAAGAACTGGACCTGGGTCATCGAGAAGGCCTGCCCCGAGTGTGGTTTCGATGGTTCGGCGATCTCCGCGAAGGATGTCGCCGGTCTCGTGCGCGAGAACGCCGCCCAGTGGCCCGCCGTGCTGCAGGGCGCCGATGTGCGCGAACGGCCGGACGATTCGACGTGGTCGCCGCTTGAGTACGCAGCTCACGTGCGCGATGTGCACCGCCTCTACGACTACCGGCTCGGCCTCATGCTCGAGCAGGATGCCCCGCGTTACCCGAACTGGGACCAGGACGCGACGGCTGTCGCCGAGCGGTACAACGAGCAGGATCCCGCGGCCGTTGCCGAGGAGTTGGCCGCGGCCGCGGCATCCGTCGCCGATGCGTTCGACGCGGTTCCGGATGACGCGTGGGAGCGCACGGGGCACCGCAGCGACGGCGTGGTCTTCACGATCGACACGTTCGCGCGCTACTTCATCCACGACCCCGTGCACCACCTGCACGATGTGACGGTAGGTCGCTGATCGCGAACCAAATGAAGGACTTGTGACCCTCTAGTCACAGGTTTCCGCGGATCGGGGATGCTGGCTCGCCAGATCTCCTTCATTTGGTAAGTGGCCCCTTCGACGAGCTCAGGGACCGGAAGGCTCAGGGACCGAAGCCTCAGTCGCCGAGGTGCTTGTCGAGGAACACCGTCGTGCGGGCGAACGCGAGGGCGGCTGACTGGCCGTTGATCCGCTCGGCGATGCCCGCATTCGCGAAGAAATGCTTGGTCGCGAGATAGGTGAACTCGCTCACGGGCGTCCCGTGCTCCTTGAGCCGGTCGACGAATTCGGCCGGTTCCGAGCCCTCGTCCCAGGCATCCGTCTCCGCCCACTGCAGCAGAACGGGGCACGGGATGACGCCGTGATCGTCGGGGCTCAGGGTCGCGTAATAGGCGACCACGGCATCCGCTGATCCTGCTTGCGCGTGAAGCAGAGCGAGGCGGCCGCCGAGGGAGAAACCGATGATGCCGACTTTCTCGGTGCCGGCGTCCTGTGCGACGGCCGTTGCCTCGTCGATGATCGCGAGGGCATCCAGCAGATCGAGTTGATCGCGAAGACGCTCGGCCGTGGCGGTGTCGATAGTGCAGACGCCGTCGTAAAGATCGGGAACCGCGACGCGGAATCCGCGGCTCGACAGTGCCGTCGCGAACTGGTCGAGACCCGGCAGGCGTCCATACATGTCGTGAATGATGACAACCACCGGATCGCCCGGCTTGCCGTAATAGACGGTCTCGCCAGGATTCGGAATGGGCACGAGGTGCATAGCCCGATGCTAGCCCGGGAGTGCGCGAGGGCGGAATGTTGTTCCGCGGTTGTTCGTTAGTTCCGCGCATGTTCAGACGGGCGCGAAGCTGACAAATAGGCGCGGAACGGGCTGCGACGGCGCATGGTTGGCGACCACCTGAGAGACTGGATGTATCCGCGAACGTCGAAGGAGAAGCTGTGTCTGACGCAAACCCCACTCGCCCCCTGATGTTTGGAGCGGACTGGTGCAGCGACTGCCGCCGCTCCAAGAAGCTGCTCGACGGGCTCGGGGTCGATTACGACTACGTTGACGTCGAAGCGGTCGTGGATGGCGCGGACCGCGCGAAGGCAATCAGCGGACGCACCCAGATTCCCGTGATCGTGTTCCCCGATGGCACTCACCTCGTGGAGCCGACCGACGCCGAGCTGTCGGCAAAGCTGTGACAACGCGCTGGGCGATTCTCGGTCCCGGCGCGATTAGTCGTGACTTCGCGCGCGGCCTTGCCGAATCACAGCACGGCGTGCTCTTTGCGGTCGGCAGCTCCGATCCCGAGCGCGCGGCGGACTTCGCGAGCAATTTCAACGCCGAAGTCAGCGGAAACTACGCCGACATCCTTGCGCGCGATGACGTCGATGCGGTCTACGTCGCCACCGTGCACACGGGCCACGCCGACCTCGCCGTCGCCGCGCTCGAGGCCGGCAAAGCGGTGCTGTGCGAAAAGCCTCTGACGCACACCGTCGAAGAAACGACCCGAGTTCTGGATGCGGCCGCCCGCAGCGGGCGACCGTTTCTCGAGGCCTACAAGTTCCGTTTCGGTCCGCTCGCCGACGAACTGCGCACGATCATCCGCAGCGGCGAAATCGGCGAGCTGCGGCACCTCGACGCGGCGTTCGGCTTCGAAGCCCCCGAACGCACGGGCCGCCTCTTCGATCCGGCTGTCGCCGGTGGCGCGATTCTGGATGTGGGCGGATACCCCGTGTCATTGACCGTCGCGGTCGCCTCGTGGGCAGGGCTTGAGCTGTCGGCATCCGTTGTCGAGGCCGAGGGAATCGTCGGAGACACCGGGGTGGATGAGTCGGCGACGGCTCAGATCGACCTGGGCGAGTTCACCGCGACCGTCGGTACATCGATCGTGGAAGACCTGCCGTCAACAATCACGCTTCGGGGAACGCTCGGCGTTGTCGAGATTCCCGGAATGTGGGGAGAGCGCGACTCTGGAGCGACCTCGCTCACCGTCACTGGCACCGGTGAGGCCCCGCGCACCGTTGAGGTGGCCCGGGTCAACCCGTTCATGCTCGAAGCGGATGCGGTGTCCCTCGCTATTGCGGAGGACCAGCCGGAGATTCCCGAGATGACGTGGGCCGAGTCGGCGCTCGTGGCGAGCCTGCTCGCCGACTGGCGTGCGTCGCTCGATTAGCGCGTCGTTCCCTGAGCTCGTCGTTCCCTGAGCTTGTCGAAGGGTCACCGCGCAGGTTTGTTGTAACCGCAGGGGATTAATCTTGCGCGCCGACCACAAACCTCAGCGCGGTTACCGCGACCCTTCGACAAGCTCAGGGACCGGAGAGTGAGCTCAGGGACCGGGCGCTCAGGCCGGGTAGGGGTTGTGGATGCCGCGGGGCCGGTAGCCGAGGTGCGTTGCGACTCCGGCGAGGTCGGCCAGGTACCAGACGATCGCTAGCCACATCTCCGTGCCCTGCAGGCCGGGGACCGACTCGGGGGCACCAACAGAAGACTGCTCGTGAAAACCGAAGCCCTGGTCCGGAATCCACTGTGTGAGCGCGAGGTCGAGCAGGCGTCGTGCCAGCTCAGTCACCTCCGCGGTGCGGTAGTCGGTCGATCGCGTGAGCCAGAGCGGATGCGCCACGTCCAGCACGTTGCACGCATTGTGCCTGCCGGGCGAGAAGAACCGTGGGTCTTGCGCGTGCCTCAGCACGGTGTCGATGACGCGCTCGGGGTAGGGAAGCGGCATCCCGAACTGCGCGAACGTGCCGCGGGTCGCGCGGTAGAACCCGTTGACGGGCAGGAGTAGTCCCTGCTCGACGGTTGCCGAGCCCCACATTCCCGTCTCCGGTGATGCGTTGGTGAGTAACCAGCCAAAGAGAGCCTCGCGTGCGCCCGGCTGTACCAAGTCGCGGTTCCAGTGCATCGCGGTGCCGAGCGCATCGATCCAGTGGCCTGCGTTCCAGGCATCGGTAGACCAGGGCAGGCGCTCGCAGAAGGCGACGACGTCGGCGGCCGACAATGCCGTGACGAAGGAGAGCGGATGCGCGAACTCGCTCCCCAGCAGATCGAGCGCGTAGCCGACACTCTCCACGTGATAGGCGACGTCGGGGTCATCGAAACTGGCGCGGGCGTCTGAACCTAACCGCGCGACGGCCCCGGTCTCGGCATCCTGCCATCCCCGCAGCCGCGCCACTTGGGTGTCCGCGGGAAGCTGGGGAGGCGCAGCGCCGAGCAGTAGATCCGCGATCTCGATGGCATCGGCCTGAGCTCGAACGGTGGGGGCAACTCCCGGCCGATCGACAAACAGCGAGCCATCCCACGATCGCTCGAGCACCGCGGGCGCGTCGGCGCGCACAGTCTCGCCGAACCGCGCCACCCGTTGAGCCAGACCGGTCAGGGGCGCGTCGACGGGAGGGATGCGCCAGCGCAAGAACTTAGCGGGGTTACCGCCGACTATCGCACCGTCGGGCACACTCTTCGTGACGACCGCGCCAGCAGCGAGAACGGTGTGATCGCCCACGGTCACGCCGTCGAGAATCACGACGTGGGATCCGACCCAGACATCGTTGCCGAGCCGAATGCCCTTGCTCGTGAGCGGTTGTTTGAAGACGGGAAGTTCGGGGTCGGACATCGTGTGATTGAAGCCGAGGATCGAGGTGTGGGCGCCGATGCGCACGCCGTCGCCGAGGGTCACGTCGCCGCGAATTACCGTGTACGGGTTGATGCTGCAGTCCGTCCCCGCCGTGAGGCTCCCCGTCAGGTAGGCGCCAGCTGCGACATAGGTGCGGTCGCCGAGCACGAGTTCGGAGTTGTCGATCGCCGCGAGCTCCGAAACGAAACACTCATCACCGAAGGACCAAGCCGAATGTGTGTCGAGCAGCTCGCGTTGCAGCGCGAGCTGGCTGTCTCGGGTGGGAGCCTCGGCATCCCTCCAGAAGTCCCAGGGGGAGTGTTCAAACCGGTCGATCATGAGCGGGGCGGTGCCGTGGAGCCTCGCACATTGAGGCTCGGGCTGAGCATGACGCGGTGAACCGGTCGACTCGGGTCGGCGATGCGCTTCGCGAGCAGGTCGACGGCGGCCTGGCCCACGGTCGCGCGGGGCGGGCTGATCGCCGTCAGCGCGGGGGTGAAGAGTTCGGCTACCTCGTCGTCGTAAGCAACGATCGACAGGTCTTCCGGCACCGAGATGCCTCGGTTGAGCGCGAGGTCGACGAAGGCCATGGCCTCGGGGTCCGAGTGCACGAGCAGCGCTGTCGTTCCCGAGCTGACGGCGAGGTCGAGCGTCGCATCCACTGCCGAAGAGAACTCCGGCGAGCTGCGATCGGGCAGCAGAGATTCGAAGTGCTCGGTGGGGGTAAGCCCAAGCTCGGCGCACGCGGACTGCCAGCCCTGCTCGATCTTGCGTGAGGTCGGCGAATTGCGCGAGAGCACGAGTCCGACCTTGCGGTGGCCGAGGGATGCGAGGTGGCGCGCGGCGAGGATTCCCCCGAGAGCGTGGTCGGTTGTCACCGACTCAACGGGAGCGAAGTCGGGAAGGGCGAAGGCGTCGCGCTCGACGAGCACGCTCGGGGTTCCGCACTCGGCGAGCCACTGGATCACGTCTTGCGCGTGCGGACTGTCGGTGTTGGGGGCGACGATGATGCCACGAACGTCGTCGTGGTTGACGAGCCGTTCGAGCGCCGGACGCTCATCCTGCAGCTCGTACGAAGCCCCGCGCACCATGAAGCGCAGCCCGTGGCGTGCTGCCTCGGCTTCCATCCCGCGCACGACTCCGGGCCAGTAGTAGTTGAGCGAGGGAACCAGCACGGCGATGGTGCCCGTAGCGGTAGAGAGCGCCCGCGTTCCGATTCCGGCGCCGTCCGTTTGCTTGCCCGCGGGCACGGCACCACCGTGAACCCGCATGAGCAGACCCTCCTGTTCCATCTGCGCGAGGTCGCGGCGCAGCGTTACGGGGGCGACTCCCAGGTCGTCGATGAGCTGTGAAATTCGCACAACGCCCTCACGCGACAGCGCGTTAAGAACGTGCGCTCGCCGAGCCGCGGCCAGCGGGGCGTGCTGAATTGAATCGGTCATCGGACATCCTTGCTGGTCGATATCTCTAGTTCTACCGTGACGGAGAGGCTGGGCAGCGACAAAGCGCTGAGTTCGAGACGGGTGAGTCGTTCGCCCCACACCTCGGAAAGCATCGGGTCGTCGAGCTCGCGCTCGGTGATGGATACCGCGGCTCCCGCGGTCCAGGTGATCACAACCGCACGCGCGCCGCCGCGGGGTGTGACGTGCGCACTGGTCTCGGATAGGCGAACGTCGCCCGCGATCAGGAGGTGAACAACGCTGTGCACCCCCGCCGCGGGGGCGTCAATGCCCCAGGAGTCATCGATCGAGACACGCGAGGCAACGCGGTCGAGCGCGACGTTTCGCCGCCACGAGGTGAGATACGGCAGGGGGTAGGCGCGAGCGATATCGAGGGAGAGGGATGCCGCCTCCTCGGTCGACTCGTAGTGCACGTCACTCGCGGCGAACTCGACCCCAGCGCCCTGGGCAGTCCCGTCGATCTCGGGCACGTTGTGCCAGGAGCTCTGCATCGTCCAGATCGAGTAGCGATCCGGGCCAAACGTTGCGGCCGTGTAGGTCGGACGGCCCGCATCCACGATCACCGGCACGCCGTCGGAGGCGACGACGAATGACCCGACGTCGTTGTGGTTGTGGTGCTCGCCGTTGGTGCCGCCCTTCGCGGCGAGCGCGAGACCGTCGCTCGACCCCTCGTGCTCGCGAGCGACCATGATCTCTGTCGACTCGAGCCAGACATCGCGCGGCAGTGGAGGCGTAGAGGGGCCGGCGGCAAGCCAATCGGTATCGGTCATGCCGCGCAGTAGCCGCCCGAGCCCGGACTCTTCCGAAGCAACCGGCTTGCCGGGTTCGCGGTAAGACGCGGCATGAGCCATCGCCTGATCGTCGCCGATCTGGCGTGCGGCCCGATGGAGCGCGTGCCATGGCTGATCTCGGGTCGGGCGCGCTTGGCCATCCGCGAGATTGAGGTACCAGTCGCCGCCGAGATGCATGCGCTGAGGGAAAGCGACGGTGTTGCGCAGCGCGGGAACCGTCGCCGCGGCATCCAGGGCACCGCCCGTCGCGTGGCGCAGGATGTCGAGAGCCTCGAGCGCGCGACACGCCCCGTTCCACCAGTAGGAGTAGCCCTCGTCGATGGCGCCGTCATCGGGGAGGGATGCGACGTAACGGTCAATGCCCTCGATGACGAGTGAGACGACGTGTGCCCGTTCTTCTCCCTGCTCGGGCGCATCCATGAACCGCAATGCCGCGAGCAGCACGTTGCCATGGATCCACGGATTCCAGTTGTGCACGTCTCCGTCGAGTCCGATCCAGTGCCAGTCCCGTCGGCGCACGAACGGATCGAGGATGCGCACACGTGCCTCATGGCGTAGTCGAGCGCGCAAGCCCGGGTACCGCTCGTCGAGTTGGGTGCCGAGGAGCTGATCGATCCACGCGAGCTGACCCACGACCTCGCCCGCGCCGAGATCGAGGAAGGGATCGGTCACTGTTGCGAGAACTGCTCCGTGCGAGAGGCGAGTGTCATCGTGGGCAGGCCAACACCACGAGCTCTGTTCGCATAGCTGCCACAGTCCGTCCGCGACTTCGTCGATCCAGGAGTCGTCGAGAGTGACTGCTGCGGCGATGGCCGCGCGGCTCAGTCGGCGTTGCCGGGCGAAGACCGTCTGTTCCCATTTATCTCGATCGCCGTCTCGGTGCACGCGGGAGGCGGCACTCGCGAGGGGTTGAGGCCAAGAGGAGGAGAGATCGGCGTTCGCTCGATCGAGGAGATCGGCCACCGTCGCGGCATCCGCGCTGCCCGAGGTGATCGCCCACACTGAGCGGTCGGACGCGGGTGCCACTGGAAGAGCGGCATCGGCATCGAGCAGAAGTTCCGCGAGTGCCCGGGCATCGCTGAACGTTTCGGCGAGTGGGCCATGAAAGGCTGGCTGGCTATTCACCCGATCCCACGTCCTTTTCTGTGCCGATCACGGTGGAGTTCCCCGTTGAAACCCATCCGCAAAGCGATCAGAAACGATCATAGTAGAACTTAAGCCGCCTTGCAATGATCGAAATAGGTTGCTACGCTCCGAAAACGGTCAGTTTCTGTATTGGCCGAAACCACTTCAAAGGAGAACCTGGTGAGTCCCGAGACCGAGATCATGCCGCAGGGCATTCTCGACGCCGATTGGAGCCGTGAGCAGTGGCTCGCGTACGCCGATCGACTTCTCGCTGGAGCCAGAGTTTACGCATCCGAGAACAACGCCCGCATCACTTTCCCGGGCGAAGAGGGCGGATACGGCCGCGCTGTCGACGGGCTCGAGGGATTCGCCCGCACCTTCCTCATCGCTGGCTTCCGTCTCGTGGGCGATCGTGGTGTTGGGCTCGAGGATCTCGCCGACTTCTACATGCGCGGCATCATCGCTGGTGTCGACCCGGACGCTCCGGACCGCTGGGTACGCCTAGACGAACACGCGCAAGCGAAGGTCGAGGCGGCATCCATTGCCCTCGTTCTCGACATGACCCGCCCCTGGATCTGGGACCGCCTCGACGCGACAACCCAGCAGCGGGTCATTGACTACTTCTCTCCCGTCGTCGGTGATACGACCTACCCGCAGACGAACTGGGTGTGGTTCCGCATCGTCGTGCAGACCTTCCTGCGCTCGGTCGGTGGCCCCTGGTCTGCCGACGACATCACCTCTGACCTCGCTCGCCACGATTCGTTCATGCGCGAAGATGGCTGGCTGTCCGACGGTGACGAGCGCTCGTACGATCACTACGTCGGCTGGGCACTCCACGTTTATCCCGTGCTGTGGTCGCGCATGCAGGGTGCCGCCGAGCTCGCAGCCGGTCGCACCGAAGCCGACGTAGCCGGGCTCGATCGTTTTCTTCAGGATGCGGTCGCCCTCATTGGGGCGGACGGCTCGCCTCTCGTGCAGGGCCGAAGCCTCATCTACCGTTTTGCGGCGGCAGTGCCATTCTGGATCGGCGTGATCGCCGAGGTGCCGTCTCTCTCACCCGGTCTTCTCCGTCACGCGGCCGGCCGCATCGTCGGTCACTTCGCTGACCACGCGGTGCCGGGCGACACGGATGTGCTCACGATGGGCTGGCACGGCGAGTGGCGCACCCTCGCGCAGTCGTACTCCGGTCCCGGATCGCCGTACTGGGCATCCAAAGGTCTTCTCGGCATCTCGCTCCCCGCCGATCACCCCGTGTGGTCGGTCTCCTCGGAGCCGCTTCCCATCGAGGCCGGCGACGTGCTCTCGACGGTGCGTTCGGCGGGTTGGGTGATTTCTGGCACACAGGCAGACGGCATCGTGCGCATCGTCAACCACGGCACCGATCACGCTGTGGAGAACAGTCTCGTCGGCGACTCGCCTCTCTACGCGCGCATCGGATACTCGACCGCGACGAGCCCGCTTCTTGATGCCGAAGCGTGGGAGAACCCCCTCGAGCAGGCGGTCGCCCTCGTCGATGGCGAAGGCCGCGCGACGCACCGCGCAGCAATGCGCCTCATCGACACTCGAATTCAGGATGACGAGGGCGGCAGGGTCGGAATCTCGTCTTCGACCTCGACGGCCCACTGGATCACACCGCGCCCGAGCGCACACCGTCACGGCTCCGGCCTCGACGGTGACATCACGGTCGCCGGTGAGGTCACCGTTCACTCTCTCGTCCGCGGAGTGTGGGAAGTGCGACTTTCTCGTGTCGAGTCGCTCCTCGCGCCCGCCGAGCTACTCACCTTGCGGGTGGGCGGCTGGCCCCTCGTTGGCGAGATCGCCACGAGCCGTGCGGATGAAGCAACGGCAACCGTGTCCGCGGGAACCCAGTTCTCCAGCATCCGTTCGCTTCGAGGGGATGCCTCGGCTCACATCGTGGTGCGCACTGACGCGAGCCCGCTCGGGCCGACTGCCACCGTGCCCGTGCTCGAGTATCCCGTTTTCGTCGGTGAGTGGGCGGTGGCCATCGTTGAACTCAGCGGTGCCCCCATCCACACCGTCTCCACCCCTTCCGTCGAAATCGACGGATCCGTGGTTGTCGTGACCTGGCCCGATGGCCAGCGCACGACAACCCACCTTCCCGACCCCCGGCCCGCCGCCGCGGCAGACCGGTAACACAGCTGAACCCAATGCTGGGTTCGGAACGCATCGCAAAGGAGCAGCAATGAAGCGCAAGTTCGCAGTAGCGACTGGTGTGGCCCTCGTGGCCGCCCTGTCACTCGCCGCATGCGGCGGCACCACCGAGGAGCCAGCAGCAGACGGCCCCGTTACCCTCACCCTCTCGGGCTGGAGCCTCGCCACGACACCTGAGTTCCAGGTTCTCGCTGACGGATTCAGCAAGAAGTACCCCGACGTCACCGTCGAACTCAAGGAGTACGACGCCGCCGAGTACAACACCCTCCTCACGACCGACCTCGCGGCCGGCGCTGGACCCGACATCATCACCCAGAAGGAAGTGAAGTTCGTCTCCACGTACCAGGAGGGCGGCCAGCTTCTCGACGTCTCCGACGTAGAGCTTCCCGACGGAATCGGCGGAACGAGCTCCTACGAGATCGACGGCGCAAGCTACGCGGTTCCTTACCGCCAGGACTCGTGGGTCGTCTTCTACAACAAGGCCCTCTTCGACCAGGCAGGAATCGACTACCCCGACGGATCCTGGACCTGGGATGACTACGACGCCGCTGCCGGCGAGCTCTCCGGAGCACTCGGTGGAGCAGCCGGAGCCTTCGGTGCTTACCAGCACGGATGGCAGTCGACTGTTCAGGGATTCGGAGACGCACAGGCGCCTGTCGACATTCTGAGCGGCGACTTCGGTGGCCTCGAGGACTTCTACGAGCAGGCACTCGCTCGTCAGGCATCCGGTGCTCAGATCGACTTCAACACCCGCGCCGCGAACCAGCTCACCTACCAGGGTGAGTTCGGCAAGCAGAAGGCCGCGATGCTCACCATGGGAACCTGGTACGTCGCAACGCTCATCGCCCAGCAGGCTTCGGGCGAGGCAGACACCTTCGAGTGGGGCATCGCCCCAGCGCCGCAGCTCGACTCGTCGACTGCTGGCCTCGACAACACCCCGGTGACCTTCGGTGACCCGACCGGTTTCGGTATCAACGCCAACATCGATGGTGCCAAGACCCAGGCCGCCAAGGACTTCCTCGCTTACGCAGCGAGCGAAGAAGCAGCGGAGTCGCTCGCAGCGATCGGCATCACGCCGGCACTGCTGAACGACAAGGTCGTCGAGACCTACTTCTCGGTCGACGGTGCACCTCAGGATGACCTCTCCAAGTTCGCCTTCGCGACCCACGAGACCCTTCCCGAGAACCCCACCTCGAGCAAGACCGCGGTCATCCAGGGAATCCTGGGCGACATGCACACGGCGATCATGTCGGGCTCCGTCTCGCCCGCCGATGGCATCGCTCAGGCCGAGGACCGTTTCAAGAATGAAGTTGGCGAGTAGCTAACTCCCGCGGTGAGCGGGTCGAGCTTGTCCGCCTCGGCAAGCTCGGCCGGTCTCGACAGGCTCGACCCACTTTCCGTGGGTTGAGCTCGTCGAAACCAACTGAGCCTGTCGAAGTCCTTCACAAGCTCGACCCGCTTCTGCACCCCCTCCACTTTCCCAAAGGAGATCCACCATGGCGATAACCGCCACAGAAGGCACGGAGTCACCGCGGCCGAGCTTGCGCCGCCGTCGCTCGAAGCTCCGCGCGCGCAACACCCTTCTCGGGTGGAGCTTCATCCTTCCGAACTTCATCGGATTCGGCGCCCTCACGCTCGTTCCCATCATCGTTCTCTTCTACATGTCGATGACGAACTGGAACGTGTTCGGCAAGGCCGACTTCGTGGGTATCGCCAACTTCCAGCGCCTCTTCGGCGACGGCAGCTTCAAGATCGCCGTCTGGAACACGCTCTACTACTCGGTGCTCCACATCCCGCTGACCTTTGTGGTCGCCCTGGGCCTCGCCCTCGTGCTCAACAGCAAGCTTCGCGGTGTCGCGTTCTTCCGTACCGCCGCCTTCTTCCCCTACATCACCTCGATCGTCGCGATCGCCGTGGTGTGGAACCTGCTCTTCAGCCCCGACTACGGACCCATCAACGAGTTCCTCCGGGCTATCGGCATCTCGAGTCCTCCCGGGTGGCTGACCTCGTCCGATTGGGCCATGCCCGCGGTCGTGATCGTGAGCACCTGGCGCGACATGGGTTACTACATGATCCTGTTCCTCGCGGGGCTGCAAACCGTGCCGCGCGAACTCCACGAGGCCGCCCGCATGGACGGTGCCAACGTCATCCAGCGCTTCTTCAACGTGACGCTGCCTGCACTGCGCCCCACGACCTTCTTCGTGACCGTCATGCTCACGATCAACTCGTTCAAGATCTTCGACCTCATCCTCGTCATGACCGACGGTGGACCAGGCCAGGCGACGCTCGTGCTCTCGCAGTTCATCTATCGCAAGGGATTCGAAGAGAGCCAGTTTGGATACGCATCCGCCGCATCCGTCGCCCTGTTCTTTATGTGCATCGTCGTGACGGTCGCGCAGTTCCTGATCAATAAGCGGAGGAATGCATAATGACCGAGATCATGGTCCCCGCCCAGGAGCGCAAGGGGCTTCGCAAACTCACCGATGAGTCCCCGCGAGAGCGCCGCGCGAACGACATTTCTCCCGCCAAGCGCATCGCGAGAATCCTCGGGTACCTCGTGCTCATCGTCGCCGCGATCGGGCTCTTCGCCCCCTTCGTGTGGATGGTCATGAGCTCGCTCAAGTCGGCCAACGAGGTCTTCTCCGTGCCCGTCACGTGGGTGCCCGACGTCTTCGTGTGGAACAACTACGTCGATATCTGGTCGAAGTCGAACATGCTCGTATGGATCCGGAACACCCTGCTTCTCGCGGTCGTCGTGACCTTCCTGCAGGTGCTCACCGGATCGTTCGCCGCCTACGGGTTCGCGCGCATCCGCTTCCCCGGCCGAGACGTGTTGTTCCTGCTCTACATCGGAACCATCGCGGTGCCGTGGCAGTCCTACATGATTCCGCAGTTCATCCTGCTGTCGAACCTCAAGGTGTCGAACACCCTCTGGGCGATCATCCTGTTGCAGGCCTTCGGTGCCTTCGGGGTGTTCCTCATGAAGCAGTACTACGAGACGATCCCCGAAGAACTGTCGGAGGCGGCGCGCCTGGATGGCCTGAGCGAGTATGGAATCTGGCGACGGATCATGCTTCCGCTGTCCATCCCGGCGCTCGCGAGCCTTACGCTGCTGACCTTCGTCAACACCTGGAACGACTACCTCGGGCCGCTCATCTACCTGCGTAACCCCGACCTGTGGACGATTCAGCTGGGTCTCAAGAGCTTCGTCTCGAACCTCTACGACACCAACTACGCGCTGCTGTTCGCGGGCCTCACGATCTCGGTCATCCCCATCGCGATCATCTTCACCCTCGGCCAGAAGTACTTCGTTGAGGGTCTCGCGACGAGTGGAATGAAGGGCTAGCACCGTGAAGCGCATCTCTCACTCCACGATCGCCACGATCATCGGCGTCGTCTACCTCGCCCTCATCACGAACCTGTTGCTCATCGCGGCGTGCTTGCCGTTCATCGTGCTGCTCGTCACGACTGACCCCATGCTGTCGTGGCCGCTGCTCGCGATCACCGCTCCGTTCTGCGCTCCCGGTCTCACCGCGGCGTTCACCGCGTTCCGTGAGAACAGCGCGGGCGGCTTGAGTCCGGTTCGGGCATTCGTCGCGGGATGGCGCGCGACCTGGCGCCGCTCCCTCGCGCTCGGCCTCATCGTCACGGGTGTGGCCGTTGTGTTGCTCGTCGACGTGCGCTTCTTCTCCGACAGCCCGCTCAGTGTCGTCGTGGTTCCCGCGCTGGGGGTGCTGACCGCGCTCACGGCCTCCGTTGCCCTCGTCGGCCTCGTGGCCATCTCGGAGGCCCCGAAAGCTCGCCTTCTCGATGTTGTTAAGGCAGCCGCCTACCTCGCCCTTCGACGGTGGTACTTCACGGCGGTGTCGATTGCCGTGCTCGCCATTCAGGCAGCGCTCTTCGCGAGCATCCCGGCCATCGCGCTCGGGATCACGGCGGCACCCGCCCTCTACCTGGCATGGGCTAACTCGCGCTTCACCCTGCGTCCCGTACTCGACACCGATGAGGTCGCGGCCGCGTAGCCGCCCTCTACTTAAGGACTTTCAGCAATGACCTCGACTTCGCCCCTGCCGGGCAGAACCGAAGACCCCAACAACCGCGCCATCGCCGGAGCTGTCGCGGATGCCGTGGCAACCGTGCGCCGCAACATCGAGACGTTCGGCGGCCAGTACCCGGGAGACACCACAGTCAACAACCGCTACGCGCTTCGCCCAGCAGAGGGCGGCATCCAGCTCGGGGGCAACCGCGGATGGACCACGAGCTTCTGGGCGGGACTCAAGTGGCTCTCGTGGGAACTCACCGGCGACGACACATTCAAGGATGCGGCGCTCGTGAACGCGGCAGACTTCGCACGCCGCGTTCGCGCAGGCGAAGACCTCGACACACACGACCTCGGGTTTCTCTACAGCCTCTCGTCGGTGCCCGCGTGGCGTTTGCTCCACGATGAGGACCAGCGTGCTGCCGCCCTCCTCGCCGCTGATCACCTCATGCTGCGGTTCCTTGAGCCGGCAGGAATCATCCAGGCTTGGGGTGACCTGTCCGACCCCAAGCAGCGCGGCCGCACGATCATCGACAGCCTCATGAACATGCCCTTGCTGATCTGGGCGAGCGAGGAAACGGGCGATCCGCGATACAGGGATGCCGCCCGCCGCCACACCGAGCAGTTGCGCCAGCACATTCTGCGCGACGACAACTCGACGTTCCACACCTTCTACTGGGATGCCGAAACCGGCGAGCCACTCCGCGGCGGCACCGAGCAGGGCGCGTTTGATGACTCGTGCTGGGCGCGCGGTCAGGCGTGGGGCATCTTTGGTTTCTCGATGAACTACAAGGAGACCGGCGACCAGGGGCTTCTGGATGCCGCGTGGCGGTGCGCCGACTACTTCCTCTCGCACCTGCCGAGCGACCTCATTCCGTTCTGGGATCTTGTCTACACCGAGGGCAGCGATGCCCCGCGCGACAGCTCCTCCGCCGCGATCGCGGTGTGTGGGCTCATCGAGCTCGCCTCGGTCGATCCGGATCCCGAGCGCGCAGCGCGCGCGACCGATGCCGCCGACCGCATCCTCGCCTCGCTCATTGAGAACTACACCCCCGAGACCCCCGAGGCTTCGGACGCTCTTCTGCTGCACGGTGTCTACGACCTGCCGAAGAACGTCGGAGTCGACGAGGGAACCCTGTGGGGCGACTACTTCTACCTCGAGGCACTCACGCGCGCCTCGCTTCCGGGATGGCGGGCCTACTGGTGAGGCTTGTCACTTTCGCCCATGAAGGTGGTACTCGCGCCGGCGTCATTATCGACGGTCGCGTGCTCGCTCTGGATGGCGACGTTGTCGGCATCCTCTCGAACGCCGCCGCCCTCGCCGACGCGCGCGCCGCGGTCGATCGTGTGACCGATCTCGACGAGCTCCCGCTCCTCGCCGATGTCGATCTGCTCGCACCGATCACTCCGGGCAAAATCATCTGCCTCGGCTACAACTACCGCGGTCACGTCCCTGTCGGGGCAGACCCGACAGCCGACGACCCCGAGTTCCCAGACGTCTTCATCAAGACGCCGAATACGCTCGCGGGTCCCCGCGACGTTGTGCGCATCCCGCCCGCGAGTCTCGACGTGGACTACGAGGGCGAGATCGCTCTCGTGATCGGAAAGCGCGCCCACGAGGTGCCGCTCGAGTCCGCGCTCAAGTATGTCGCGGGCTATGCACTCTTCAATGACGTGTCCGACCGCGCCTGGCAGGCGCGCCAAAGCCAGTGGGCGCTCGGAAAGTGCTTCGACGGGTATGGCCCGCTCGGCCCCGACGTCGTGACGGCCGATGAGATCGCCGACCCGCACGACCTGCTCGTTGAGGTAGTGCGCGATGGCGTCGTCACTGTGTCACAGTCGACCTCGACAATGATCTTCTCGATGGCGTATATCGTGCACTACCTGAGCTCGGTTATGACTCTCGAACCCGGCGACATCATCTCGACGGGCACCCCGCAGAAGCTACCCGAAGCGCAAGAGTCGCACCGTCCGCTTGGCGATGGCGATGCAGTGACCATCCGGGTTGGCGGCATTGGCGAACTCACCACGACCTTCCAAGGAGCACAGGCATGATCCTCGACTCAATGAAACTCGACGGACGTGTCGCTCTCGTCACTGGCTCCACTCGCGGTCTCGGGCAGGGTGCTGCCGTCGCGCTCGCCGAGGCGGGTGCCGATGTGGCGTTGCTTGACCGAGGGGATGCGAGCGAGACTGCCGAGCTCATCCGCGCCCTGGGGCGCCGCGTCCTTGTGCTGCAGAGCGACCTCGTCGATGCCTCGCCCGACGACCTGCACTCGGCCGTCGCCGAGGTCGTCGAGACCCTCGGAAGCGTCGACATTCTTGTCAACAATGCGGGCACCATCCGCCGCACCCCCGCCGCTGACTACGCTGCGAAGGACTGGGACGACGTGCTGTCGGTCAACCTCGACGCGGTCTTCCACTTGTCGCAGGCGGCGGGCCGCCATATGCTCGCGCAAGGCCACGGGCGCATCATCAACGTCGCCTCGATGCTCTCGTTCCAGGGCGGCATCACCGTGCCCGCGTACACCGCATCCAAGCACGCGGTCGCCGGACTCACGAAGGCCCTCGCCAACGAGTGGGCCGCATCCGGAGTCACCGTCAACGCGATCGCCCCCGGCTACATGGCCACCGACAACACCGCAGCCCTTCGCGCGGATGCCGAGCGCGAGAAGTCGATCGTCTCGCGCATCCCGATGGGTCGATGGGGCACCCCCGCCGACCTGCAGGGATCGTTTGTTTTCCTCGCATCGGATGCGGCCGCCTACGTCACGGGAGTCGTTCTTCCCGTCGACGGCGGCTGGCTCGTGCGCTAAATAGACCACTCATCACCGACTAAGGAGCACCTCATGGAACAGCGTTACGCCACCAACCCCGCCCAGATTCCCGGACTCGACACTGCAGGGTTGCGCGAGCAGTTCCTCGTCCCCGAGCTCTTTGTTCCCGGTGAGGTCACCGTCGTCTACACACACCACGACCGTGTCGTTCTCGGTGGAGCGGTGCCCGCGGGCAAGCCGCTCGCGCTCACCGGGTACCCCGAGATTCGCAGCGACTACTTCCTCGAGCACCGCGAGCTCGGCATCATCAACGTGGGCGGCACGGGAACGGTGACCGCGGACGGCGAAGTGTATGAGCTCGTCAAGGGCGCCTGCCTGTACCTCGGCCGCGGCATCCAGAACGTCGAGTTCAATGACGAAGCGGATGCCGGTGCGCAGTTCTACCTGTTCTCCGCCCCCGCGCACACCTCGTACCCCGCGCAGCTCGTCTCACCCGGCGAAGGAACCGTGCGCGAGCTCGGTGACCAGCTCACCTCGAACCGCCGCACGCTCAACCAGTACATCCACGAGAACGGCGTCAAGAGCTGCCAGATCGTCATGGGTGTCACCGAGCTGCACCCCGGCTCGATGTGGAACACCATGCCCGCGCACACCCACGACCGCCGCACCGAGTGCTACCTCTACTTCGATGTTGCCGAGGATGCCCGCGTGATCCACCTGCTCGGCGAGCGCACCGAGACGCGTCACCTCGTTGTGGCCGACCGCCAGGCGATCATCTCGCCCAGCTGGTCGCTGCACTCCGGTGTCGGCACGTCGTCTTACTCGTTCGTCTGGGCGATGGCCGGCGAGAACCAGGCATTCGACGACATGGACCCGGCCCCCGTTACCGATCTGCGGTGAGTTCCTTCGAGATCGGCGAGACCGACTTCCTGCTCGATGGCCAGCCGTTCCGCGTGATCTCGGGGGCTCTGCACTATTTCCGTGTGCATCCCGAGCAGTGGGCCGATCGCATCCACAAGGCGAAAGCCATGGGGCTCAACACGATCGAGACCTATGTGGCGTGGAATGCGCACGAGCCGCGTCGCGGGGAATGGGATGCGACGGGTTGGAACGATCTCGGGCGTTTTCTCGACCTGATTGCGGACGAAGGCATGCACGCGATTGTGCGGCCCGGGCCGTACATCTGCGCCGAGTGGCACAACGGCGGACTGCCGGTGTGGCTCACGAGCATGCCGGGGATCGGGCTGCGGCGCTCGGAGCCGCAATACCTCACGGAGGTAACGGCCTATCTGCAGCGCGTCTACGAGATCGTGGCACCGCGGCAGATCGACCGCGGCGGCAACGTCATCCTCGTGCAGATCGAGAACGAGTACGGCGCCTACGGTTCGGATAAGGACTACTTGCGGGAGCTGGTGTCTGCCACGCGCTCCTCGGGTATCACAGTGCCGCTCACGACAATCGATCAGCCGGTCGATTCGATGCTTCGGGATGGGTCGCTGCCCGGGCTCCACCTGACGGGCTCGTTTGGGTCTCGTGCCGCCGAGCGGCTTGCGACCTTGCGCGAGCACCAGCCGACCGGTCCGCTCATGTGTGCCGAGTTCTGGGACGGCTGGTTCGACTCGTGGGGGTTCCACCACCACACGACGAGTGTGTCGGACGCCGCCGCCGAGCTCGACGCGCTTCTCGCTTCGGGTGCATCGGTCAACTTCTACATGGTTCATGGTGGAACCAACTTCGGTCTGACGAACGGCGCCAACGACAAGGGCCGGTATTCGCCCATCGTCACGTCGTACGACTACGACGCCCCGCTGGATGAGGCGGGCAATCCGACAGAGAAGTACTTCGCGTTCCGGGATGTCATCGCTCGCTATGCGCCGGTGCCTGTGGACCCGCCTGCTGCTGGCTCGGGCGCACCGTCATTCGACGTTCCGCTCTCGAGTGTGGGGAACTGGCGCACGGGGCTGGATGCGGCATCCACTGTCCACGCGCTGCCGCCGACCTTCGAGGAACTTAAGCACGGCAGCGCGCTCGTGCTCTACGAGACGGACCTGCCCGAGGGTGGCCCGTTCGTGTTCGAGGTCGACGAGGTGCGCGATCAGGCGTGGGTTTCGGTCGACGGCGTGCCAGCGGGGACCATGATGCGCACGCTGCACGAGCGGGCGATCGCGGTTCCGTCGGGAGCGCGGCTGAGCGTACTCGTCGAGGAGCAGGGTCGCGTCAACTACGCCGAGCGCATCGGAGAACCCAAGGGTCTCATCGGCACGCCCCGGCTTGATGGGATGCCGCTCAAGGGGTGGACCGCGACACCCATCGATGTCGCGCGACTAGCAGAGACAGTCGCGGGCCGACCCGCGTGGACGACGTTCGCGGGGGCGGTCGCCCTGCGTGGAAACTTCACGGTGGAGGCATCCACCGACCTGTTTCTCGATACGGATGCCTGGGGCAAGGGCTACGCGTTCGTCAACGGCTTCTTTCTGGGTCGGCACTGGCGCAACGGTCCGCAGCGCACGCTCTTCGTGCCCGCGCCCGTCGTGCGTGCGGGCGAGAATTCGATCGTGGTGATCGAGCTAGACCAGATCACGTCTCCGGTGGCGCACTTCGTGCCCGGCCTGCTGCTGGGTCACGCCGAGGAGTAGCCCGCCGTTTAAGTGGGTCGAGCTTGTCGAGACCAATCGAGCTTGTCGAGATCTCCCGATTGCTTCGACAAGCTCAGCTGGTCTCGACAAGCTCGACCCACTTTCCCCGCTCGACCCACCTAGCCCTACGGCAGCGTGTGCCCCGCGGCCGTGAACAGGCGGTACCACTCCTCGCGCGTGAGCGGCACATCCGAGCCCGCGGCGCCATCCACAATGCGTGCCGCCTTCGTCGACCCCAGCACAACCTGCATGTTCGCGGGATGCCGAGTGATCCACGTGACGGCGATGCCCGTCGGCGTCACGTCATACTTCGCCGCGAGCTCGTCGAGCACATCGTTGAGCGGGCCGTGGTTCTCGCGGTCGCCGAGGAAGACGCCGTCGAAGAACTGCTTCTGGAACGGTGACCAGGCCTGGAGTGTCATGTCGTTGAGGCGGCTGTAGTCGAGCAGGCCGTTGTCGCGGTCGATCGACTGGTCGAGGCCCGCCATGTTCGCGGCAACTCCGGCCGCAATGAGCGGAGCGTGCGTGATGCTCAGCTGCACCTGGTTGACAGCGAGCGGCTGATTCACCGACTTCTTGAGCAGCTCGATCTGCCCCGGCGTGTGGTTCGACACCCCGAAGTGCCGCACCTTGCCGTTCGCGTGCAACTCGTCGAAGGCCGCGGCAACCTCGTCGGGCTCGACGAGCGCGTCGGGACGGTGCAGCAGCAACACGTCGAGGTGCTCGAGCTTCAACGCATCCAGAGACTCGTCGACCGTCGTGAGAATGTGCTCGCGCGAGAAGTCGAAGTAGCCCTTGCGGATGCCGACCTTCGACTGCACGATCACCGCTTCGCGCTCGGCCGGGGTGAAGGTCACCGATTCGCCGAAGTGCTTCTCGCACGCGTGTCGGGTTCCGCCGTAGATGTCGGCGTGGTCGAAGTAGTTGATTCCGGCATCCATCGCGGCGCGAACGAGGTCGCGCACCTCGTTGCTGTCGAGCTCCATGATGCGCATGAGGCCCAGGATGACGGCGGATGATTCAAGATCGGTCTGCGGCAGTGCAAATGTCTTCATCCCTCCATCGTGCTCCCTTTTCAGCAAATACTCCGCACCGAGGGCAATACGTACTCGGGGGTGCCGTATCTCCTGAAAAGCGGAGCGGCTCGGGAGTAGTAGCGTCGAGGCATGCCCGCACCCGCCACCTCAGCGAGCGGACTGGGCGCATTCGGGGCGACGGCGCTTGTCGTCACGGGGCTCATCTGCCAAGAGGTCGGCGCGGCCATCGCGGTCACCCTGTTCCCCGAGGTCGGCTCGGTCGGGATGGTCACCCTTCGGCTGGTGTTCTCGGCGATCGTGCTGCTCCTGGTTTTCCGCCCGTCTTTCCGTGGACGCACGGCAGCGAACTGGCGAACTGTTATCGGGTTCGGCCTCGTACTCGCGGTGATGAACGTGTTCTTCTACCTCGCTCTCACCCGACTGCACCTCGGAGTCACGGTGACGATCGAGGTGATCGGCCCGCTCATCCTGTCGGTCGTCATCAGCCGTAGAGCGTCGGCGTGGCTGTGGGCCGCGCTCGCCCTAGGCGGCGTCGTGCTGCTGGGGAGAGGAGGCTTCGACTCGCTCGATCCGATCGGCGTGCTCTTCGCGCTCGGCGCCGGCGCGGCCTGGGTGGGCTACATTCTGCTGTCCGAACGCACGGGCCGGGGCTTCGCCCGATTGGATGGCCTCGCGATCGCCATGGCGATTGGATCACTGGCCGTGCTGCCGTTCGGCATCGCGACAACCGGTGCAACGCTCGTCGTGCCGCACATCCTGCTACTCGGCTTCGCGGTCGCTGTGCTGTCGTCCGCCATCCCGTACGGGCTCGAGCTCATCGCTTTGCGCCGTCTGCCCGCGGCGACGTTCTCGATCCTGCTGAGTCTCGCTCCTGCGCTCGCCGCGCTTGCCGGACTCATCATTCTTGGCCAGCACCTCGAGATTCTGGATGCCGTTGCTATCGCTCTCGTGGTTGTCGCGAGCATGGGGGCGGTGCGTGCTGCCCGAGGCCGAAGCATCCCGGAGCCCGACCCGCTCCCGTAGGCCCGCTCCCTGAGCTTGTCGAAGGGCCACAACCTAACCCATTCCGCTGTTCTAAGCATCTCAGAACAGCACTCTGCGTCACCTCGCGAGCGCCTCATCCACCAGTTGCACCACACGCTCGGCGGTTCCCCACGACAAGGTGACGCCAGCACCACCGTGGCCGTAAGCAGCGATCACGGGAACGGCGTGGCCCGCAACGTGCTCGAGCCGAATCGTCGGCCGGGCCGGACGCAGACCCACCGCACGGGACAAGATCTCCTGCCCCTTCAGCTCAGGCACGAGCGCGAAGGCTCGCGCCAGCATCCCCTCCTCATCGGCGGGATCGATTTCGAGATTCCAATCGCCCGCCGTCGAGACTCCGCCGACGATGACGTCGTCCTCTCGAGGGAACACGTAGGTGACCCGGCTCGGATCATCAACGTCGGTGACCCAGTCGGTGAGTTGGGGGTTCGACATCCGCACCACTTGGCCCCGCACCGGATAGACGCTCGTGTCGTCACCGAGCAGCTCGCCTCCGCGCAGTCCCGCGGCCACGATCGCCAGGTCAGCATCGAGGTCGTCGACACCCGCGATGGTGCGGCTCTCGAATCTCACGCCGAGCCGCTCAACCTCGGCCCTCAACCAGGCTAGATATTTGGGCGTGACAATGAGCGGCAGGGTGGCCCGGATGCCGGAGAACAGGCCGCCCGGCAGAAGGGTGATGTAGACCGACGCGGCATCCGGAGCCATCGCTGCCCACGAGCGATCGGGCTCTTCCGCCCGCTCGATAACGACTCCTTGCCGCAGAAGCACACCGGTCGCCGGGTTGTCGCTCAGCGTGGTGAAGCGCGCGAGGGACCGTTCGAGCATCGCGGTGGCCGCGGGCGACACCTCGCTGCGGTAGGGAAACCAGAGGGCTGCGGCCAGAGCAGACACGGTGTCGAGCGTGTCGACATCCGCGATGACCGTGACGTCGTGGCCCGCCACCGCGAGATCGTGCGCGATGGAGAGCCCTATGACCCCGGCCCCGATCACGGTGATGCGAGAGGGAGACGAATCAGTCACGCCCGCAGCCTAGTTGTAACGCTCAGCGCCGAGCGGACAATTACTTAATATGAGCACGAGTAGCGCAAGCGAGACGGGAATCTGGGCCAGCGCTGTGCTCGGCGACCCCGATGCGTTCGCTCAGGTTTTCGATTTGCATCACGCGAGGGTGTATCGGCACGCGCTCCGGATGGCGGTTGTCTCGGCGGACGCCGAGGATGTTACCGCGATGGTCTTCTTTGAGGCGTGGCGGAAGCGCCATTCCGTGCGTGTCGTCGATGGCTCGATCGTGGGGTGGTTGCTCGTGACAACAACGAACATCGCACGCAATCAACGTCGGGCTCTGCGGAGGTATGAGGCGCTTCTCTTGCGCGTGCATCCCGAAGATGTTGCGGATCACGCGCCGGCCGTGCTCGAGAGCATCGATCCTGCACGACACGAGGTCAACCGCGCGTTTACGCAACTCAGTCCAGGTGACCAGCAGTTGCTCGTGCTCTGCCTGGTCGAGCGGATACCACCCACTGCAGTTGCCCAATTGCTGCGGCTGCGACCCGGGACAGTGCGCACCCGGTTGAGTCGAGCGAAAACCCGTCTGCGCGGCTTGCTGAACGACTCAGCCCCGACACTCGAGGAGCCTGCACTGTGAGTTCGCACGAAATAGATCCCCAGTATCGAGAGAGGCTGCGTGCCACCCTTCACGAGATGGCCAGCAAGCCAGCTCATCGTACGAAAACCGTCGTCGCACTTGTTGCGGTGCTGGGAGTTCTGCTCTCGTGCGTTGTGCTGGTGGGCATCCAGCCCTGGGCCGCCCGCGATTCAGAGGTCGTGGTCTCGTGCTATTCCCTTGCTGAGATGTCTGAAACAGAGCCGTTCGAGAGTGTGACGGTCACGCGGCCGGAGGGGGACCCACTGTCCGCGCGTCAGGCGATAAAGCTGTGTGCGGCGCTCTGGTCGGAGGGTGTCGTTGCCTCCCAGTCGGGTGATGTCGACTTCCTGTCGGGTGATGTCGACTTCCAGTCCTCAGGCGGAGTACCTCTGACGGCGTGCGTCACGCCGGAGGGGGACATCGCGGTGCTCCCCGGGGTGAACCTCGTCTGTGACGACCTGGGGTTTCATCCCATCGGCAAGGAACTGCCGTGAAGAAGATCATCGTGCTCGCCCTCAGCGCTCTGGTGCTCGCCGGGTGTACCTCCACTGCGCCAGTCGACCTGGTCGTGGGTCCGGTGACCGAGTATCAGGTACAAGAGCCCGCGAGACCCTTGGATTGCAGTGGTGCACGCGTCACTCCCGATGCCATGTCGAACCCTCGTCCTGTAACAGCACTGAGCCCGGACTTCATCGCGGACCTCGAAGGCACCGGATGGCTGGACCGTCCCATCGCGGACTGGACGGTCGCGGACGAAACCGAGGAGACCGTCACGCTCTGGCGTGAGCTGGGCCGAGACGAGTCGGGAGGTCATCTCCACTACGACCATGCATTCGTGACCTTCGAGCGCACGTGGGCGGCAGCGGGGTGGTCCCTCGCGGGAGGAGGATCGTGCTCTCTACTTCTCGATGTGGGCGAACTCCATAACGCCGCGGTGACCCTAGACCCAGCTCACCTGCCAGATCCCCGTGACACGTCGATCCACCTGCTCGTCACGGAGAGCGGATGTGCTTCGGGGAGGGATGCCGAGGGCAGGATCGAGATACTGGAAGTCAATGACTTCCGCACCGTAGTCGAATTTGTCATCGCTGTGCGCCCGATTACCGATGCCGTCGCTTTCTGTCCAGGGCACCCCGCGACGCCCGTCGAAGTCAAACTCGCCTACCCGCTCAGCAATCGCATCCTCATGGATGGCGCGCGCATTCCTGCCACTGAGATCGCGCTTCCGGAGTGCCCTTCGCTCGCGCAGATCAGCGATTGTTGACTAGCGTGATGGGTACGAGCGGGGGATCCATTGTGAAAAGAGCAGGCGCATTCGCAGTCGCAGTTCTGGCCATGGCGCTCGCCGGGTGCACGTCCACCGCTCTTCCACCCGAGCCGACTCCGACCGTGGAGCCGCTCGTCGCGTATAGCGCTCGAGAGCTGGGTCCAATGCAATGCGGGGTGACCCGAATTCTTCCCGAGGCGTTGACCGATCCCCGCCCGGGCACCGACGTGGACCCTGAGATCATTGCAGGCGTCGAAGCAACGGGCTGGCTCGAGCGGCCCATCGCGGACTGGTCGGTGGCTTCCGAGAGCAGCAAGCGACTCGTGCTGTGGCGGGAGATGGCCGAAGGGGAGGCCCAGGGGCTGATCCAGTATGACTATGAGATGGCGAGCTTCATCCTGAATGCTGGCGTCTGGTCGATGGAGGGCACGGGCGCTTGCGCGCTACTGATCGATCTGGGCGGACTCATCGACGGCACTATCTCTTTTGATCCCGAGAAGCCGCCCTTGGCAGGGGACACCACTCTGCACTTGCTGATCATGGAGAATTCCTGCGCCGGTGGCAAGAACGCCGAGGGAAGGGTGGAGGTGGTAGAGGTCAGAGAGTTCACTGACGCCGTCGAACTCGTCGTGGGTCTGCGCCCATTGTCGGGAGCCGCGACCTGTCCGACCCATCCGCCAACCCCGTTTGAGGTTGAACTCAAACATCCGCTCGGTGACCGTATCCTCCTGGACGGTGTCAAGGTGCCCGCCCTCGAGGTCGCGCGTCCGTAAAGCGAGCCTCCCGCCGCCCACGAAGCCTGGCGGATACGCTCGCTGGCATGGCCGTCTCCCAGTCTCGTCGTGCTCGCGCGCAGCGGCGGCGGGTAAAGCGAGTCGCCGCGGCAGACAACGACCTCACCCCCGGCCAGTGGCTACAGATCAAGGATGCCTGGGGCGGCTGCGCCTACTGCGGAGCGACCGATCTTCCCCTGCAGCGCGACTGTGTGCTGCCGATTTCTCGTGGCGGCCGCTACACCGTTGAAAACATCGTGCCTGCGTGCCGCTCGTGTAATGCGAGCAAGTCCAACGGCGAGGTCACGTCGTGGATGCGTCGGCGACGTCTCGACGAGCCCGCCTTCTTGCAGCGCTGGGTCGAGATCGGTGGGACACTCCGGGCGGCCAGCGACGTCACGACCTGACCCGAACTGTCGTTATAGCGCGCTGAGAACAGCACCTTGAGTCAGCTCGTGGGCCTCGGACAAGCTCAGGGCAAGACACTCTCAGGCAACAGTCGAGCGCCGTGCCTACGATGAAGGTGACCGACACCGACAGAGACAGGCCTTCATGACCGCTGCCGCTGCCCTAGCAACCGATGATCACGGCTTTACCGGCCTGACCGGTTTTGCCGCTGACGTACTGACCACGATGGGTGACATCGGCGTCGGTATCCTTGTCTTTATCGAGGTGCTGCTTCCCCCGATACCGAGCGAGGTGATTCTGCCATTCGCCGGTTATCTCAGCCAGAGCGGTGACTTGAACCTCGGATGGTTGCTCTTCTGGAGCACACTCGCGTCCTGGGTCGGCGCGCTTCTGCTGTATTGGCTCGGGCGAGTGATCGGCATGGATCGCGCGGTGCGTCTCGTTGCCGCCACCCGTCTCGTGAGCCGCACCGACCTGGAGCGTGGTGCCCACTGGTTCACCACCAAAGGCACGTGGACCGTGCTCGTGGGGCGAATGGTTCCCGGCATCCGGAGTCTGATCTCGCTACCAGCCGGCGCCGCGCGAATGAATATCGTGCGATTCAGCCTGTACACGATCGTGGGCAGCGGTCTGTGGAACAGCGCGCTCATTGGTGCGGGCGCACTACTGGGGACGCAACACGAGAAGCTCGAGGCGTACCTCGGATATGTCGACTACGTCGTGTACAGCGCGATTGTCATCGCGCTGGTTGTGCTCATTGCGCGCCGAGTTCGCGAAGCCCGCAGCGGCCACGCTGGCGCCACGACCTCGGACTAGTAACGCAGCGGTCGAGTCACGAGCAGCACCAGCATGCCCATAAGCGTGATGAGGGCGATGGATCCGAGCCCGATCCCCACCCACGCGAGCACCATGCCGCGCGCTCCCCGCAGCGCTCTTTTCACCCCGAGGATGCCAGCGACGAGCGCCGTGAGGGCAGCAATCCACGCGACGATTGTCACGTCGAATACGAAGGTCGGCAGAGCGACGATCCCCGCGACAAGGGCGACAATGGCCGGGATGTTGGTGGGCTTTTCGGGAGGCATGGTCACCCGACGAGCGTAGCCGGGCTACTGCTCGGGCGCGGGCAGTGGTTCCTTTGGCAGCTTGCGCACCTTGGGCCGCCGGCGGCGGCGCTCGGGGATCATCGAGCGCATCTCCTCAAGCTTGCCGAAGCACAGCAGGCGGTCGCCGGACTCGAGGATGGTTCCCGCGCGCGGGTTGGGAACGACGTTGCTTCCGCGGTGGAGCGTGAGCACGGTGATGTCGCGTTCCTTGAGCCCGGAGTCGCCCAGCTTGTGGCCTACGAGGTCGGCGCTGCCGTGCACGAGAATCTCGGCGACGCCGTATCCCGTGGAGATGCTCAACCGCTGGCGCACATCGATATCGGGGAAAGAGACCTGATTCGCGATGTGGTCGATGATGGCGCCCGCAACATCCAGTCGTGTTGCCGCTTCGATGCCCTGCAGGCCGGGGGAGGAGTTGACCTCCATCACGAGAGGGCCATCGTCGCCTTCGAGCAGATCGACACCGGCGACCTTGAGCCCCATGATCTGGGCCGACTTCACCGCGGCCTGCTCGTATTCGGGGGTGAGCTCAACGATCTCGACCGAGCCACCGCGGTGCACGTTCGAGCGGAACTCGTCACCCTGCGCAGTGCGTCGCATTGCCGCGACCACTCGATCGCCAACAACAAGGGCGCGGATGTCGCGTCCCCGGCTCTCCTTGATGAACTTCTGGATGAGCACGTTCTGCTGCGTCGAGTGAAGCGTCTCGATGATCGCTTCGGCGACCTTCGCCTCGGGCGCGAGGATGACACCGATTCCCTGGGTGCCCTCGAGCAGCTTGATCACGACGGGAGCGCCGCCGACGCGCTCGATGGCGGGGCGCACATCCTGCCGGTTGCGCACGAACGCGGTGGGTGGCATCGCGATGCCGTGACGCGACAACACCTGGGATGCCCGCAGCTTGTCGCGCGCATTCATAATGCCGTTCGCGGTGTTGGGGGTGTAGACATCCATCTGCTCGAATTGCCGCACGACGGCGGTGCCGAAGTAGGTAATCGACGAGCCGATGCGGGGCAGGATGGCGTCGTAGTCGCTCAGCTGCTTGCCGCGGTACTGCAGGTCAGGTTCGTCGCCCGAGAGGTCGATCGCGAAGCGGAGCGTGTTGAGTACTCGCACGTCGTGCCCCCGTTCGGCGGCGGCCGCGCGCAGGCGCTGCGTTGAATAAGCGCGGGGCGCACGGGACAGAATGGCGAGTTTCATGGTGGTACCTGAGAGTATGGGGGAGTGAGCGAGCCCACCCATTCAAACACTGTTGCGGGCTGGCGAGAATGGGTGCAGCTGCCTGATGAGGGAATCCCCTGGATCAAGGCAAAACTCGACACGGGCGCACAGACATCCGCTCTCCACGCGGTGAAGGTGGAGGAGTTCACTCGGGATGCCACAGCGTGGGTTCGCTTCGTTGTTCACCCCTGGCAGCGCTCGGTCGCCGACACCATCACGGTCGAGCTTCCCGTGCACGATCGGCGTCGAGTCCGCAGCTCGTCCGGCCACGTGCAGGACCGTTTTGTTGTGCTTATGCCCCTCGTGCTCGTGGGCCGCTCGGTCGTCGCGGAAGTCACTCTTACGAACCGCGATTCGATGGGGTTCAGGATGCTTATCGGTCGCGAGGTATTGCGGCAGGGGTTCCTGGTGAACTCGGGTAAGTCGTACCTGGGGGATCGCGCGCCGAAGCCGGTGCGGCGGCGCAATCGCGGTGCCTCGGCCGCGAACTAGCGGAAGGGGGATCTCTCCCGGGAACTAGCCGCGGGAGCTTTCTCGCAGAATCAGGCGTGGTTCGAGCAGAATGTTCTCGTGCTCATGCTCGGGATTATCCGCCTCGTCGAGCACAAGCCGGACCGCCTCTTTGGCCAGATCATGCACGGGCTGGTGCACCGTGGTGAGCGGCACGATCGCAGATTCCGCGTAGTCGACATCGTCATATCCCACGATCGCGATGTCGTGGGGCACCCGGATGTCGCGCGAGAGCACGAGGGACTGAAGCACGCCGATCGCCAGGAGATCATTGGCGGCAAAAACAGCGTCCGGACGGTCGGCCCGGGGTATGCGCTGCAGCGCTTCTCCCACGGCACGCCCCTCAGCTATGGTCTGATCAGCCGTGTCGAAGTGGGTGAGCTGCACCCCACGCTGGCTGGCGCATACTTCTTGTGCTCCCAGCCAGCGATCACGCACCTGATGAAGCGGTCCTCCGACGAAGGCGATGTGCGATCTACCCGATTCGGTCAAGTGCTTCGCCGCCATTCGGCCGCCTTCGTGTCCGTTCAGCGCCACGCTGCAGAAGCCGCTCTCAACATCCTTGTCGAACAGAACGAGCGGTATGCCGCGTTCGCGCAGCAACCGGAGTCGTGGGGTGACTCCGTCCAGCGGTGTGACGAGTAGACCTCGAACACGTTGCTTCTCGAACACGTCGATGTAGCGATCCTCCCGCGCGGACATCTGGTCGCTCGAGCCAAGAACGATCGTGTGGCCAGCGGCTTCACCCGCTTCCTCGGACGCGTGCGCGAGGTCAGCGAAGAAGGGATTGGCTACGTTGAGGACAATCATTCCGAGCGTTGTTCCCGCTCCCGTGCGGAGAACGCGCGCAAGCTCGTTCGGCACGAAGCCTAGTGATTCCATCGCCTCGTGAACACGTTTGAGCGTCTCCGGTGCAACATGTTCGGGGCGGTTCAGAACGTTGGAGACAGTGCCGAGCGACACATCCGCTCGTTTCGCCACTTCGCGAACGCCACTCTTGCGCGCCATGATCTACTCCCCAACGGTCGAGCCCGACGCCCGCCTCGTGTGATGAAAGCTTACAAAACCTTTCGTCGCAGAAGGGCCCTTCTTCATGTGGTCCTCGATAAACAGGGTTTGAGATACGATGATGAGCAAATTGAACGGTTTCATTCACGGCCAGGTCCGACGCAGAGTTGACCACCCAAGGGGGCCGACGTGGAAGCTAGCGGCACTGGGCTCACCCGATAGCGCGGTACCTGGGAAGGTCGCGCCGACAACTACCTCTTGGACTGACGCAAGATCGGCACTCTCATCGAGCGCTACTGAGACGCGCTGCCAGCCAGCGGGCCACACGCGGTGCCGTGTTTCCGAAACGCGCCCGCCGCTCTGTACAACTCTGAGTACGATCTCGGACGGCTGGAATTCTGGGGCATCGCAGAAGTCCAGCAGCGCGTAGACGAAGCGGGCATGACGAAGTTGCTTGCCGATTGGTATGCGAACAAGCAGTTCGCCAGTGGGAGAGGCGCGACCGCGCACTGTCAGTGTTGGCGTTCCATATTGCTCATGAGGCACGGGCATGCAGTTCAGCCCCAATGGCGAGACGCTGATCTCGTCCAATTCGCCGGCCGCAGGGTGGATGGTTTCGACGGCACCAGTTGATGCAAGGAGCAGGTTTTCCGTGCGGTCAACATCGGCAGAGAGCGTCCGTCTGATGGCGACGGGCGTGGGGGCAGAGTTTGCCAGTATCTCGGCGCGGAAACGGGAGATTCCTGGGCGGATGTCTTCTGCGCGCCCCGCTGGCAGAAGTAGCCGACCTTTTATGGTCGGAGGTGCGTCGATCTCGATCTCTACAGTGTCGTCTTGCGGAAGATAGTTCACGGTCAGGTCACCGCGAATCGTGCGGATCCGTGCGGAGAGGGCTCGTGAACCGCGCATGAAATGCGGTTCCACCTCGAACTCAGCAAACCCCGGCGCCGTAGGACGTACACCAACGAGGTGTCTCCAAACCCAACCTGCAACTGGACCGCCCAGTCCAACGTGGTCGAGCGAGCCTGTTCCCGTGTTCTGTGGGTCGATCCACCAACATTCCCACAATGTCCCGGGCCCGGACGTGAGCATGGCACCAATCCCCGGGGCTTCCGCCTGCAGCAATGTGCGGGCGATTGTCTCCGACTGACCCGTGGCGGCGAGAGCGCGTACTACCGCGCGCGTGCCAGCAAAACCGCTCGCAAACCGATCTCCACGTTGGCGAATATCAGCGGCTATTCGAGCGCCAGCGTCGTGAGCTTCGTCTGCAGTCAGCCAACCAGCCTCGATCGATAAGGCGAGGGACGCCTGAGAGCCGTTTCCGATGGAGAGCGCGCTACCGTCGCCTGCACCGACAAAAGCCGCGCGGCCTGCAGACCGCAACTCGCTCACTCGAGCCTCCCAGTGTGCGACTAGGCCGTGAGTGTCGCCGCTCGCGGCTTCCAGGCGCATAAGTGTATCCAGAGTCCTCTGCGTTATTGCCGTGTGGAGAATTTCGGGGGGTGTCTGCTCCAGTGCGAGCCAGTCGTGACCGTAGCTTATGGGCGCACCATCAACAGTGCCGTCGGGTCCACGGCACGTGAGGAGAAACTCGGCCCAGCGACGTAGCACCGGAAGCAGCCGACCGAGCACCGCGGGGTCTCCATAGTGCAACCAATGGTTCTCGAGCACGTCCGGTAGGGCCGCGCCCCAGACGGGATCAGCTGGTGTCGGGGTGGGGCGTATGTCGGGGGCGATGGCTGGAATCGCACCACTGGCCTGCTGGCTTGTCGCCAAGTCATCGAGCCATTTTCCCAACGCCGCCTCGAGATCGAACGCGGCGAAAGAAAAATCGATGGCACTCGCGACGTCGCCCGTCCACCCCGATTGCTCACGGGTGGGGCAGTCTTCTGGAATGCCGTGGAGATTGTTGAGGAACGTGCGTCGTGCGCGACGGTCCAGTTCCTCAACAGCAAAGTCGTCCGTGGTCATGGCCGATATGGCCTCGACGTCACTGTGGAGCACGTCGGCGAAGACCTTTACCTCGGCGTCGACAGGAAGCCCCGTCACCTCGACATACCGGAACCCGTGATAGCAGAACCACGGTGTAAGAACCTCGCCCGCCGTTCCGTGAACCGCGAAGCGGAGCTCCTGTCTTCCACGACCCCTGTCGAACGGCATGTTCAGATTGGTTGTGTCAACCTGCCCGTCAGGCGTGAGGTGCTCGCCGTGTCGGAGAGTTATCACCGTCCCGATAGGCAAGGGAGTGAGGAGTTCCAGCCGGCTGCGGCCCGCGATGTTGGTGCCGACATCAAAGCTGCGGTGTGCCGCGCGGGCCACTTCGGTGGTGTCGAGCCGCTCGACGACGCGGATTCCCGGTCCCGGGTCAGGGAGTATCGCGTTAGGGAGCTGCGGGCTCACTGATTCCTCGCCAGAGAGAATATCTAGCGCATCAGGCACCGCGAAGGTGATAGGGGCTACATGATCGTGGGCTTCTAGGTAGAAGGGTTCATCATGAACCACGACCGAGGGTGCGAATAGCATCCCCTCGCCGGTCGCGTGTAGCGTCCGAACTCCGTGGTTATCCTCCGTCATGATGGAGGCCAAGACACGCGGCGGGCTCTTTGTGCGAGCCCATTCGCCGTGCCCAATATCTAGATCGAGAACGTTGTCGCCCGTTATCAGCAGGTCCGTGACGTCGTAGGTTCGGTAGAGAGCTCTCGTTAGGTCGGTGCGCGAAGGATCGCTCGCCTCAGGGTTGACCGCTGTTCCGTTCACCGTCGCGCGAACGAGACCTTGTGCGGTGAGGTGGAGGCGCGCTCGTTGGCTTGATGCGGCGAGCTGGAATTCGCGACGAAGGGTCACGGGGGCTGGATGCGAAACCCACTTGCCTCCCCAAGCTGCTAGAGACCAAGGCCCCGCCTCAAGCCGCAGTGGCAGAGACCATGGCGACCACCCTGAGTCTGCCGTGAAGATGCGGACCTCGACCCGGAGATCGTCATGATCACTAACCGCCGTCTGTAGGCGATGCCAAGGGTTTGCCCCTTCCGCGGTATCGGTGTACAGCAGCTCTCCCGACGCAGTGCGTACCGCAAGTTCGGCCTTCGTCGGGGCGGCACTCCGTGGCAATTGCCATGACACCCGCGGGGTTGGACTCGCCGCGACGACGACCGCGCGTCCTTCGTGAGCGAGCGGTCGACGCCCGTCGATCCGAAGATTCGTGGGTGCTGCGGCGGGGCTGGGCATTTCTGTCGTCCTTCGATGGCGCGTCGGCGGCGATGGCTACGGCTTATCTCTAATTGAACCGTATTACATCGAATCAGCGATAGGTTGCATCTGTGGGCAAAAAGCCCCTATTTGACAAGAAGTTTCTCATTGGTCATGATGACTGAAAGCGTTCAATTGAGCGCCAGGAAGATTGGCAACTTAACCTCACTGAGGAGACAACGACAATGACGTCACGAAAGATCCCTATGCTCGTCGCCGCAGCAGGCGTAACAGCACTCGCGTTAGCGAGCTGCTCGGCAGGTAACCAGACGGGGGCTGCAGGCTCCGTCGACGGTAGCTCAATCGTCTTGCAGACAATCTCGCAATTGGAGCCCCAGTTCCAGCAATACGCAGACGCTTACATGGAGCTCTACCCAGATCGCTCCGTCGAGGTGCGCAGCACCACTGATCAGACCGATCAGTATGCTCAACAGCTCGCCACTGGCCGTATCAGCGGTGAACTCCCCGACATCTTTTTTAATGTCGATTTTCTCGCGAACACGCTTGCCGACAACAACGTCACCCTAGACCTAGCGCCGGGAATCACAGAGGGCAGGCTCGGTGATCTGGCGCTCGACGACTTCGTCCCTCAGTTTGTCGGCCAGTACCGACCGTTGTCTGATCCAGAGAAGGTTACTGGTCTTCCGGTCAGCGCAGACTCCGTTGCGTTGTTCTACAACAAGACGTTGTTCGCCCAGTATGGCGTGACCGAGCTTCCTAGCGCCGAGTGGACCTGGGATGACGTCTACCGTGTCGCTGAGCAGATCCAAACGGCGTCGAACGGCGCCATCATCGGTATCAAGGCTCCGTTGGACGACGGCGGCGCCCAGATCACGTTCGGTCCGATGATCAAAGCATTTGGGGGCTACGTGTATGACCCCGATACCGGAACCACAGGAATCGGTAAACCCGAGGCGATCAAGGCCTGGGAATACCTGATGTCGTTCTACGGCACAGCGTCGCAGAACTTCTCCTCAGCGCCAGATCAGACGCTCGACTTCGCTGCGGCTAATGTCGCGATGACCGTTGGCTCGCGCGCCGGGGTACCCAACACAAAGATCACGCTCGCTGACGATTGGGATGTCGAGGTGCTCCCCACCATCGAAGGAGAGTCGACGACGGGCGGCGGATCGTATGGCCTGTCGATCGCGCAGACCAGCCAGCAGCAGGATGCGGCCTGGGCATTCCTCGAGTGGTTCTATGACACGGATAAAGGCATGAAGCTCGCGCAGGAAGTCGGAGGTGTGATCCCTCCGACAGAGGACGGCATCGAAAACGGTATCTGGAAGGATGGCACCCCTCCGCCAGCCAACCTAGCGATCTTCGGTGATTCGGCACGCGATGCTGTGCTCCTCGCGCAGATGCCGGGCGGGACGAGCAGCGTGCTTACCGAGGCCACTAAGAAGGCCACCCAGCAGGTGATGCTCGAAGGCCGGGATCTGACCGAGGCATTCCAGGAGGCAGCGACCACCGTCCAGCGCGCACTCGACGACGAGCTCGGCAAATAGCGTCGCAGCACGGTGCCCGTGAGGTGCCGGAGAGGATTCTTATGGTCGAGAACGATGCAGTGACGACTCTAATAACTGAGAGAGCGGCGGTTCGCCGCAACAGTGAGGGGTCCAGAACCGCGAGGCGAAGAACGCGCGGCACGCGGGGAGACACCTGGGTAGCTACGCTACTGATCTCGCCAGCGATACTCGCCTTCACCGTGTTCGCGATCGTGCCCATCCTCGGAGGACTTGCCCTTTCGTTCTTCGAGTGGGACCTCTTCGGTACTCCCGTCTTCGTCGGCATGGATAACTTCGCGCGATTGGTGACCGACGCGAGGATGTGGCAATCCCTCGGTGTCACGGCGTCGTTCGTTGTCCTCGGTGTGGCCCCGACGATTCTCCTTGGCTTCCTGCTGGCGGTCGTAGTCAACGTGCGCATGCCAGGCATCGGGGGCTGGAGAGTACTGTATTTCGCGCCGATGCTCGCGTCTGCCGCCGTTTCTGCCGTGCTCTGGGCGAGCATCTACAACGGACGCTCCGGGGTTCTCAACCAGTTGCTCGCGCTCTTTGGCGTGATGGGGCCGAACTGGCTGTCCGACCCGTTCTGGGCGCAACCCGCCCTCGTGATCATCATGATCTGGAGCGCGCTGCCCCTCGTGATCATCTTGTACATGGCTGCACTGCAGCGGATCCCCGAGGACATCTATTCGGCTGCCGCGCTTGACGGAGCAGGTAAGTGGCGCACCCTCTGGAGCATCACGTGGCCGAGCGTGCGCTCGGCCACGGTGTTGATCGCGATCCTGCAGGCAGTGGGTTTCGTCGGCGGCGCATTTGAATTGGCGCTCATCATGACGGACGGCGGCCCTCTCGGCCGCACGGAGTCCCTTGCTCTCTACGCGTATAAGGTCGCGTTCGGCCAGCTCGAGATGGGCTATTCGAGTGCTCTTTCACTCTTCCAACTTGTGGCGATTGCCGTCTTAGTGCTTCTCGGCCGACTCGTCACCCGACTCATGAGGAGCGCCGAATGAAGACGTCATCGGCCTATCGTGCTTTCCGCTACGCCCTAGTCATCGTTCTCGGGCTAGCCATGTCGATCCCGCTGTTGTACATGGTGTCGGGCTCGCTCATGTCGGCCGGGGAGCTTGCGAGCTACCCGCCGACAGCTGTCCCTCAGACTCCGATCTGGGAGAACTATGCGGACGCGTGGAACTACCTCACACCGCAGGTCATTGGCAACACGTTCATCGTGAGCATAGGCATCGTGCTGCTCCAACTTGCGTTGGCGCTACCCGCCGCGTTCGCCCTCGCGAAGATCCCATTCCGGTGGACCGGTGTCGTGCTCGCGGTACTCGTCGTTCCGATGTTCGTGCCGAGCAACCTCGGGCTGGTTCCTTTGTTCATCGTGAACTTCCAGCTGGGGTGGCTGAATTCGTTCATCGGTCTCATCGTCCCGATGGCGGCGCAGAGCGCGTTCGCGATCCTTCTGTTCCGTCAGTTCTTTGCAACCCTGCCGGCGGGACTCATCGAAGCGGCGCGCATCGATGGTGCAGGCTGGCTTCGAGTGCTGTGGTCTATCGCGTTACCTCTCGCTCGTCCCATACTGGCGACCTTCTGCTCGGTGAGCTTTCTCACCGCCTGGAACATGTACGTGTGGCCGCAAATCGTCGCGCCGAACCCTGCGCAACGGGTCATGAATGTCGCCCTTGCTCCGCTCGCGGGAGGAGAGAACTCGATGATCTCGCCCGCTGTCGGACTCGCTGGTGCCGTGATCGCGACGATCCCGGTTCTGATTGTGTTCATCGTCTTCCAGAAGTGGTACGTGCGCGGCGTGGTGGGGACCGGCCTTGAGTAACCCGCGCCATGCCGACGCGGTGAGCGCGGCTCCCAGTGGCGGGGACGTCGTGGCCCGCGTTGTAAGCCTGACCGCTGAACAAGTCGACGAGTATGGACTGGTCGGGTCTGCCACTCCACGATTGTCCTGGATAGTCTCGGGGGCGCAACCAGGATGGCGACACACGCGGTACGAGGTGGCTACTTCCTCCGGGATCGTGAGCGTCGAGTCGCCCGAGAGCGTTCTCGTCCCTTGGCCCCTTGAGCCGCTGTCATCAAGGGAATCAGTTCAGGTTCGCATCCGCTTAGGGGACGACGAGGATGGCTGGACGCCGTGGAGTTCACGGCTAGTGGTGGAGGCTGGGTTATTGGAGGAAGTCGACTGGGTTGGCTCGTTCATCTCGGCCAGTGACATTGGCGAGCTCGGCGGCGTTGCTCCGCAGCTGTTCCGCACCTTCCAGTTAGCGGAGACTCCGGTCTCGGCGAAACTCTATATTTCCGCCCAGGGTTTGCACGACGCGCGGGTGAACGGAGTCCCGGCCTCCGATGAAGTCCTCGCCCCCGGCTGGACGTCATATCCGTCTCGGCTGCGTTATCAGAGATACGAGGTGGGCCACCTGCTGTCGCCGGGGTCCAACCAGATCGCGGTAATGCTGGGAAACGGGTGGTTCCGTGGCCAGTTAGTGTGGCCGGGCAACCGCGCAGTTTACGGCGAGCACCTCGCGTTGATCCTGCAACTTGAGATCAGCTTCGCTGACGGCTCTGGCCTCACCATCGCAACCGATGAGACATGGTCCGCGTCGCCCAGCCGGATCCAGTTCGACGACATCTATGACGGGGAATGGAGTGATCTGCGGGTGCCAGTGGTACCGCCGGCGCAACCGCTCGGTGCCGGGCCGGTGCACATCGCCCCGCCATTTGACGGCCGCTTGGTCGCTCGACGCGGTCCCGCGGTGCGGGTGACGGAGAAGATCGATGCCGTACGCATCCTCGATTCCCCTTCAGGCAAGACGATCGTGGACTTCGGACAGAACCTCGTCGGCTGGGTCGAGGTATCGGTGCCGCAGGGGAGAAGCGGCGAAGAAGTCATGATTCGGCACGCCGAGGTGCTTGACGGCGGAGAACTTGCGATTCGCCCCTTGAGAACGGCGAAAGCGACAGCGCGATACACGCTTGACGATGGTCCTCAGACGCTCCGCCCGACCTTTACCTTTTTCGGGTTCCGCTACGCAGAGATCAGCGGCATCGACGGTCTCGACCGTTCGAACATTCGTGCCCTGGTGATTGGCTCAGACTTGACGCGAACCGGATGGCTGGAGACGAATAATCCCGCACTCGATCAGCTTCACGCGAATGTGGTGTGGAGTATGCGGGGCAATTTTCTTGACCTCCCCACCGATTGCCCTCAGCGTGACGAGCGGCTGGGCTGGACCGGCGACATTCAGGTTTTCGCGCCTACCGCCAGCTACCTGTTCGATGTTTCTGGATTGCTTGCGGGGTGGCTGGAAGATCTCGCGGCTGAGCAGCACGACGACGGCGCGGTGCCCTACGTCGTTCCTGACGCATTGAAGTCGGAGCACGCGGCAGCTGCCGGCTGGGGAGATGCCGCAACTGTAGTTCCGATGGCGCTCGACCTCACCTTCGCGGATCGGGAGATGCTCAATCGCCAGTATCCATCGATGCGCGCATGGGTGGGCAAAGTGCGGTCTCTCGCGGGGCCAGATCTGCTGTGGAGTGGTGGGCCGCAGTTCGGGGATTGGCTCGATCCCACGGCTCCGCCAGATGACCCAGTACGCGCCCAAGCTGACCCCGATGTCGTCGCAACCGCGTGCTTCGTGCGATCGACGCGACTGCTCGCCGCTGCCGCGGTGCGACTCGGGTTCGACGATGACGCGCGCGAATTCGGTCAGCTAGCGGACGACATCGCCGCCGCTTTCGAAGGTGCGTACGTGGCAGCAGACGGCCGGGTGCGCAGCGATTGTCAGACCGTCTATGCGATGGCACTCTGCTGGAACTTGATCTCCAACGAGGAACGACGCAGAGCTGCCGGGGAGCGACTCGCGCAGCTCGTGGAGCAAGCCGACCTTGCGGTATCAACCGGGTTCCTCGGAACGCCGCTCATCCTTGATGCCCTCTGCGAAGCGGGGCGCTCGGATCTCGCGGTCGGAATGCTCACGCGTCGCCAGGTTCCATCTTGGTTGTATGCCGTGGATATGGGAGCGACCACAATCTGGGAACGGTGGGACTCGATGCTTCCGGATGGATCAATCAATCCGGGCGAAATGACGTCATTTAACCACTATGCGTATGGAGCGGTGGCCGACTGGATGCATCGCAGGCTCGGGGGGATCACCCCGACCTCGCCCGGATGGAAGTCGTTCGAAGTGGCGCCAATCACGACTAGCGTGCTTGACGGCGCCCGCGCTGTCTTCGACTCACCGTACGGTCGCATCGAGTCACGCTGGCAGCGTGTTGATGGGGCGATCGAGATTGACGTGATCGTGCCGTACGGAACCGTCGCGGCCGTACGACTGGCCGATAGCCGCGATTCAACGCATGTGGATTCTGGGCACCACACGCTGCGCTTCGCCGATGTCAGCTCATGCGCAAGTGTGGGGAGTTCTCAGCCGAGCTGATCGAGCCGCAGCTCGCGAGGGCTGAGGCCCGTCGCTTGCTTCACGGTTCTGCTCAAGTGGCTCGCCGAGGCAAAGCCGGTGACGTGGGCGATGTGCTCGACAGTCATCGTCGACCTCCTGAGGTGGGCGAGCACGAGCTGCATTCGTATCTCGGCATAGCGCTCCCGAGGAGGCATGTCCCGCTCGTGCAGAAAGGCTAGCCGCAGGGTCGAAGGGGCGACTCCCAGATCGCGCGCGAGCTCGGAGAGTGACAGGCGCTCGCTGATCCCGTCGCGCATTCGCCGTTCCGCGGCCAGAACGAGATTAGTCGGCCCGCTCCGAGAGGGCGCAGAGGATGCGCGATCGATCAGAATGACCAACTGGTTGAAAAGCAAGCCGCGCATCTCCGTCGCTGAACTGTCCTCGTGGATGAGTGATTCAAATACCCGACCGATCCCTCCAGCAGGGTCGTCATGTACGACCGTCGGCCACGGCGTCGACGCATCCGCAAATACCTGGAGATAGATGTTGGCATAGGCGGTCTCGGCATACTCATGATGCGGGACACCGGGAGGGGTCGTGATGAGTGTTCCCGCCACGGCATGGATTTCGGATCCGGCCTGGCTTACTACCGCGCGACCACGCGTGTAGTAAACGAACTCCCAGTCGCGGTGCACATGCGGGGGGAACACGCTGTCGTGCTCGGCGCGGTACCGACCTGCGCCACCAGCAATCGGCGATTCGTGCATGTTTTGATCCAATGGGGGAATGGTCTGGGGATGCGATTCCGATGATTCTTGCATGAGCAACTCATTGAGGAGAAACTATGAATCGCGTACGCGTCGGCTTCGTCGGCACCGGATCGATGGGTCAGGTCGCGCACCTGCAGAACTACTTGCGGCTCGGTGACGATGTTGAGATCGTTGCCCTCGCGGAGCCCAGACAAGGGCTCGCTCAAGCGGTCGCGGCACGGGCGGGGGTTGGCCGTGTCTACGAGAGCGCCGAGCAGATGCTCGCGCATGAGAAGCTCGATGCGTTGGTTGCGCCGCAGCCGTTCACGCATCACCTGCAGGTGGTTGCGCCCCTCTATGACGCGGGCCTGCCCATCATCACCGAGAAGCCCCTAGCGATGTCCAGTGCAGTGGGGGCCGAGATGCTCCTGCGTCTCGACGCTTCCGCCACTCCGTTTCACATGGTGGCCTATCACAAGCGATCCGACCCGGCCGTTGAGCGCGCCAAGGAGCTAGTGTCACGGCTCCGCGCCTCGGGTGAATGGGGGGAACTTCGCTACGTGCGGATGACTATGGCGGGCACCGGCTGGGCTCTCGGCGCGTTCGACGACATGCTTACGACGAACGAGCCCATTCGAGTCACCCCCGCCGATGTCCCAGCGGATGACCCCTATGTCTCGTTCGTCAATTTCTACATCCATCAGGTGAACCTTGTTCGCCATCTGCTCGGCGAGAGCTATTCAGTGAAGTACGGCGACCGGGCGGGGCGCCTCCTCATCGGCGAATCACTTTCCGGAGTTCCTGTTTCTCTAGAAATGGAGCCGTGGGGCGAGCCAGGGTGGGACGAGTCAATCATCGTCGGTTTCGACCAGGGCCAGGTGCGCGTGACGCTCCCTCCGCCACTGGCCTCTCGACAGGCCGGTGTCCTCGATGTGCGTGGCGATCTTGGTCAGGGATATCAGTCCGCTCGCCCGATGCTCCCTCCGACTCATGCGATGCTGCAGCAGGCGAAGAACTTCGTGCGAGCTGTCCGCGGCGAAATAGCGCCACCATCCGACGCGCATGATGCCTACCTCGACCTCGTCGTCGCTGACGAGTACTTCGCAGTCAGGAACTCGTGACGATGTTGCGTTGGGAGCGCAAGTTCATTGCGGCTGAGGCATTCGAATCGGCTGCCTTCGTTGACGTCGATCGTGACGGCACACTCGACATCGTCTCGGGCGGATTCTGGTACCACGGCCCTGATTTTGTGCAGCGTTCAACCATCACCGACGTTTCACGGCACGGTGACTATTACGACGACTTCGGATCGATCGCCCTCGACGTAACCGGAAACGGGCTTCCTGATCTAGTGACGGGAGGCTGGTGGGGTGAGGCGGTTCGGTGGCGCGAGAATCCAGGAGATTCGACCTCGATCTGGCGTGAACGGATCATCGCGACGACGGGTCCCATCGAGCAACCCTGCGCTTGGGACATTGATGGTGACGGCGTACTCGAGGTCGTCCCCAATACACCTGCTGGCCCTCTCCGCGTGATCAAGCTGCGCCCTGCAAGCGGGGATGTTCAGCCGACGTGGCAAGTCACACAGATCTGGGATGGTCAACAGGGACACGGTCTGGGGTTCGGTGACATCAGCGGCTCCGGTCGTGGTGACCTCGTCATGAACCACGGCTGGCTCGAAGCCCTCGACGACGGGTCATGGAGCTACCACCCGGAGTTCGATCTCGGTCAGACCGCCAGCGTCCCCATTCTCGTGGTTGACGTCAATGGGGATGGGTTGGCTGACCTGATCGTGGGCAATGGTCATGGCTATGGGCTCGACTGGTGGGAACAGACCCGAGGAGCCGATGGCACTAGGGGCTGGATACGGCATGAGATCGACGCATTCGTGTCGCAGTGCCACACCCTCCGGTGGATCGACGTCGATGGTGATGGGCATCCGGAGCTCATCACGGGCAAACGCTGGCGCGCTCACCCCGAAGGCGACCCGGGCAACGAGGACGACCTCGGCATATGGATGTACCGCTGGACAGGAAGCGGATTCGAGAAGGAGGTCGTTGACGCGGGTCCGCCAGGAGTCGGCCTGGGCATAGGGATCGATTTCGATCTAGCTGACACAACAGGCAATGGATACCTCGACATCGTCGCCCCAGGCAAAGACGGTCTTTGGATTCTCATAAACCACGGTCCGGTCGAAGGCGACCGACCATCTCACGAAAGGTAACGCCCCCGATGCTATTCACTACCGACCTACCCATTGCGGCAAATACCTGGATCTGGCACTGCCCGCTAACCGACGCAGAAGTTCCAGAGCGGATCGGCCGGCTGGCGGAATGGGGTTTCGACGCCGTCGAGATGCCGCTTGAGAACATCGGAGATTGGGATCCCGATGTCGCGAGAGAGTGCCTCGAGAATGCGGGAATGGCCTCACTTGTCGGCAGTGTTATGGCACCGGGCCGTGAGCTCGGCGCGGCCTCGTCCGAGACCATTGAGTCGACTAAGCACTACATCAAGGCGTGCATCGACCACGCTCAGCGGCAGGGGTCGCCTATCGTGATTGGGCCGCTCACCACCTCCGTGGGTCGCACCTGGCGGATGTCTGCCGATGAGCGGCGCAGGGTTCTGAATGAGGTCCGTGACAATCTCGCCGACCTGGCTGACTATGCGGGAAGCCGCGGCATCGTTCTGGGTATCGAGCCCCTCAATAGATATGAGACTTCCCTCTGCAACACCTCAGAGCAGATCATGGAGCTTCTGGATCCGTTGCCGTCGGAAACGATTGGCGTCAACCTCGACACGTACCACATGAATATCGAGGAAACCTCTTGGGAAGCGGCCTTTGACACTGTCGGATCAAGGCTGGTGCACCTCCAGGTATGCGGCAACGACCGTGGGGCTCCCGGGCACGATCACACTGACTGGGGAGCGGTGCGCACGGCGCTCGACCGGATCGACTACCACGGTGCCTTGGGCATCGAATCCTTTACGGCATTCAACGAGACGATCGCCACCGCAGCCTCGATCTGGCGTCCCCTCGCCGCCACACAAGACGAGCTTGCCATCGACGGTTTGACGTTTCTTCAGCGTTGGAGGGACGAAAAGTAATCGATCCGGACCGCATAGAAGTAGGAACTCATCTCATCACAACGAAGTGAAAGGAACGACCGATGACCGCACGACCGAACAAGGCAGTGGGAGCATTCTCCGTACTCGCCGTGGCGCTCGCAGCCGTGGGGGCGGCCACGAGCGCTGGAGCAGCACCTCTTGAGGAAGAACCCACCACCACGCTCACTGACGACAAGTTCGTGGGCATGCACTACAGCACCTGGTTCGGGGATGATTACCCCTGGTTCCGCGCGTGGGATCCCGATTCCTTCTCTTGGACTTTTGAAACCGACGATTTTGACCTTGAGTGGTTCTCGGACGGCACAGCGTTCGGTTCGGCACCGACCGAGACCTCGCACGGGAGCCTTTCCGGCTGGGGCAATGATCGGTGGGCCGACTCGATCGTCAACGGGGAGACGGCGACCGGTATTCTGACGAGCGGCGAGTTCACCATCGATGGCAGCAGCTTGACGTTCAAGCGTGCTGGCTACGATGGCCCGTCAGGTGGTCTCGGGCAGAACCGCTATGAACTGCGCCGAGCGAGCGACAACCAGCTTCTGCTTTCGGCGGCCCCGCCGCAGAGTGACTCTTTCAGCACGGTCACCTGGGATGTCACCTCCTACTTCGGGCAATCCGTCTATTTTCAAGCGGTCGACTCCCGCGCAGACAGTGGTTGGGCATGGCTCGCGCTCGACGACCTCCAGGTAGGCACTCACACCTTCCACTTCGAGTCTGAGGTGTACACCCGGTGGCGTGACCGAGGATCGGCTTTTGGCGACGCGCCTGAGTCGGCCGTTCACGGTGGTATTGCGGGTTACCAGGGACATGCTTGGGCTGATTCTTACCGAGGTGGTGAGAGCGCCACGGGGAGTCTGCGCAGTCGTCGCTTCACCGTTGACGGCGGAGAGCTACGCTTTCTCGCCGCGGGATGGGATGGCACGGGCGGAGGAACGGCGAACGGATACTCGCTAAGGCGAGCATCTGACGACGTGGTGTTGTTCTCGGCGCCCGCGCCACTGAGTGACGTATTCGTGCCGGTCACCTGGGATCTGACTGGCCTGGCCGGGGTAGATGTCTACTTCGAGATCGTGGATGGCAACAGCAGCTCTTCCTATGCCTGGGTCGCTGCTGACGAGATCATTTGGGACAAGAACCCGGTAACAGTCGAACCCCTCGAAGGGTTCTATAACTCTGCCGACGTCACGGTCGCTGAGAACCACGCAGAGACGCTGGGTGGCATGGGAGTGGACTTCTTGATGTTCGACGGATCGAACAACACCATCTGGGGGCCAGATCATCCACAACAGCAGTATCGCGATGACGCGCTCTATGACAGCGCAGTTGCCGTCGCGGAGACCTTCGCGACGGTTCCGGATGCTCCCAAGGCGACCATGATGTTCTCAGTCACCACGTGGGACTCTGATGAAACTCGCATTCAGCGTGATATTACGCGGAACTACGATTCGGGCACTCCTTACATGTACTACCCCTGGATACCGAGCAATAGTGGCGACCTGTTCGCCGACAAGATGGGCAGGCTCTACACGGACCTCGCATCGGACCCCGATAAGTACTTTTACTATGAGGGCAAGCCGCTCCTGTTCCTTTACGTGTCAGCCGGAGCGACTGTCTACGATCAGAATGGTGTAGATCAAACTCCAGACGGGACGATGCCCGCCACCTGGAACCCAACCGTGCCCGGCACGGGAGGGCAGGGCATCCGAGACGTATTCAACATCCGCTGGGTGAGCGCACTGATGTCGGGAAGCGGTAACCCGAAACTTGTGGATGTGGCCGGGGATCCCTTGGAAGCCCACAACGGACATTGGAGCTTCATCGACAAGACGCCTCAGACCTGGGCAGCCAGGCAGACATCGTCGGGCGAGATTGTCGAGTCAGTGGTTGTTTCTCCGAACGGAGATGGCCAGGAACCTCGCAATAATGGCGCCACCTATGAGGCTCAATGGGAGCGAGCGCTTGACCTTGACCCCGTCTTCGTGACGATCTCGCAATGGAACTCCTTCTCAACCAGCGGAGACGAGCGGTCGCCCGAATACTCGTCATCAATCGAACCAACGACGAACTACTTCGGGTCTTATTACAAGGAACTCACGGAGGACTACATAGCCGAGTTCAAGGGCCTCACACCGTGAGAGTGTTCTGATCCGAATACTCGCTTCTCCTCCTGCACGTCGTGCGTCCCTTCTTTGTGAAGTGGCATGCGACGTGCAGGAGGAGCGCTGACGTAATGTCGCACGTCCGCCGCCGACGACGCTGTGCCAGCGGTCTACTTCTTGCTCGCGGAGCGGAAGAAGTAGATCGCAACGCCCAGGGCAATGCCCACGACCATGCCGATGCTGAGGCCGAACCCGGCACCGATCGAGGGGACGAGTGCCCCGACCAGGGCTCCCACGATCAGTCCGCCGACAATACCGCCGACGATGTAGGGAACGAGCTTCGCGTAGTCATCTTTGGGTGTGCTCATGGCCCACACGATACTGCCGACGAGAATCTCTCACTAAGGGGTTGACTGCCCGGCTTCCCCGCCGCGTGAGCCGATGAGGGTAGTGGCGTTTGTCCTGCCGAGTCTTCTCTCGAATGGGGCTTGATAGCATGTTTAGTTTAGTTTAGTAGCCTGAAAACGTGCCGATCTGGCAGCTTTCCGGCCATTATGGCCTGACATGCTTACGTGAAGACGATTTCTGGTAGCTAATTGACATTGCATCGCAAAACCGGTTTACTAAGCGTGTTCGGCCTCATCTGCAGACCGAAACCGACACAGCAGGAAGCGTGCTCTCGCAGCTTTCGAACGAAGGAGTTCTCGCAATGAAGCGTTATGTAGGTGTTCTGGGGTTGATAGCGCTCGCGCTGCCCCTCGCGGCGTGCGGCGCAACCGGCAATACCGCCGCCCCAGAAGGCGGCGAGCTGACTTCCGGTCCGATCAAGATCTGGTACTCGACAAACGAGCAGGAGATCTCCTGGGCGGAGGCAGTGGTCGAAGCGTGGAACGCTGACCACCCCGATGAGCAGGTCGAAGCCGCAGCGATTCCTGCCGGGAAGTCTTCAGAAGACGCCATCGGCGCCGCTATCACCGCGGGCAACACCCCGTGCCTCGTTTACAACACGGCCCCCGCAGCAGTTCCGGCTTTCCAAAAGCAGGGTGGCCTCGTGAACATTTCGACCACGTTCGACGATGGTGAATCATTTGTCACCGAGCGCTCGGGCGAAGCAGCGGATGGCTTCCGGTCGCCCGACGGAGACCTGTACCAGGTCCCGTGGAAGGCCAACCCCTTCATGCTCTACTACAACAAGGATGCCTTCGCGGCTGCTGGGCTCGATCCCGAAAAGCCTGCGCTTTCGACCTACGATGACGTGCTTGCCGCAGCAGCGGCGATCAAGGAGAGCGGCGCCGCCGACTTCTCGCTATACCCGCCGGCATCTGGCGATTACACCAACTCGCTCTTCGACTTCTACCCCTTCTTCCTCGCTAACTCGGGCGGCACGCAACTCGTCAGTGATGGAGAAGCCGCATTCACAAGCGACGCCGGAATTGAGACCCTTGAGTTCTGGAAGACCCTGTACTCAGAGGGGTACTCCTCAGCAGAGGCGTACAGCGGCGACGCGTGGGCCGGCCCGTTCGCGGACGGTGTTTCGGCGATGGGTATCGCTGGGCCGTGGGGCGCCGGTGCATTCGACGGCAAGATCAACTACGGCATCGTGCCGCTGCCGACCGCAAGCGGAACAGCCGCCGAAGAGACGTACACCTTCGGAGACTCCAAAAACGTCGGTCTTTACACCTCGTGCGAGAACAAGCAGACGGCGTGGGACTTCGTGAAGTTCTCGATGGATGCCGAAAACGACCTCGCGCTTCTCGAGGTCACGGGTCAGTTCCCCATCCGCACCGACATCGATGCAATCGCTGCGGACTACCTCGCCACCAACCCGGTGCTGTCGACGTTCGCCGCCTCCGTGCCGCTGACGGTCGACGTTCCTAACGTTGCCGACGCGACAGAGATGTGGCAGACCTTCCGTGATGCGTGGGGTCAGGCTGTGCAAGCGGGAGACGGCGATCTGGAAGAGACGTTTTCGACCGCGGCAGACAAGATCAACGCTCTGATCGCTCAGGGTTGATCACCACGATCGGCTAGAGCCGATCAGGCCCGGGGTGCGCTCGCACCCCGGGTTTTCCGATCGGCTTCCCGCCGACTCATCTCAGTAACCGAGGCGTTTGCCTCACCAGCTTTTGGCACACCGGCAAAGGAGCCACGCCATGAAACGCCTCTCCGCGTTCGTCGCCTTCACCCTCGCGCTCGTCATCGGTGCCTCGGGACTAGCCGCGACCCCGACCTTCGCGGCTCCCGCCGACGATGTCGCGACTGTCATCGATCGACTGGAGGAGTACTACCTCAGCCAGGGTGACGACATCATCATCGCGAATGGCATCTATCTGGCACGGTCGTCGGAGGCCCTTGACTACGTCGCGTCGCAAAAGCCCGACGGATCATGGGCGGATGTCAATTATGCCGACCGCACAAGTTCGGCAAACGGCAGCGTGTGGTCTGCATACACCGCGCTGTACCGGATGCTGGCAATGACTCAGGCCTATAAGGACCCGACCTCCTCGGCCTATGGCGATGAACGCCTCGTGGGTGCTGTGGAGCGAGCGTTGTTGTATTGGGACAGTGCCAACCCCGGCAATACCAACTGGTGGGAAACGGAGATTGGCGAGTCCATCGCGATGGGGCGCATCTCCATGTTCCTCGGCGATCAACTCAGTCCAGAAGCTTTCGCCGTGAGCCTGAAACACAACACAGGCAAGCTCGACCCGGTCGGGGCTAACGGCGCGTGGCGCACATCCAATTACCTGTTCGAAGCCCTCTCGACGCGCGACCTTGACAAGGTGAAGGAAGGGTTCGCGACTATCGTCGCGACGATTGCCGTCGATCACTCCGGCACCGTTCAGGAAGCCGTTCAGCCCGACGGGAGCTTCTGGGCGCACGGCGCGCAGCTCTATAGCGAGGGCTACGGCATGGTGCTGTTTACGTACGCGGCGCTCTGGGCGGACGTCGCGCGGGGAACCAGCCTCGCGTTCACCCGCGACCAGCTTGACGCGATTGCCTTCTATTTCATCGGCGGCACTCGATGGCTCATACGGGGCGAGATCGGCATGCTCTATCTCAACTATCGTCCGCCAAAGACGGTGAAGGATGTCACGAGCCACGCCTCTGAGTTCATCGAGCCGATTGAGCGAATGGTGCGCACCGACGCTCTCTACTCGGCGGCCTACAAGGCTGTGCTCGAGGGGATTATGGGCACGACGGAAACAAACGGCGTCACCGGCAACAAGTACTTCTGGCGCTCGGAGTTCTCATCCCACCTCCGTGACGACTTCGGCATTTTCACCCGCCTGAACTCGTCGCGAACGTTCGGTGCTGAGCTGCGTACCCCGTATCGCGACGAACTCGGAAATCCCGTCTACTGGAACGCGATGGGTTCCACCGCCATCCAGGTCAACAATCACGAGTACCTTGACCTCGGTCCGGCCTTCGACTGGTGGCACTACCCCGGAGTCACCGCGCCCGACGTCAAGCGCACCGAGCGCGGCGTCGAAAACCGCGGTCGCAACGGTGACGGGGGAAGCTTCACCGGCGGTACCTCCAACGGCGAATACGGCGTCAGTGTCATCACGCTCGACACCGCTGGCACCGGTGCCCAGAAGAGCTTTTTCATGTTCGATGAAGGAATGGTCGCACTCGGTGCAGGCATCGTGTCGACGAGCGGCGCGAGTGTGCACACAACCATCAATCAGACATCCGCTCGTGACAACGCCACAGTCGGTGGTCAGGATGTCGCGCCCGGCACGGACGCGCAGGATGTTGGCAGCGCGAGCTGGGCGTACAACGACGAAGTCGGTTATGTGTTCGCGGCGGGCCAGAACGTCAAGGTCTCGAACAAGACCCAGTCCGGCAATTGGGATGGGGAGGAGACTCTCAGCCGAGACGCATTCTCCCTGTACGTTGACCATGGCGTGAAGCCCTCCGCGAGCACGTACGACTACACCGTGCTCCCCGCGGCGACACCCGCTGAGGTCGAGGCCTACGCGGTCCGGCCCGCCGTGCGAACGTTGCGCAACGACACATCGGTCCAAGCGGTTCGTCACGACGGCATTGGCCTCACCATGGCAACGTTCTACCAGGCGGGATCGCTCGATCTCGGCGCCGGTCGCACGCTCAAGGTCGACCAGCCCAGCATCGTTCTGCTTGATGAGCGCGTGGACACCCCGGTGGTCAGCATCTCAAATCCCGACCGCCCGGGACTGGTGGTTAGCGTTTCGTTGACGGGTGGTGGCGAGGAATGGAACGGGAGCTTCGCGCTCGGCGCGGGGGAGAACCAGGGCAAGACCGTGACGGCTTCACTCGCCGCCGGTGATCTTGCGGTGCCCACCACATTTGATGCCAGCAGCACAGCAAGCGGCAGCAGCGTGACTTCCCTCGGCGACGGCGATCGTGATTCCGAGTGGCGTTCCGCCGCTGGCGGCACACAATGGGTATCGACAAAGCTCGCTCGCGGATCGTGGGTGACGAAGGTCACGGTCGACTGGGGCGACGAGTTCGCCTCCGATTACGTCGTGCAAACCTCCTCGGACGGCGTCAAATGGACCGACCAGGCTCACATCACCACAGGTTCGGGAGGGCTCGCGGAGATACCGATCAACCCCACGCCAGCGGAGCACGTGCGGATCGTCCTGCTCAATGGCGGTGCGGGAGCCTATGGCATCCGTGAACTTGCGGTCGCGTCAAGCGTCAACCTGTCGATAGACAGCGCTACTCGAGCCTCCGGCTATGCGGGTTACAACCTGGTGAATGCGCTGGCTGACGGCGACCCGAACACGCGCTGGCGCGGGAACAACGCCAACACCGCATGGGCGCAGGTTGACCTTGGCGAATCGAAGCCGATCTCGACGGTGCGATTGTCCTGGGAGGCGGCCTTCGCGAAGGCCTACAAGATTCAGCTGTCGGACGACGGTGCGACGTGGCGTGACGCCTATGTCACGCCAACGGCGGGAAGTGACGGCGGCATCGACGTCATCACGCTCGACGGCCAGAGCGCGCGCTTCGTGAGGATGCAGACTGTGACTAGAGCGCTCGACTATGGTCCTTCGCTCTGGGAGTTCGAAATCTTCTCGGACCGCCTGATCGTCGACGCGCCGGTGATCCCCAGCGGCAAGGGAAACCTTGCTCTCGGCAAGCCAACAACGGCAGACAGTTTCTACAACAACGTTGCGACTGTCACCGCTCCCAAAGCGACCGACGGCTCCCCGTCAACCAAGTGGTCTTCGGCCAGAGCAGTGACCGCCCACTGGTTACAGGTAGATCTGCAAGGGGTGACGTCGATATCTCGCGCGGTTGTCTCGTGGGAATCAGGCACGTCGAAGGACTACCGAATCGAAGGCTCAATCGATGGCACGAACTGGATCCCGCTCGCTCGCGTCACGGCAGCGCAGCCCACTCTCGTGCATACCCACGATTTCGCCCCGACTGATGTGCGGTACGTGCGCCTGACCGGACTACCGTCGACGCAGTACGGACTCAACATCTGGGAGTTCGAGCTGTATGGCGGATACTCCCTCGAGTGCACCGGTCCTGTCTCGGCGAGCATCGGCGGCACTTCCTCGGTCGCCGCCGTCGTGTCGCCCGTTGCTGCCGACGACACGTTTTTTGCGAAGTCGTTGAATGAGTCGGTCGTGACCGTATCGGGCGATGCCCGAGCCTCGGCGGATGGTCGGGTTGAGATCGACATCGCTGGCCACAACCCGGGGCAGACGAAGATCATGATCGGCCACGCCGGTGGAAGCGAGGTGGCGTGGTGCGATGTCATGGTCGTCGCGGAGACGGCACAGCTGCGCTCGCAGATTGACACGGCGAACGCGCTCGATAGCTCGGTGTACACCCCGCGGAGCTGGGCGACGGTCATCCGCGCGCTAGAAACAGCTAAGGGCGTTATTGCTGCAGCAGGCTCGACTCAGGGTGCCGTAGACAACGCGGCCTCGACGCTCGAATCCGCGCTCGCTGCCCTTGTGCGGCGGGATGCCGTGCCGAGTCTGCCGCGCGATGTGGTGGCGACGCTTGCGAGCGACGGCGATGGTGTTGATGTGAAGTGGGCGACGCCGGAGACCGAGGGTGGTTCGGCCGTGGTTGCCTACGAAGTCACCGTTGGTGACCAGGTGGTGAGTGTTGGCGGGTCGGTTCTGTCGGCATCCGTCACGGGTCTCGAGCCCGGGTCGTACTCGGTCACGGTGCGAGCGCAGAACGCTGGCGGATGGTCATCGGCATCCGAGGCGGTGACGGTCGTTATCGATCCTGAGGTTGTGCCTATCGTTCGGGTGGAGGGTTCGCCGAAGGCTGGCGCTGTGATCGAGGTCTCGGGCGAAGGGTTTGAGTCGGGTACGGAGTATGCCCTTCAGTTGCGGTCGGTTCCCGTGGGCCTTGGCACGGTCATTGCTGAGCAGGACGGCACGATCGAGTTCCGGGGTGTTGTGCCTCGGGATGTGGTCGCAGGAGAGCACACAGTGGTAGTGGTTCTCGGTGAGACGGACATCGCCTCGACCGTTGTGCAGATCCTCCCCGCTGATGCCCCAGAGACCCCGACCGTGCCGAGTGCGCCACGTGATGTGGTGGCGACCGCCTCTGGAGATGACTTGGACGTGCGATGGTTGACGCCGGAGACCGATGGTGGTTCGGCCGTGATTGCCTACGAGGTCACTGTCGGTGATCGGGTGGTGAGTGTTGGCGGGTCGGTTCTGTCCGCATCCATCACGGATCTCGAGCCTGGGTCGTACTCGGTGACTGTCCGTGCGCAGAACGCGGATGGCTGGTCGACGGAATCTGAGGCGGTAACGGTTGTTATCGAACCTGAGGCAGTGGTGCCGGTCGTGCGGGTGGAGGGTTCGCCGAAGGCG
>Ga0247807_10000120_pt1 | contig 61068 bp, 65 predicted proteins | sample UWRJL074202C1_FD_179931 | JGI IMG/M metagenome (GOLD analysis project Ga0247807, IMG submission 179931) | Plant litter microbial communities from Arlington Agricultural Research Station in Wisconsin, United States - UWRJ-L074-202C-1 | ecosystem: Environmental > Terrestrial > Plant litter >...
CGTGTCTCGGCGGGAAAATCGTATGCCGCTCAGGTGAAACACCGAGACCTCGCAGACGCCGTAGGCACGTGGACATTCGATGAATGTAGCGGAGCGACACTTGCCAATACGGGCGGAAATGCCGCAACTCCGTCGAATACCGTGACAGGTACAACCACATTTTCAACGGAAACCCCGAGTGGCACAGGCTGTTCTTTGTCGCTCAATGGCAGCTCATATATTACCACCGTGATCGGGCTTTCGAATACGTATTATTCTAAATCGCTATGGTTCAAGACCGCTTCAGGCTCGTCCGCGTTGAACCTTATATCTGATGCCGGAACAGGGAACCAAAGTGCGTTTTATATTAATACGGCCCGTATCAGCTCGGGACACAACAACGTGTGGTCGTCGGTTGCGGGAACGACGGCGTTGAATGATAATAAGTGGCACTTTGCCTACTTGGAATATAAAGCGAATACGCCTAGCACCACAGGAACAATGACGGTAAGTATCGATGGCGTAACGGTAGACTCAAAAGATAACGTAAATGCTATGACGAGCCCAACTAATCCAGTTGCGATAGGAACCTTTAGTGGCGGGTCGAATTTTTCTGGTCTGATAGATGATGTCATGATTGTGGTGAAATAAGATGATGACGCATATGAGAAAAAATACCGGCTTTACGATTGTAGAGCTACTGATTGTCATCGTGGTGATCGGCATTCTTGCTGCGATCACGATCGTGGCGTATAACGGCATTCAACAACGCGCAACAACGGCGGCGATTCAGTCCGAAGTGACACAAAACGCAAAATCAATTATGGCGGGAATGGCTTTGTCACCAACCGGTATCTACGCGAGTGTCGACGTTATGCCCGGCGGACCAGTAAAAACTAAGTTCGACACGACGCGCTACAAAGTGGTGACGTACTGCGCGACCACGACTGCATTTATTTTGGCGGTGCAGACAACGACAGGGGACAAGTACTATTCAAAAACAGGGGCGGCAGTCGTAAAGGATAATACGATCGACGCCTATCGGCCCTGTGATAGCATTTCGATTGGATCGGCGCTGACGACCTATCTGAATCTACCCACGCCTTGTGCCGCTGAACCAGGTCAGTGCACGTTTACGGGCACGGCGACGGTTTTGTACGGTGTAGCGTCACAGGGGAAGTTTACGCGCGCCCTCAACGTTACGAGTCCAGCAACCTGTGCGCATGACTCGTTAGGAATTGATGACCCAGCTTCGGGCTATCAGAAATCTTGTTATGTCTATCCAAACTAATCTTCGTCGCAAAGGCTTTACGATTGTAGAGCTACTGATTGTCATCGTGGTGATCGGCATTCTTGCTGCTATTACTATTGTGGCGTATAACGGTGTGCAGTCGAAGGCGCAGTCGTCAAAAATTACCTCTGATCTTTTAATTTTGGACAAAGCGATTTCCGCTGCGCGTGTAAACGAAGGAAAGCCACTATTCAACATCACGGGAAGTGGCTACACTGCCGGGTCATGCGCGACCGCACCGAGCGGGACCGACCTGACGGATCGTACGATAACCATAGTGAACACGTGCTGGGTTGCTTACATCTCTTTTCTCGATAAAGTGAGTACCGCAAGTGGGATTAATGTTCGAGGGGTTACCGATCCCTGGGGGCGACCGTATCGCGTTGATGAGAACGAAAATGAAGTACCGGCGAATGCCTGTGCAAGAGATTTAATTGCGACATACTTTAATCCACACCAAACAGGGGCTTTTAATAACGGTCGTTATATTGCGAACAGTATTGCGTCCTGTCCATAGCGATAGACGGGCTAATCAAAAAAGATATTTTGTGCAAATCTTGTGTAAATATTAACCAAACATTGGTCAGGCTTGCTCTGACCTTTTTATGTACTTAAAATAGGAGGTAGGATGTGCGGACGCGGACTTGCTGAAAGCGGGCAGTTACGGTATAATAACAGAGATAATAACTCAAGCTTATGTATAAAAAAGCATAAGCATCCGCCCGCGAAAGTGGGTTAAGGATTCCAAAAGGAGCACACATGAAAGAATACGAACTAACAGTTCTCATTCACCCAGATCTCGAAGCAGATCTCGAAACACCACTGACGAAAGTCCGTGACATCATCAAAAACGCCGGTGGAACAATCATCCGCGAAGACAACTGGGGTAAGAAAAAACTTGCATACCCAATCCGTCGCGAAGAATTTGGTATCTACATTTACATGGACGTATCACTTCCAGCTGACGCACCGTTAAAGATCAGCAACATCTTTAACATCACCGATGAAGTACTTCGTTACCTTCTTGTCACTGTAAACGAGAAAGCCCGCAAGGCACTCGCTGAACAAGCGGCACAAGTAAGCGAAGACGCTGCAACCGACACGACCAAAGAATAATCGACGCGAATAAAGACGAATAGGGAGTAAACATTATGGCGAAGAGTATTAACCAAGTAATTCTCATGGGTCGACTGACCCGCGATCCTGAACAACGTACTACTACAAGTGGTAAGACAATCGCAAGCTTCAGCATCGCTGTTGACCGCGGTGGCGATAGTGACCAGGCTGACTTTTTCGATGTGACTGCATGGGAAAAGCTCGGTGAACTCGTCGTACAATACCTCGCAAAAGGACGCCGTGTCCTCGTACAAGGTCGTTTGCGCCAAGATAGCTGGGATGACAAAGAAACCGGTAAGAAACGCTCACGCGTTGAAGTTACCGCAACTGATGTTACCTTCCTTGATGGACCAAACGGTGATGACGATGGTCCACGCCAATCCAGCGCCCCTCGTTCAAGTTCAAGCAACTCGAACAAATCTGATGATGTCGTTATTGAAGATATCGAAGACAAACCAATTGATTTAAGTGAAATTCCTTTCTAGATCTATCTAGAAACAACTAATTAGGAGAATAATGATGCCAAAGCGATTAAAAAAAGATACACCTGCCTATTTTGACTACAAAGATGTCAAAACACTGCAACGTTTCGTAAACATTTACGGACAAATCGAGCCAATCGGTAAGACTGGTTTGAGTGCCAAGCAACAACGCCAACTCGCAACTGCGATCAAGCGTGCTCGTCACCTCGCACTACTACCATTCGTATCACAAGGATAGTTTGGCCATGGGGTACTACCAGCCAACAGATCTAAAAAAAGGCGCTGTCGTTCAAATTGACGGCAAGCCTTTTCGTGTTATCGAGTACAACCAAAAGGTAATGGGCCGCGGTGGAAGCATCGTGAACGTCAAGATCAAGAACTTGATCGACGGATCAGTGATCCCAAAGACTTTTAAGGGACAAGAGCGCATCGAAACCGCCGAAGTAAACAGCCAGACTGTACAATATCTGTACAACGACGGCACTGACTTCTACTTTATGGACCCGACTTCTTTCGAGCAATTCCAGCTTCCAGCTGATGTTGTAGACGAAGCGAAGGGCTACCTCAAAGAGGGTGATGAACTCAGCCTACAATTCTTCGACAACCGCGTGATTAACGTCGAGCTTCCAAAAAACGTCTACCTGGAGGTAACGTACTCAGAAGACGTCGTGAAGGGCGATACTACCAGTAGTGTCCTGAAGGACGCAACGCTTGAAACAGGGCTTGTAGTGAAAGTCCCATCTTTCATCAAGACCGGTGATATCTTGTCTGTTGACACTTCAACTGGCGAATACCGCGAACGAAAGAAGTAGTGGATAAAAAGAAACGCCTTGATGCCGAGATGACCCGTCGAGGGTTAGTCCCGACGCGCTCACAAGCCGAGAGCTTTATTAAGCTTGGCAAAGTGAAAGTAAACGGTCAGCTGATCGAAAAGCCGGGCTTTTTCGTTACCGCAACTTCGCAAATTAAACTCGATGTCGACGAACAGTATGTCAGCCGCGCTGGGCTGAAGCTCGCAAGTGTTGCGCAAATCTTGAAACTCGACTTTCGAGATAAAATTATCCTCGACGTCGGCAGTAGTACCGGTGGCTTCACCGACTACTCATTGCGACGTGGTGCAAAATTAGTGTTCGCTGTTGACGTTGGGACCGACCAACTCCACCCGAGCCTGCAAGGACACCCCAAGATCAGCCTGCACGAAAAGACCGATATTCGTGACTTCCACCTCCGTAAGGATGTACCGGACATTGTCGTTATCGACGTGTCATTTATTAGCTTGCGCGAGATCTTGCCGCACATTGCACGCGAACTATCCGGCAAGCACACCGAAATTGTCGCCATGGTAAAGCCGCAGTTCGAAGCAGGTAAGGACCAAACGAACAAAGGAATTATCAAAAATGATGCCGTTCGTCGCCAGATCTTAAAAGATTTTGAACTGTGGTCACAAGAGCTGTTCCACATCCAAGCAAAGCGCGATAGCGATGTCGCTGGTGCCAAGGGCAATCAAGAACGATTCTATTTACTGCGCAAAAAATAAATAACGCGCTATAATTCGTTCATGGAACGGCCAAAATTTATCATACTTGAGGCGCAACCTGACTTTCCGGGCGAAGATCTGTCGGCGCAGAATGCCGATATGCTGGGGCTTCATTACTTACGCGAGACCGCTGGACTCGATGCGGAAACTGATCGTCTGTTTGATCATCAACGGGCGCTTTTTGAATTGGCGCAACTGGCGCTATGGGTCAGGGGAGTGAAGATTGCGGATGCACCGAAAGAGTACCGCTCGTTTACGGCTGGATTCGCTACCTATGAGTTGGTGCAGACCCTCGTCACGGGTGCAGCCTATAATACCGACCTTGCGGTGATGCGCGCCGACTTGCATCTAGTGAACAGTAATACCGCACCGTTTGCTGAAATTGCAGAGCGCAATGCGTTATGGCACCTTGAGCGCCCGAATCTTCACCAGGCGATTACCTCAGCGGGTGAAGCGCGCGAAGAAACGACGCACCAGTTGGAGGCGCGGGTGATTGGTGCGCAATTGGCATTCGAGCTACAGCGCCCGATCTTTGATGTCGCAGCCTAAGATTATTTGCTGACGTTGAAGCGGAACTCAACGATGTCGCCGGGACGCATAACGTAGTCGCGACCTTCGGTGCGCATTTTACCAGCGGCTTTGGCTGCTTGCTCGCTTCCGGCGGTGACAAGATCATCGAAATCAACGATAGCGGCGGCGATGAAGCCTTTTTCAAAGTCACCGTGGATGACGCCCGCTGCTTTTGGTGCGGTGTCACCTTTATGAATTGTCCAGGCGCGGACTTCTTGTGGACCCGCTGTAAGGTAGCTTTGCAATCCAAGTGTTTCGTAGGCAGTTCGGCCGAGTTGAGCCAATCCAGATTCTGTTACGTCGTATGCTTCAAGGAGTTCCATTGCGTCAGCTTCGTCGAGGCCACGAAGTTCTTCTTCGATTTTGGCGCAGATGAACACACTTTGAGCAGGTGCAACTAAGGCGGCTAATTCTTGTTTACGAGCGTCGTTACTAAGGGTAAGCTCGTCGACATTGAAGGCATAAATAACCGGCTTCCCGCTGAGGAGTTGGAGGCCTTGGATAAGTTCTGTGTTCAATCCTTCGATTTCGCTAATTAATTTTCCTTCGAGCAGCGGGGTTTGCAATTTTTGAACTTCGACTAATTCTGCTTTGGCAGCAGGGCGAGCCTTGATCTCGCGCTCGAGGCGGGGGATCTGCTTTTCGATGCTCTGCAGGTCGGCGAGGATGAGTTCGGTGTTAATCGTTTCGATGTCCTTCTTTGGGTCGATCGTGTCATCAACATGGATCACGTCAGGGTTTTCGAAGGCGCGCACGACGTGGACGATGGCATCACATTCGCGAATGTTGGCGAGGAACTTATTTCCTAGACCCTCACCTTTGCTGGCACCGGCAACCAGGCCGGCGATGTCGACGAAGGTGACAGTCGCGGGGATGACTTTCTTTGCATCGTACATGTCTTTAAGGACCGCGAGGCGATCGTCCGGAACGGCAATGATACCCGTGTTCGGTTCGATTGTCGCGAAGGGATAATTAGCCGCCAAAATATCATTGTCAGTTAATGCATTGAATAGGGTGGACTTGCCGACGTTTGGGAGGCCGACGATGCCGATAGATAAACTCATATAGACCTTATTTTAACAGATAAGGGGTAACCTTTCCACTCCCGATTGCCAGCGGGCATAAAATACCTTATGCTTATTGATAGTTATGATTCGAAAATACGTTCTCTTTACGTCACCGATATTGCTGCTACTGGCGATAGTTGTGACAATGTTCGCTGCGATGCACCAGGTGTCGGCCATTTCTAAGGTTGGGCTCGATCCAGACGAGTTCGGTGGTGGTGAAGCGCGATACGCCTTAGAGGACACGTCCGATGTTGAAGGTGCTCGCTATGCATACGTCCCTGTCTACTATTTAGATGTTGCGGGCACTGCGAATGCGAAACCACCTGATGATATGGAGTTGAAAATTTTCGATTTCGGTAATCGTTCAGATAAAAGTATGTCGGTAAACGTTGGTGGAAGAATTTCTGACGGCAATACTATCGGGGGAACGACGAGTGATCGTTTTAACAAAGATGATGGTGAATTTGCATTTACGATCCCTAAAGCGAATTTTACTTACCGAAAAGATCTAAAGGCATGGGAAGCTTCCTTTATCACACGCATGGCGCCTGGCGAGGGACGCGTACAGTATAGGGTGCAGATTACGAACCCTAGCGGTGGTGGGAGCACGACACGCGGCTACACCGGTAAGATCGGGTATTCTGCAGATAACGGTCAGAACTTCGCAGTTGCAAACCGGAGTCGTTGTGACTCCTTGGGCGCAGATGCATGTGGGCGATACTACAACTACACGATTCCTTTTGGGACACCATGTAGCGTCAAGGGTCAGACCGCTAAGTTTGTAAAAATTTACGATGGTGACAATACAAAATCGGCAACAGACGTAGGGATTCAAGGTAAAGATGAGAAATTCTCTGTAAAGATATACGACCTCACGGATAAGAAAAACGTTGGGGGCGACATGCGATCAGGGAGTGGCGACGGTAATAACGAAACGGCTTATTACGACTTTCAGGTAGAGCCACAGCATAAATACGAGCTCCGCATAAATAACGTCTACACCAATAACGTGTTGCAGTTTCAGCTTCCATACGACAGTATCGAATCGATTGCAGATTGTGGCTATAACGTAACACCGTCAGTTACCCTAGGGGATACAACCGCAGAGCCTTCGGTTGGTACAGTGACGGGTGCATACTACACGACAAACCCCGGTCCAGGGGTTAGTGCCGAGAATCCATGGCAACTGACGCGCTGTGTTATGCCGGCAGGTAATACTGCGTATAGTAGCGCTATCATCAATAACACAACAACTGGTGTAACAACGTATAGGGGACTGGGCGGGACCTGTGACACACTCTCTGCTGGAGCTGATCCACGATCTTTCCCTGTTAGTTCAAGCGCAAAAAAAGTAGATGATATTCCGCCAGAGCCGATGCCGGCGCTACAACCGGGACAACGGCTGTGTTTCATCTTTTCGGTGCGACATCCTAGGGATAATTCTGCGGATGACGCATGGCGACACTCTGTACCGGCTTGTATCTTGATCGGCAAAAAGCCGAAGGTACAGATTTTAGGAAATGATATATTTGTAGGTCGATTGGCTGCGACCGCAACCGGTACGGCACCCGCTGCTGCGATTCAGACATCGGTCAGTCAGGGAACAAGCGCCTATGGATCATGGGTTGAATACATGGCGTCTGCGACCGGTACGATCACAGGGCTTGGTTCGGGATCCGGCTTTGCGGGCGGAAGTACCAGCTATAGCTCGCAGTGTAGCGTGTCGAATCTGACATTATCTAATACGACGAGGTATCCATCGACCTCACCGCCGATTGTGGCGGCTCCAGCGGCGTGTAACTCATCAACGACTTATGGTGCGTATAACACCAAAAAGACGATGCCGAATGTCTCGGGGTACTTTACGACAGCGGGTGCACAGGGCTTGTCTGGCAACGTTGATATTACGAACCTCAGCGGAACTTACACAGCCGGTGCGACACTGAATATTACGGGCGGCGATATTTCACCGGGACGATCCATAATTATTAACGCGCCAAATACCGACGTGACAATTAGCGGTAACATCAATTACAGTAGTGGCGCATTCAAGACGATTGCCGAGATTCCACAGGTAGTAATTATTGCCAAAAATATTTTCATCAATGGCCGCAATGATGACGCCAGTGCTGTGACGAATATCGATAGCTGGCTCATCGCCGGCAGCACGATCAACACTTGTAACGACCTTGGCGCGTTCACTAACATCACAACCGATCTCTGTAAGCGTCCGCTCACAGTAAACGGCCCTGTAATGGCAAATACGCTGCTGCTTCGTCGCACCGGTGGTTCGGAAGGTTCAAGTATGGGTGTCGCTGCCGAGGTGTTCAATCTCCGCCCAGATGCGTACCTCTGGGGAATTGCGCAAGCTGCCAAGAGTGGGCGACTGCAAACAACCTACGAAACTGAACTACCGCCGCGTTATTAGTGCATTTCACCTTGCTATTTCGCTTATGCATTGCGTATAATGAGGGACAATATGGCATTTATAAAAGGCGTGGGCGACTTCTTTGCACTAGACATCGGGACAAATGCAGTACGAGTACTACAGCTTTCTTCGACTGGGCCTGATAGCTGGTCGCTTGATCACTTCGGGTATGCACCAATTGATGAAAAAACAGCAGCAAGTGATTCACCCGAGGCACTGCGCAAACTAGGTGAGATTATCATGACTGCAGTAGGGCAGAGTGGCATCAAATCCAAGAACGTTGTTGTGGGGCTTCCTTCGAACAAGACGTTTACGACCGTAATTGAATTGCCTGTAATGCCTGAAGCTGAATTAAAAAGCACGCTAAAATACCAAGTCGACCAATACATTCCAATGGCCGCAAATGAGGCAAAAGTAGACTGGGCCTTACTCGGTACCTCTTTGCACGATCCAAAGCAGCAAGAAGTCCTTCTTGCGAGCACCTCGAACGCCTACGCCGAAGAACGCCTCGAATTCATCGAGAGCCTGGGTCTGGACGTCATTGGATCAGAACCTGACCCACTGGCGATGGTGCGCTCACTGCTTCCTGCAGGAGTTCCTGACGCACGCCTGATTATCGATGTAGGTGAGTCTTCAACTGACCTCGCGCTAACGTACGGCGATAGCCCTCGCTTGGTGCGTACAATCCCTATGGGCATCCGTTCACTTGTGAAAGCCGCGGTGCAGAACTTGAACGTCCAAGAGGACCAAGCGCGACAGTTTATCTTGAAGTTTGGACTTGCGCCGGACCGCCTCGAGGGACAAGTCTACCGCGCGGTAGAGGGAACACTCGAAAACTTCGCAACCGAACTGACAAAATCAGTGAAGTTCTTCCAAACTCGTTATCCAAGTACTCCGGTTGGTGGCATCCTGCTTTCTGGCTACGCGGCAATCGTGCCACTGTTCGGTGACTACGTTACTGCTAAGACCGGCATTCCATCAAGCGTGGCAAACCCATGGCAAAAAGTCCGTGTCTCACAGGCAGACCAGCAGCAGCTGACGAATGTCGCCTCTGAATTCGCCACTGTCATCGGACTAGCGCAACGAAGGAACAAGAAGTAATGATTGAAATTAACCTTGTCCCCGATGTAAAGCAAGAACTTATCAAAGCTCGATCGGTTCGCGCTGCGGTTGTATCGATCTCTATTATCGCATCTATCGCCGCGCTTGCGGTCGTGGCGATTCTTTCGATCTATGTCTTCGGCGTGCAAACGCTACGCAACAGCGTCGCGGACGATTCAATCGAAAAGGGGAGTGCACAGTTAGCCTCTGTCGAAGACCTATCAAAGATCTTAACGATTCAAAACCAGTTGACCAAGATTAACGCGCTCAACGATGCAAAGCCAATCGACTCACGTATCTTCACGATGCTACAGGCAGTGATTCCACCGGCACCAAACCAGGTACAGATCTCAACAGCAACAGTTGATGCCGAGACAGACACGATTACCCTGGAAGGACAAGCGCTGACATACCCGGCTGTCGAAGCCTTCAAGAAGACGATTGGTGCAGCCTATGTCCGCTATACCGATGTCGACAACAAACAGCAGGATGCGGCGCTGGCATCCGACATTAGCTTGACGAACGTCAGCTTCGGCGAAGACTCGACTGGCGCGAAGGTACTTCGCTTTACTATCAGCTTTACGAACGCAGATGAACTGTTCGCGACAAGCGTCAAGAATCCAACAATTGTACTGATTAACGGCGGAAACGTGACCGACTCATACCTAGGTATTCCAAAGAGTATCTTTGTTGATAAAGCCGCTGACGTAGGAGGGTCTAACTAATGAAGCCGAACGACACAGCGCTTCGTAAGCGCACACAAATCACCAAGGCGAGCCGCACGATGTTTATTTGGATTGCGGCTGCATCTGCGCTTGTCGCGTTTGCCGTTGTAGCAATTTTCTTCCTTACGCAAAAGTTGGTCTTTAATGAAAAGGTACTGCTGGCAAAGAACAAGACGATTAGTACGCTGAACGCCAACAACAAGATCGTGGCTGACCTCGAGACGCAAGTACGTGTCCTCGACACGAACGGTGATCTTGCGAAGGTGAAAGCCAACGAATCAGACCAGGCAATCCAGGTAATCCTTGATGCGCTGCCATCTGATGCGAACTCGTTAGCGCTTGGTGGTTCGTTGCAAGACAAGCTCCTCGCTGGTATCGAGGGTCTCACGATAGATAGCCTGCAGGTAACTCCTGTTGTTGGCGTTGAATCACTCTCGAACGGTGTAGGTTCAACAGTGGATTCAGATGCAGCAAACGAAATCACATTCCGCTTCACGGTCACCGGTTCACAGGCGGCGTTGCAGACGGCACTGACGAACTTGGAACGCTCGATTCGTACGATTGATATCACGGGGCTCAAGATCGAGAACCAAGGCGGCACACAAGTGATGACTGTCGATGGACGCGCTTTCTACGAACCAGCCAAAGATATCAAACTTTACAGTAAGGTGATAAAGCCATGAAACGTACTGATTTAGCACTTATTGTTCTGATTGCAGCTGTCAGCGCGGGTATCGCATACTTTGTTGCCCACAGTGTCTTCGGAAGTATGACAGAAACGAAGGGTGTCACGATCCAAACGATCGATGCCATTACATCAACTGTCGAACAGCCTGACACCACCATCTTTAACGATGACGCAATCAACCCATCGGTGAACGTTGAGATTAACAATACCGATACGGCAGCCCCTGCTGCAACCACACAAACAACGACCAATGCGACGGGTACCGATACAGATTCGGATACGAGTCCTTAAGGAGTCACATGCCACTACTGACCGATGATATACAAGAAAAACTAATCAAACTCCTCGTAGATGAGGGGCTTGTGACGTCTGCGGTTTTGGAAAAAGCCAAAGCCGATTCAGCAGCGACTAAAAAACCGCTGTTTAGTTTGTTGTCGGAAGAGGACACGATTGATGACGAGTTGCTGACACATGCTATTGCACAGGTGTCCGGCGTGCCGTACGTCAACCTGACGAATACAATGGTTGACCAGAACGTATTGAACTTATTACCAGAAGACATCTCTGAGCGTTTCATGGCCGTGCCACTTGCAGAGATGCAGAACCGCCTTGCCGTCGCGATGATTGACGCCAATAACGTCCAGGCAGTCGATTACCTTGCAAACCGTATTCAACGCCCCCTGAAGGTCTTCATGGCCTCAGAGGCAGGTGTTCGCCACGTCTTAGACCAATACCGTACTGACCTCTCTAGTGTCGACAAGGCAGCTGAGGTTTCGCAGGCCGAAGCACGTGCCGAAGAGGCGAGTGACGTCAAGACAATCGTACAGGATTCACCGATCAGCCAGGCACTCAGCAAGATCTTGGAATACGCGGTCAAATCGCGCGCCAGTGACGTGCACATCGAACCACTGGAGGGAACGCTAAAGATTCGCGTTCGTGTTGATGGCGTGCTTCGTGAAATTATGCAACTTCCGAAAAGTATCGAACCGGCCCTCGTCAGCCGAGTAAAGATTTTGTCCGAACTAAAGATCGACGAACACCGTATTCCTCAAGACGGTCAGTTCACAATCAAGATTGCTGGGAAAGAAGTCGACCTTCGTATCGCAATCAGCCCAGTTGTTTGGGGTGAACAAATTGTGATTCGTCTTCTGGATAAATCGGGTAACTCATTTGACCTGCAAGAGATGGGATACGCGGGACGTGGACTACGCGTGATTCGTCATGGCATTAAACGGCCAAATGGTATGGTGCTCACCTCTGGACCAACTGGTTCAGGTAAGTCGACCAGCCTCTATGCATTGATCAAGGAAATCAAAGACGACAGTGTGAACATTGTGACACTTGAAGATCCAGTCGAGTACAAGATGGACGGCGTGAACCAGATTCAGGTAAATGCCGAAGTTGGACTGACCTTCGCGAACGGACTTCGCTCGATCCTACGCCAAGACCCTGACGTCGTGATGGTAGGGGAGATCCGTGATGGTGAAACGGCAGCCCTAGCCGTGCAAGCTGCCTTGACCGGACACCTTGTGTTCAGTACGCTCCACACTAACAGTGCTGCCGGTGTCTTGCCTCGTCTGTTAGACATGGATATTGAACCATTCTTGATTGCCAGTACAGTGAATACAATTATTGGTCAGCGCCTCGTGCGTAAGGTATCGGTGAAACGCGAGGTCTATCAGTCGAGCCCGATTGAAACTCAGAACATTATGGCGACAATCGGACACCTTTTGCCAAAAACGAAAGAAGACGTCGCCCGGGTCTCACAAGATTTAGGCTACAAAGATCTTCCCCTTGCGGGCCAAAGCGCTTATACTTTGGTAAGAGGCATCGATACTCCTCAGACACCTCACGGCTATAGCGGTCGTGCCGGTATCTATGAAGTGATGGATGTGAACCAGGATATCCAGAACTTGATTGTCACCAAGGCATCAAGCTCCGAGATTCAGCGGCTCGCAGTATCACAGGGTATGATCACGATGCGCCAAGACGGCTATTTAAAGGCGCTTACGGGCATCACGACACTTGAAGAAGTGAACAGGGTAACATCAGATACGGCTTAAGGTTTAAAAGGAATGAGTGGGAAATATGAATAATCAACAATTACGAATCGAAGTACTGCTAGAAGAAGTGGTGCGCCGCAAAGCATCTGACCTTCACTTGCAGGTAAGTTTACCGCCAATGTTGCGTGTTGACGGCTCGCTTGTGCCGATCGCGGGCTTTAACCCACTCGATGAAGCTGGGGTTGAAACACTCATTTTTGCCATTCTTGACCAAGACCAGCGCCAGATCCTTCTCAAAGACAAAGAATTCGACTTTAGCTTCGCCTTTGGGACACTAGGTCGTTTCCGTGTGAACGCCTTCCACGAACGCGGAAACCTAGCCGCTGCACTCCGTTTGATCCCAAATGAAATTAAATCTGTCACCGAACTGGGGATGCCACAAGTTGTCATGGGCTTTGCTGACTACCCGCGCGGTCTTGTCCTGGTGACGGGTCCAACAGGGTCTGGTAAGTCGACAACACTTGCAGCGCTTGTCGACAAGATCAATACCGAGAAATCAAACCACATTATTACTATCGAAGACCCGATTGAGTTTACCCACAAGTCAAAGAAGTCGGTCATCGTGCAACGTGAAGTTCACTACGACACCTACAGCTTCTCGGCTGCGCTTCGATCCAGCTTACGCCAAGACCCTGACGTTGTCTTGATTGGTGAGATGCGTGACCTCGAGACTATCTCGGCCGCAATCACAATTGCAGAAACAGGACACCTTGTCTTTGCGACACTGCACACCAACAGCGCGGCGCAATCAATCGACCGTATGATCGATGTATTCCCGCCACACCAACAGCCACAGATTCGTGCGCAGCTTTCAAACATCTTGATGGCAATCGTGTCACAACGCCTCGTACCGGCTATCGGTGGGGGACGTGTTGTTGCTGCCGAGATTATGATTGCAAACTCTGCCGTGCGTAACATTATCCGTGAAGGTAAGGCACACCAACTTGATGCCGTCATTCAAACTGGTGCTGATCAAGGGATGCAGACGATGGATCGCACACTCGTCAGCCTTGTTCAAGCCGGAACGATTACCTACGATAGTGCTCGTGAGTTCGCTGTCGACCTGACAGAATTCGAAAGGTTAATGAGAGGCTAGTCCACCGTGAAGAAGTTTGCCTACGAAGCCCGCGATCGCGCAACCAACAAGCTTATCAAGGCTAGTCTTCAGGCTGAGTCTGAAAGCTCGGCTGCGCAACTGCTGGTCAAGCAGGGCTTCGTCCCACTTTCGATCAAAGAGCAGATTGGCGATGGGTCGTTCCTTGCCCGTATCACGGGTCGCATAACGACCAAGGATAAGGTTGTCTTTACGCGTCAGCTTGCAACACTGATTGGTGCTGGACTTCCCCTTAGTCAGAGCCTTCACACTGCGATGGAACAGACGAACAACAAGCAGTTGCAGGCGATTGTCCAAGAAATCGTTGCAGACGTCGAGGGTGGACGTGCACTGTCATTATCATTCGCCAAGCACCCACAAGTCTTCGATAGCGTCTTTATCTCGCTGATCTCGGCAGGTGAGCTATCAGGAACCCTGGATGAATCGCTGATGCGCGTCGCGAACCAGCAGGAAAAAGATGCTGCGACGATGAGTAAGATTAAGGGTGCGTTAACGTATCCTTTGATTGTCCTGCTCGTCATCGGTGGTGTGTTGGCATTTATGTTGTTCACCGTTGTTCCACAGGTGGAAAAGCTGTACAAAGATTTGCACAAGGAACTACCATTCTTAACCAAGCTTATGGTCGGTGCTGCCGACGTACTGGTGCATTTCTGGTGGATCGTCTTGATTGTCGTTGGACTTGGGGTGTACTTCCTGGTGCAATTTCTTAAAACCGAACAGGGAATTCACCTGAAGGACGATTTCAAGATCCGCGTACCAATATTTGGAAAAATGATTCAAAAATTATACATGGCTCGCTTTACGCGAACGGGACAAACTCTTCTTGCGACAGGAGTCAGCATGCTTGATATGTTGAAGATTTGTTCAACCGCAGTGAACAATACAATCGTCGGCGCCAGTATCGAACGTGCTGCCGATAAAGTGAAGGGCGGTAAGGCATTATCCGTTGCACTAGAACCAGAAGCGGTCATTATGACGTTGGTCCCGCAGATGATTAAGATTGGTGAACAATCTGGTCGTATCGACGAGATGATGGGGCGCGTAGCGCAGGTATATGAAGATGAGCTTGACGAACAGATTCGTACTATTTCGACTGCGATCGAGCCAATCCTGATGGTCGTGCTGGCGGTCGTTGCCGGGGGTATGGTAGGGGCTATTCTGCTCCCAATCTACAGCCTGGTCAACGGTATTAACGTATAAAATAACTAGACAAACGAACCGTTGTCGTCTACTATAAGCACAAGCATTTATGCAATAAATTTAGTTCATTTGAAAGGTGGAAAAAATTCCTATGAACCGTCTCAAAAACCTCCAAGCCCAAAAGGGATTCACGATCATCGAGGTCGTCTTGGTCCTTGCTATCGCCGGACTCATCTTCTTGATGGTCTTCATCGCGCTTCCTGCGCTGCAAGCTAACCAACGTGACACAGGCCGCAAGAACGACGTAAGCTCGATCTTGTCAGCAGTTACGCAGTTTACGGGCAATAACCGCGGCAAGTTCCCGAATGACACTCAGCTGAAGTCATATGCTAAAGATGTATCAGAGAATGTAACTGAAGTAAAAGTTAACTCGACATCTGGTGCGCAAACTATCACAACCGAAGATGGTGTGGTTGTCGTGACGCAAGGTTCACTCTGTGACACCGTTGACGGTGAAGGTAAAGTTATCCTAAAGGCAGGAACTACCCGACAGTTCACCGTCGTGACCAAGCTTGAAGCTGGTAAGGGTGCGGGCTACTGTTCACAGGGCTAATCCTCGTTCAACTCGTACAATATTGAATCGCCCCGCATCTGGGGCGATTCTTCTTTATTGGGGTGGTTATCTGATATGATAGTGGTTATGGAAATCGTTATCTATGTCGGATTAGTACTGTTTGGACTGGTCCTTGGGAGTTTTGCGGGTGCGTCCGTCTGGCGCCTACGTGCGCGGCAACTGGTCGCCGATAAACAGGCCGGAGAACGCGTTGATACAGCAGAGTTTAAGAAGCTCGAGAAACTAGCTCACGAAAAAACTGCCAAGGACCACTCACGATGTTTGCACTGTGGCTATATGCTGCGCTGGTATGATCTTATCCCGCTTGTCAGCTGGCTGAGCCTGAAGGGCCGCTGCCGCAACTGTCACAAGCAGATAGGTCGCATGGAACCGCTGATTGAACTTGGGACTGCGGTGTTTTTCGTTGCATCCTATGTTTTTTGGCCTGTTCCGCTGGTTGGGGGTCTTGATATTGCGATCTTCGTGCTCTGGCTGATCGCTGGAGTAGGGCTGGCTATCATGTTTGCCTACGACACCAAATGGTTCTTACTGCCTGACAAGGTAAACTTTGCGGTGATTGGCCTCGGGCTCGCGACATCAGTGTTGATGGTTATCGCCAGTACCGACAAGGTGGGGACGATCCTTGGCATTGTGGGATCTGTTGCGATCCTGAGTGGTATTTATTTCGTACTATATTTGATCTCGAAAGGCGGCTGGATTGGATTCGGCGACATCAAGCTCGGCCTTGGGTTGGCGCTGCTACTAGGGGACTGGCGCTTGGCGTTTATTGCGCTGTTTGCGGCGAACTTAATCGGCTGTATCATTGTTATTCCACTGATGATAACGGGGAAGTTGAAGCGTACTTCGCGGGTGCCATTTGGTCCGCTGTTGATCGCGGGTGCGATCGTCACAAAGCTCGTTGGAATTGGCATTGTCGAATTCTACACTTTCGGCCTCCTGTAGCATTGTTTTAAGAGGTCGCGTGTACAACGCTTATGCTATAATGGCCACACATGGGCAAACATTCTACACGCGGTTTTACGATCATCGAAACCATGCTGGTCCTGGCGATCACCGGCCTCTTGGTGGCGAGTCTTTTAGCGGGAATTGGAACATCGATCGGTGTCCAGCGCTACCGTGATTCTGTCACGTCTTTGAAATCAACGATCCAGGATCAATACGCCCGTGTGAACAACGTCAGTAATCCGCGCGATAGCAACTGGACGTGCGATGGCACAGGAACGCCCGTAGTTGCCGACAATAGGGGAACAAACCCCGGACAAAGCAAGTGCGTGGTCATGGGGCGTTACCTTAGTATTGTAGATGGTACCATTACGACAGCTAGCGTTGTGGGATTCGAAACTCAAGGCGCTGATGATGACACCGCATTATCGGACGTTGCGCTGACGAAGCAAAATTATTCATTCGGTATTGCAGCAGACAGCGTCGAGACAAATACGATTGAGTGGGATTCAACAATTTCATTACCTGGCACGTCTGGTCCAAACAGTTTTGCGCTGTTTATCTTGCGCTCACCAACAAACGGCTCACTGTACACGTTTACTGCACAGAACACCGCTGTCCAAGAAATTACGAACGTCAGTTCGACAACCCTCAAAAGCATGATTGTCGAAAGTGCAGCTGAAGTCCCTGGTCAAGGTGCCCGCACGCTCTGCGTGAATCCAGAAGGTACGATTGTCAACGAACGATTTGCGATTTACATTAACGCAGTTTCTACTGGACCAAGCTCAGTCGAATCGCGCTCGAACACCACGTCAAAGGCCGCAGGAGGTCCAGCGTGTTAAGGTTCAAAGAACGCGGTGATACGCTTATCGAAGTGCTGTTTGCATTTGCCGTATTAAGCCTGGTAATCGTCGGCGCACTGGCGATCATGAACCAGGGTGCAATCGCATCACAGCGCGCGCTTGAAACGACGCTCGTACGTGACGAAATTGATGCTCAGGCAACCACGCTACGCTTTATGCACGACGCGTACATTGCCGCGTATCAGTCCCAAAAAGCCTACGACGAAAACACTCCTGCTGGACAATGGAAGACCATGTCGGACAAGGTAACGGACACGCAGGCTTCGGTGTTTGGAAACGAAGGAACCTGTGATCGACCGGCGGGGAGTTTCATCCTTAATCCGACAACAGCCAAATTCACAGATGATGACGATATCATGATTCCGGCGTCGACGTTTTCGCAGTTAACCTACGATGGTACTGCGCTGAAAGACGCTCAGGGGCTTTGGATTGAAGGCCAGCGCGGTGAGTTGAACAACGGCTTGAATAAGGATAATACTCAGTACGTCGACTTCCATATTCGTGCCTGCTGGAATGGTCCCGGGCAGGGTCCACCGATGACGCTGGGAACAATTGTGAGGTTATATGAACCACGGGGCTAACATGAAACGACAACAGGGCTTTACTATTATCGAGCTATCGCTGGCGATGACCTTTATTTCGATTCTACTCTTAACGATTGCGTTAACACTGATACAGATTGCAAACATCTACACCCACGGCAGTATCGTCAAGGAATTAAATGCGACATCTCGCGCGGTGAATACCGAATTGAGTACAGCCATTCGTGCCAGTGGCGACTTTACGACCACGCCGTCAGCTCATCGCTATAAAGAGGTGCCGAACGTCGGAGGACGCATGTGTCTCGGACAGTATAGCTACATCTGGAATTACGGAAAATCGCTGAGTACGAGTGACTCAGAGCGTAATTTGTATGTCGCTAACACGACGCCCGTGAATGCCAATATGGTGACAACCGACGGTGGAAGTCGCTATGAAATCTCGTTCGTCAAAGTACCAGATAGCACGAACGGCTACTGTACGCCGGACGCAGAAGGAAATTATAAAGCAGTTGATCCTGTTGGCGCAGTCGAACTGCTACGGACCGGTGATCATGGCATTGTGCTGCATAGTTTGCAGGTGACACCGCCGGAAGCAACCGCCAAGGATGCTAATTCTTCACAGCAGCTTTATAAGATATCCTACACACTGGGGACGAGTAACGTTGCGGCGTTAAATGGGACAACAACCGAACCACCGACTGAGTGTAGAGGTCCTGGTGAAGAAGGTGCTGACCTTAATTATTGTTCGATTCAACAGTTTACTCTTGTCCTAAGGGTAGCGGGTGAGGTTAACTAGTATGGTTATGGTTAGTCGACGCGGTGAATCAGGGGCAGTTTCGTTATTTCTCGTTATATTTGCGATGCTTCTTATTACCGTTGTGACACTTAGCTTCCTTCGTATCATGATCAATGACCAACAGCAGGCCTCTGCTGCTGACCTATCGCAGAGTGCGCGTGACTCTGCCCTTGCTGGTATCGAGGATGCGAAGCGTGAACTTATTTATTACCGAACACTGTGTAGTACAGACGACGCTGCAGGCTGCCTGGCGACAAAGAATTCTATTACCCAAGACGCCTGTAACATGGGGCTGTCTGACGTAGTGACGTTGACGCCGAACAAAAACGGTGAGGGTGTCGAAGAAGTACCTGTCCAACAGGCTCGTTCAGCGTCGAGCGACTCATTATTGAACCAGTACTATACCTGCGTAAAGATGGCGCTTGAAACCGAAGACTACAAGGGCTATACGACAGCAAACACCTCGCGCTTGATCCCTTTGCAGGCAACGGACGATGTTACATCGGTCACAATTCAATGGTATCTACCATCCGACCTCGGCTCGTCGTCGACAGCAGTAGATTTGCTTTCGAGCGCCAATGCAGCATCGGCTCGACCACTGTATCAACAGTCGAAATGGGTTGCAGCTCGACCATCACTGATGCGCGTGCAGTTGATGCAGGTGGGGCCGGACGATGCCGCAACGGGCTTTAAATTAACCGACTTTGATAAGAACGATGATTCGAACGCTATTAATAGTAACGCCAATACAATTTTCTTGTATCCAACTGCGAAGCCAACACCAACGACGCCGAATAATAGCTATGCGATTGCGGGTGAAGATACGCGACAATCAGCATCGGGTGTGCCAAAGCCGACGGTATGTTCAAGTAACTTGAGCGGTGGGGGATATGCCTGTACTGCGACCATCACGTTGCCGCGCGCAATCGGACAGACCGATGATAAGCGCACCGCCTACCTACGCATTACACCACTCTATAACGCGACAAACTTCCGCGTGACATTAGGCGGCTCTAATCCAGATGTACTGTTTGATGGTGTGCAGCCTGCAATTGATTCAACTGGACGCGCTAATGACCTGTATCGCCGCGTTGAAGCGCGCGTTGACCTGGCAGATACGAGCTTCCCATTCCCAGAAGCCGCCGTCGACCTTACGAGTAGTTTGTGTAAAGATTTCTTGGTCACAAAAACCGCCAGCGAAGCCAAGAACAACTGTTCTTTCTAGGGATTACGCGTCGCCTGATTCGCTGTGGAACTTTTCGTATACCTCACGGAGGTGTTGATCGGTAACGTGCGTATACACCTGGGTCGTACTGATATTACTGTGTCCCAGCATGCTCTGCACGCTGCGGATATCTGCGCCGTTCATCAAGAGGTCGGTTGCGAAGCTGTGGCGCATCGTGTGCGGACTGACATGCTTTGTGATACCCGCCAGACGGGTGTAGTTGGCAATCAGGCGCTGTACGCTACGAGCAGTTAGTCTACGATAGTCGCCGCTGTTAGTTTGCTCGACGTTTTTGCTGTAACTAATAAATAGTGGTGGCAAGCTATCATCGCGGGCATCAAGGTAGCGATCAACCCAATCAGCAGCGGCTTCACTAATAAAGACGGGGCGATCTTTTTGACCTTTTCCGCGTACCATGAATTCGCGGCGCTTCGTATTTACATGGTCCCGGTTCAGATTGATCAGTTCAGAAACGCGTAATCCGCTAGAAAAAAGTAGTTCCACGATTGCTCGGTCACGCAGGCCGGCTTCGGAATCGATAGGGATAGCAGACAGCATGCGCTCAACCTCGTCGTAGTGCAGAAAGGTGACCTGCTTGCGCGATACCTTTGGCAAAGTGATCTTATCTGGTGACAGTGTCGCGATATTTCGCTGCCCTAGGTACGTCAGGAAGCCGCGTAGAGCGATCAAGTGATAAGACTGTGTGATCGTCGCAAGCTCGTCATCGCTGTTGTTCTTGTAGCGGTTTAGCCATAGGCGATATTTGCGGATAATTTCAGAGGTGATGTTTTCAACTTTGATGTCTTCGGTGAACTCAACGAAACGCTCGAGGTACAGGCGGTAGTTCTCGGCGGTTTTTGCAGAGCGGCCACCTTCCACTTCGATGGATTCAATATAGTCGAGGATCAGTTCAGACATGTACATACATTAAGCATAGCCTAAAAGGGGACGAGACGATACAATAGAACGCATGCTCATACTACAAGCCATCATTTTAGGACTTATCCAAGGTCTGACCGAATTTATTCCTATTAGTAGTTCCGGGCACCTTGTGATTGCCCAGACATTCTTGTCTGGCGCGTCGGATCACTTGTTCTTGGAATTTATTAACCTGGGAACTTTCCTGGCGCTGATCGTGTTCTTCCGCAAACGCATCGCGGGTATCATCAAGGATGTCTTTGTGAACAAGAACTACGGCCTTGCCCGTAACATCATTATTACGTCTGTTCCAGCGGGTATTGTCGGGTATCTTCTCGCTGGCTTTATTGGTGACACACCACAGTTCTTCGGAAGTGCAGTCGTCGTCGCGGTAACGCTGGCCGTCGTCGGTATTGTTATGATTGTTCTCGAAAAGCTTCCGCACGCCTCGGCTGTCAAAGACGGTGAAGGCCTCAGCGGGTGGCGCGCACTCGCAATTGGTGGCGCGCAAATGATGGCCCTGATTCCGGGTGTGTCGCGATCTGGTTCGACAATTATCGCAGGACGCCTCTCTGGCCTCAGTCCAGCTGCAGCAGCAGAGTATAGCTTCCTGGCTTCGCTCCCGATCATGCTAGGTGTGACCGCAAAGACCTTTCTGGGTGATCAGGCGTACTTGTCTGAACACCTTTTGACTCTCGCGGTTTCGAACCTTGCAGCCTTCGTTGCTGGACTGATCGCTGTCGGATTCTTGATGCGTTACCTCAGTAAACATTCGCTCGCTATCTTCGGCTGGTACCGCGTTGCACTGGCGATCGTACTTGTTATCGTACTTTTGGTACAATAGATAAAACAATAGGAGACACCACATGAGCACTACCGAATCCCACATCGAACGAACACTGATTTTATTCAAGCCTGATGCAGTACAGCGCGGCGTTATCGGCGAGATCCTTTCTCGTTTCGAACGCGTTGGGCTTAAAATTGTTGGCACGAAAATGATCGCACCAGACCGTGACCACTTCTACAAACACTACGAAGAAATCGGACAAGTTATCACACGCCGCGGGGAAAAGGTGTTCAACAACACCCTCGACACTATGAACGTTGGTCCCGTGATCGCTATGGTCCTCGAAGGCGTCGAAGCAGTCGAACTTGTCCGCAAGCTCGTCGGCACAACAGAGCCGAAGTCATCCGCACCAGGCACTATCCGTGGCGACTTCTCACACATGAGCTACGGCTACGGTGACGCGAAGGACAAGGGGATTCCAAACCTCATCCACGCATCTGGCGACCTTTCGGACGCGAAGCAAGAGATTCCACATTGGTTCTCTGACGACGAACTGTATGACTACAGTGTCCTCAGCGAGAATTTCACCAGATAGTCACCGCCACGTCTCGCAGAGACAACTTCAACAACGGCTCCGCGCCGGGTCTCCCTCTGTTTCAGTACCGGGGTATACTCGGGCTGCAGATGTTGTTGAAGTTGCTCCGCGACCCATGTCGCCAACATATCTGCTAAAATGAACATCACGCCCCAGTAGCTCAACTGGATAGAGTAGATCCGTCCTAAGGATATGGTTGTAGGTTCGACTCCTGCCTGGGGTACCAAAATTATAGATAGGTGTATACATAACATGGCATCAGAAATGTTTCGTGCTAGCGCCGGCATAGCAATCGTAAAAGGGGATCAGATCCTTATTTTCGAACGCATTGATAAAAGCGGTGCATGGCAGTTGCCTCAGGGTGGCATTGATGTCGACGAAGCACCAAAAGACGCGGCGTACCGCGAAATGCGCGAAGAGACCGGATTGCATGCTGATGACGTCACCTTATTGGCCGAGTATCCTAAATGGCTGGCTTATGAATTACCCGAGGAAAAACGCCTCCCGGAATATACTTATATCGGCCAGGTGCAGCGCTGGTTCATCTTCCGGCTTGATGCCGATGAGAGCGCAATCGACTTGCAGTACGATGAACCGCAAGAATTTATTAATTATCGATGGATACCTATAGATCAGCTACAGGCGAACGCGGTATACTTCCGCAAAGAAAGCTACAAGGAAATTGCAGCCTTTATTCAAACCCTCTAAATAGTGCTTGTGCTACTATATAGACATGGTTAAAAAACTGACAAAACAACAAGTACAACGGTATAAACGTCATCGTCTTATTATTGGCATCAGCGTCGCTCTACTGGGGCTGCTAATTGCTGCAACGGCTGTCTTTATTGTTGCCCCAGCTATCGGCAACAGTATGCGCAAAGATCGCATCGAAGAAATTTATAGCAAAATCCCTATTCCCGAGAAACGCGGTTTCTACCAGGAAGATATCTTTGGCGACAAGCGGCCTTATGACTACGACGCCAGCCGCAGCAAGTCATCATCGATTCGCTTTGTAATTGCCGCGAATGTCGATGAGACATTCTCGAATTTTGACACGCTTATCCGGAACGCAGGTTTTAAATTTGTAGCAGAACCGTATCCGGGTGCTGTGCAGAAACAGGCACACTACAAAAATGACAAGGGTGAGTACATTCGTTTGACCGTTTCCAGTAAGGTACGCGACGACGCCGGCAGCAACGAACTTCTGATGAAGGGTGACTTCTCGGAAGACTTCTTCAAGATCGACGCCAATGCTGGGCCTTCAAACGTCGTGATCAAGGTGAACCTCGACGACAACAACGAATAGGGGTGGATGCACAATCCACAAGGATACTGTATTATATGAGTAGTTATGGCAAAGAATTCTGAAGCGCCTGCACAACTAGATTTTGAGGGTCAACGACCGGGGGAGAAAGTCCTGTTTGTGTTTCGCCGGCACATTATTGCAATGCGCAAAGGCTTCTACCTCTTACTGATCCCTTTGGTGATCACCTCGATCCCGCCGCTTATCTGGCAAACTAACCTTGAATTGTTCCTGCTGCCGGTAGGGGGGCTGGCACTTGGATTGGTTCTGTTCTTGTATCACTACGTGATGTGGTACTTTACGATTTATCTCGTGACAAACCAGCGTATCCGTCAGGTTACCCAAAAAGGGGTATTTGGGAAGGATGTTGTCGAGCTACGGCTGTCAAAGATTCAAAACATAAGCTATAATATACCTGGATTTAGTGGTGAGATACTGGGGTACGGAACCATCGTCATTCAGACCTTTGTCGGTGACCTGGTGATACGAAATGTCGAACATCCCGAGAAAACATACAATAAGTTACAAGACGCTGTCGCAAACGCAGTCGAACAAGGAGAACATGAAGAAGTTACTGAATAAGATACGTCGAAAGCCAACGGGCGAAGAAACCTCACGTATCACAACTGAAACGATTGCTGCGCACCGCGAGCGGATCCTTGCAGGCGGACGACGCTTTAAGTACCCCGTACAATACGCGCGCCACAAACTTGTTATTAATGCCATTATTATTACCATTGCAACGCTGCTGGTCCTCGTAGGTGTCGGCTACTGGCAGTTGTACCCAGCGCAGAACACTAGTGACTTCATCTACCGTGTAACACGCGTGCTACCATTGCCTGTCGCTTCTATTGATGGACAGCCGGTCCGTTATAGCGACTATCTTATGAAGTACCGCAGCTCGATTCACTACCTGCAGGACAAAGAGCGCGTGAACCTCAAAACAGAAGACGGCAAACGCCAGTCTGACTTCGTCAAACAACAAGCGATGGACGATGCCTTGGCCGACGCCTACGCAATTAAGCTCGCGAAAGAGAACAACGTTTCAGTCACTGCCGCTGAACTAGAGACGTACCTGAAGCAACAGCGAAGTTCATCTGACGGCGATGTATCAGAAGTAACGTATGATGCAGTCATCCTTGACTACTATGGCTGGTCACCAGAAGAGTACCGCCACGCAATGGAAACAAAACTGCTTCGCCAGAAGGTTACCTTCGCTGTCGATCAAAAAGCGAAATCTGTGTCTGACGAAGTAGGAAAGCGCGTTGCACCAGGTAACGTCGATATGAAGGTGATTGCCGACGAAGTGAGCAAGTCCTCGAACATCCAGGTTGTCTACGGTGCACTTGGCTTTGTGCCAAAGTCGAACCAAGACGGTGGCTTGGCTGCCGCTGCGACGAAACTGCAAAAGGGTGAAATCTCTGACGTTATCAAATCTGCGACAGGTGAAGGATATTACTACGTTAAACTCATCGACGTCAACGACACACAAGTGAACTACGAATATGTTCATATCCCGCTGACTGCATTCTCTCGTCAGTTCGTCGCTGCAAAGGATGGCAAAAAAGTAACTGAATATATCAAGGTTCCAGAAGTCACTGCGACGACGAATCAATAGGAGAAAATATGTATACAGTACCCGAGCTTGGCTACGCCTACGATGCACTAGGTGAAAACATCAGTAAAGACATCATGGAACTACACCATGACAAGCACCACAAAACGTACGTCGATAAGTTAAACGCGGCGCTGGAAGACTACCCAGAGCTACAGGGCAAGGATATCGTTGAGCTCATTCGTGATCTTGAATCTATCCCTGAACCAATTCGTGGTGCAGTTCGCAATCATGGTGGTGGCCACTATAACCACAGTCTGTTTTGGAAGGTCATGTCACCAAATGGGGGAGGCGAACCAGCTGGTCCGTTAGCGGATGCGCTGGCCGAGAAGTACGGTAGTTACGAAGCCTTCACGAAAGAGTTCACTGCGAAGGCGCTCGCTGTCTTTGGTAGCGGCTGGGCGTGGCTCCAACCCGACCTGTCGATTGTCACAACTTCAAACCAAGATGTACCGCTCATGAACGGTCAGCCTGAACCAATTCTTGGACTGGATGTCTGGGAACACGCCTACTACCTCGACTACCAGAACAAGCGCGACGACTACGTCGCAGCTTGGTGGAACGTTGTCGATTGGGACTTCGTTGCCGCACGCTATGCACAATTTTCGAACAGCTAACAACAAACAAACAGGAAACACACATGACGGACATCCGCACGCAACCGACGATTTACGAGATTAATACGCCGATCTTTTTAGCTGAGATTAGTCAGCTCAAAGGCCAACCTATTACACTGGCGACTGTCCCACACAGATACTGGGACGAATTGGCTGAACAAGGAATTGATGCAGTCTGGTTCATGGGTGTCTGGCAGCGGAGTCCGATTGCGCGCGATATGGCAACGGGTGAACCGTGGCTCCGAAAGGCACTCCCTGATATGACAGATGAAGACCTACTGGGTTCAGCCTATAGTATTAAGGACTACGTTGTTGAAACTTCATTAGGTGGGAATGATGGCCTCGCCGAAGCACGTGCACAGCTTGAAAAGCGGGGGATTGGCATCATTCTTGACTACGTCCCGAACCATGTGGCGATTGATCATGCCTGGGCAACTGAACACCCAGAATATCTGTTGCTGGGTTCCGAGTCTGAATTATTTGCTCACCCAGATGCTTTCTTTGAAATGAATGGAAAAGTCTTTGCGAAAGCAAAAGATCCAAACTTTGCGCCGTGGTCGGATGTACTACAGGTCAATGCGTTCTCGCAGGCACTGCGTCAAGAAGTTGCTCACACCCTGCAATCGATTGCCGAGATGTGTGACGGTGTGCGCTGTGATATGGCGATGCTGATGATGAATAAAGTCTTCAAACAAACGTGGGGTGAGCGCGTCGGCGAAGTGCCCGACGAAGACTACTGGCCTGAGATTATTCGCGCAGTCCGTGAAGTACGTCCGGACTTCTTGTTCCTTGCCGAAGTGTATTGGGACAAAGAAAAAGACCTGCTGAAACAGGGCTTTGATCTATGTTACGATAAACATCTGTATGATCATCTGCTGGAAGGTTCTGCGGAAGTCGTGAAGAAATATATTGAACAACCGCGTCAGTACCAGAACCACTTACTACGCTTTATCGAGAACCATGACGAAAAACGTGCCGCCGATGCGTATCCATTCCAAAAGCACATTGCTGCCGCTGTCGTTATGGCAACGCTGCCAGGTGCGCATCTTTATCACGATGGACAACGCGAAGGCCGCCAGCTACAAGTGCCGGTGCATCTCGGCCGCCGTGTCGACGAAGTACCGAATGACATCATTAAATTGTTCTACCGCAAACTATTAAAATTCACCTCATCCGTCTCGCTTTACCAGCATCACTGGAAACAAGTAAAGATTATTACCGGCTTGCTACACACGGGATTACTGCATACAGAATCTACGCAGATTCTTGCGTGGGTATGGACAAACAAAGACAGTCGCTTCCTCGTCTGCGTGAATTATAGTCCGAAAGCTGCCCATGGCAGTATCGACCTGAACACAAGCAAGGCGCACAGTGCAGTACAACTTACTGGTGGACCAATGTTGTTATCACACGTTCTAGACGATGGGCATTTAAAGCTGCAGCCGTGGCAACACGTTATCATCGAACTCCATAAATAATTAGACATGAAAATACCCCCGGAAGGGTATCCTCAAGCGATAAGGCGAGGTGTCCTTTCGGGGGTTAGGGGTGGGCGGGCGACGCTGGGGTGTGTACGCGGTAGCGAATGCACCAAATAACGCCTTTGGTGAGCAGCGTCAGGACCAAGGCGATCGTCGCACCTGCAATCACGATTTGCAGGGGAATCCAGTGCTCCATCCAGGTGTCGGGGTGATTGATGTCATACTCCCACATTTTGATGGCGCACGTCCTGAGCGCCGTTATCCATTCCGTCGGCGACGCCGATGTGGGCCAAAAGCCGCTATCGGCACCGACAGTGACGCGCATGATGCGCGCCAGTAGGTGGATCGAGACGAACGGCAGAACGACAAACATAAACTCGCCGTAGCCACGGAGGACTTTTAAAAAGGTGCGTATTGTCATGAAGTCTCCTGGTGGGTGTGTGTCACTCGATGAACGAATTGGTGTTGTTTTTGTTCATGTAACTGTTGAGCATCTGTTCGATGTCCGACGTGGCCGTCACCGTGAAGAGCTTGCCAGAGCTATAGCTCATGAACCGGACTGTCTTGTTCGCGCTGATTGCCAGCTCTTTTGCTTCGGTCAGTATCTCGCGAGTCGATTGCTCAACGGACAGTTCAAGCTGTACGACGTGCAGCCAGATGCAATCCGAGTGCCTGATAACATGCGATTCTTTCGTGGGCATGACGACATCCTTGTGGTAAGAGGGGGTGCCCCTCGACGATATTCAGCACAACACTGAACACAAAAAATAATACCATACTTACTACTTATAAAGACAATATAAAAATGCCCCCTTCCGGACATCTTTATCTAGGGTAGATTTCAGATGTGCCTGGAAGGAGGCGGGGACCCGCGTTACGCGAGCACTTGCAGGATCATGCCCAGCATCGACCAGTCGACGACGGTGCCACTCCGTATATCTCGAACTGTCGAGATCGACACGTAGGTGCGCTCGCTATCTTCGGCAACGCCAAACGGAATATCGGCATTGCGCCAGATCTCTGCGAGTTCGTCATCGGTTACTTCAACCGAGAAGAGGTGCGCCTTGTGTGCGGACATCGTGGCAGACAACTGTCGCGCTTCATGCTGACTGAACCGTCCGGTCTCGATGACGAGGCCGGACTCTTCGCGTACCTCATCTGCCGCAAGCTGTAGGGGGTTCCCCTCAGGTTTCAAACTGGAACCACCGGCGAGTTCAATTACGTAGCCGATCCCGTTAGAGACCGGTGCGCGATATTCCTCGACCAGCACGACCTGGCAGTCATCTAGATGGGGAGCTCGCTTGTAGAGCATCACCGTCGAGATGTCTGGTCGACCCAGCACGACTTCATTCGTTTTGTTTCTTTCTTCGATCGCGATATACACATCGACGTGAAGTGCCCAGAAGAAAACGAACTTCCGATTGGGGCCGACGCGGAAGGTCCACACCACTTTGGCGTGATCCAGCCGATTATCTGCCCGCTTCAGGTTGCCGTACCACTGCTGAAACGACGGTGTTTGCCAGATATAGAGCGGCACTTCACGTTCACCGCCAGTGCGCGTTGCACCGACCGCGACCATGCTGAGCGCCAACTCGATAACCTCGTCCAGTGTTGCAGCAACGGGGACATCGAGTTTATGTGCGTAGTGCAACAGGTAGTTGTTGCGCACGGCATGAGCTGGTGAACCAACGACGATGCGACCGCTATCTTCCCACCGTCCGAACTCAACGTTGGTAGTTAGTGCGGGCATGGTGTCGAGGTTCCGAGGAACCCAGAACAGGATGCAGTCCGATAGGTGAAGTGTGCGATCCTCCCATTCTACTTGCGAGGCGGTGTCACCGTGCCATACACCACTACGGGTTTCCGGCACAAAGACAACGCCATCGAAGCCTGCTGTTTGTAGCAACTCCAGTGCCTCCGGTCGCCACGATCGTACATCATCAGTGCGAGGCGTTGGCCCGGCAAGGAAGATGGACTTTTCGTAAGACTCCGGCGGTTCTTCGAGCGCGTACACGACTGTAAAAATACTCACGTACCCTCCTAAGGTCGTCATATTTGCCGGAGCAAATGACCTGGCACGTGTGTGCCGGGAATTATAAGGCCATAGTAGCATAGACAACATGCCTATGTTTTAAAAAGTAAAAACCCCGCTGGCTGCGGGGCTCTCACGAAGAGTGCACTTGCAGCCGGCGGGGGTGTTAGGGGTGTGCGCGTCGCCTAATTTTGTTCAGCATCTGGCTGAGGGTCATCGCAACCGCGAATACCAGGACGAAAACGATGATCGCGGCGACCAGGTCGAGCGGCTGATAGCCGAGCGTGCCAACCGTAAATAGTCCCCACGAAGTTGTACCCAGCGCGACGATGACCAGAAAGATCATGCCCCACTGGATGCCGTAGTTGGTTTTGAACACGCCGCGCGCGTTACTGGCGACTGCCGAGTTGATCAGCATCTGGATGACGACCATCAGAATCAGCGCAATGCCTGCACCGCTGACGCCGCAGGCGAATGAGTAATACAACATTGCGTACCTCTATTTCTTGTAGGAGCGTTCAGTTCAATCGGATGAAAGAATATAGATAAAATACCACATTTGGTTATTTTTGTAAATGAAGATGCCCCAAGGACACCCTCGACTCCGAAGAGAGGTGGATGCCCTTGGGGCGAACCGGCAATGCGGCTTTTGAGTTACGCGTCCGCGCTGACCACTTCCTCGACGAGGGTGGAGAGGCGAGCACTGAGCTCGTTGGTGAGTGCCACGACTTGGTGCTGAACCGCGAGGTCCAGGATACCTTTGTCGTCGTGTGCGTTTGCGTCGACGTAGAACGCGAGTTCTGGCTGTTCGAACTGTGGCGCATCCCATACGGGACGGAGCGCCCCGGTGACGATCGATTCGTCGGCGACGTACGGGTGGTCGTAGTAGCGGCCAACCGTGGTGTCGTTTATTCGTATCGATCCGTTGAACGTGCCGTTGTCGAAGAGGGGTACGATGCCGCCGTGCATGACGAGCGTCGAGTAGTCCTCTTTGTAGCCGGCTGCGATGAGACTGGCAACTTCGCTGGCGCCGGGGCCCGCGAAGCTACTGGCCGACAGCACGTCCATGATCGGCTGAAAGTCGATCACGAACTGGTCGCCCTTGGCGGCATCGAGTACGACTGACACCTTGGACCATCGCAGGCTGCGGGGGAGACCGAGGTGTTCGGCGATATCCACTTCTGCCTTGTTGCCCACGTAGGCGGCGAAGAACGCGACGATGAAACCCTCATCGACCTTGTCTACGGTGACGGAGGTCTTGAGGAACCGACCGGCGCCGTCGTAGTCGTAGCTTCGGTTGAAGCTGGTGTGCTCCGACAGGCGCTGCTCGATCTCTTCGAAGAGGTGATCGACGAACGTATGACCGCTGGGCTGGATCATGTCCAGGCCCATCAGCACCATGCTGGGCTGGTTGGCCCGAGTGCCGTTCGACACGCTCGACACGCCTTTTGCGTATGCGTAGAGCACTCGCTTGACAGTGGCGAGATCGGGCGCCAGGATGCCCGAGTAGTACTGCTGAGTAGTTACTTCGGTGACACGCATGAAACTCCAATGTACGACGGGGAACTGCCCCGCACAAGTGAACCCAACTCCTGTTGAGTAATGATGTTATAACAAAAAACAGACTAAATGTCAATATTGTCAGGATATTGAAGCGCCCCGACAGGCATCTCCAATATTCGTGAGAATTTGAAGCGCCTGTCGGGGCGTGGGTGTGCGGTGACCGCTAGGCCGAGAGCAAGGGGTTGACGGTGAAGTAGGGCTCGCGCCCGCGTACGCCGCTGCCGATGATCCGGAGGAACTGCCGATCGAAGTCCGTTTCCACCGGCATGCTCTCATGCGGGGTCAGGATTCCGATACGGTGCACCTCGCCGGGCTGCATGAGGGTTGCGTCCTTGTAGGGGTAGAGGTGTGCCTGGTCGCCGATGTCGCCATCGAGCGATGTATCCAGGTGGACCGCATCCCAGAGTGCGCAGCTGTCGGCGAGGTTGTTTGCCAGCAGTACCTGCAGATCACGATCGAGGATCACGTTCGCCCGGCCGCCCCAGCTTCCGCCACCCCACATGAACTGCCCGCTTTCCGGCAGCAGACCTGCTTCGGTGTGGACGGCTCGTCCGTGTGCGGCGTGGGCTCCGCGGTGTGCGCTGCCCTTGGTGACGGGCGATTCGTCGATCGTCAGGAAGCCGATCTCACCCTCGGCGAGATAGGTCGACTTGATGATCGGACGATACGCGTCGTAGTGATCCGGAACTGAATCCGGATCGCCCTGAATGTAGGGCATCATCAGGCAGCGAACACCGGAGTATTCGGGGAATGTAATGGTTCCAACTTGGGTCATTGTCGTTCCTTAAGGTTCGAGGGGAATCCTGCGCATGTCCAGGAGGGCACGTTAATAAGTAACATAACATATTTATGGTTATTTGTAAATGATGACGAAAGGAGTGCGACTATTTGTTTAGCAATATGTCTTATGCTTGCAAACGACTGCTTATAATTTTATTCTTACTTTTAAACGTTTTCTCTCTATTCGATTGAGGATTAACCGGGTCCTCCGGCGTTTTTTGCATGACACCTCGAAAGGGTGAGTATATTGAAAATTACATTTAAAAGTAAGCGTCTAACTGTTGTATTAGTTGCGGTGGCGTTGATCTTCGGATCTGTGGCGGTTGCAACCCCAGCATATGCCGATTCGTCGCTTTGTGTAGGGACATCATTTTCAACTTGCATAAACGCCGGCCACACCGCCCATGGTTACGAGGCTCACTACCTTGATAACGTGTCGGGGTCAGGCGTTGGATATTGGAAGTCTTACAACGGTCACAACTGCACCAACTATGTTGGTTATATGCTGACACAGAACGGTGATTCTGGTCACAGCATTGCGATGGGAAATGCTACCAGGTGGGATAACACCATCGCCGCAAACCCCAGCTGGGGTTATGTAGTCAATACAACGCCCGCGGCGGGTTCTATCGCTCAGTGGGAGGGAAACGACAGTGATCCTAATAGTTCCCCTGGGCACGTTGCATATGTTGAATCGGTCAATGCCAACGGCAGTATCATTGTTTCAGAGGATAACGTTTACCCAAGTGGAGACCTTAGCGGCCCAGCGTCGTATAGGTGGAGGACGATTACTACAGGAGGTGATTGGCCGACGCGCTTCCTTCACATCAAAGATCTAGTATCTACAAGCTCCACTGGTCGCCTTGCAACATTGGGGGCAGACGGCACCGCTTTCGCCAAGGATTCCCTGTATTCACCGTGGGTGAATGTCCTTGATGGTGTTGCGCAGATGAGTGTATCTGCTAACCGAATTGGTCTCGTGGGATTAGACGGTGTCTCGTACGTCAAGGAGGGGTCTGTTTCGTCACCGCTTGTCAGCATGTTGTCGGGTGTAAAGCAGATTGAAGTTACAGACACTCGTATAGGTGTACTCGCAACTGACGGTACGCTCTATGTAAAGGAAGGTGCAATCTCATCAAGCTGGATAACTGTGATGACCGGTGTTGCTAAGATCAGCCTTTCTGGTGATCGCATCGGGATCGTGGCGACCGACGGCACTGCGTACGTCAAGGTTGGTTCAATTTCGTCGGGCTGGGTGAACGTTTATAGCGGTGTTAGCAATATCGACGTCAGTCCAAGTCGAGTTGGTATCCTTACAAACACTGGATCCTTCCTTGTGAAAGACGGCTCAATTTACACTGCATGGGTAACGGTTGAAAACGGTGCAACCTGGATTAGTGTCTCTGATGCTACGCTAGGAACCGTTCTTTCTTCCGGTACCGCACGTGTTAAGGAAGGCTCCATCTATAGTAGTTGGGTAAATGTTCTTTCTGGAGTGAGTCGTATCAGTGTGTACGCAGATCACATTGGCGTGCTCGCAACCGACGGAACCGCTTTTGTGAAGGAGGGCGGCGCGTCTGCGCCTTGGGTCACCGTCAACAACGGAGTAGCGGATCTGAAGCTCATTCAATAACTCGTTCTGACGTAGTAAAGCCGGGAAGCGCACTGCAATTAAGCGGTGTCGCTTCCCGGCGTTTTTTATTTAAAGCTAAATTTGAAAGCCGAACCGGCGTGCGAGCGGGAGCGAGCGACGCCGGTTCAAATCCGATCAAGCTCTGGCCAAGAAAAAAGTCCACCAAATGGTGAACTATTTTCTTGGCGGGCCCGACCGGATTCGAACCGGCGATCTTCTCCGTGACAGGGAGACGTGATAGGCCAGCTTCACTACGAGCCCACGATATGTGGTTGTCCGGCCAAAGACTCTATGGATTTTAGCAGTTTTTGCCCCTGATGGCAACCTCTGTCGACTTCATTCTATTTCATTGCCTCGGATGCTATAATAATTAAAGCTCATTATCGTACGTGCCGTTGTAGCTCAGTTGGTAGAGCGGCGCTTTCGTAAAGCGTAGGTCTCCGGTTCGATCCCGGACAACGGCTCCATGTATATATGCTAAATACTATAAAAACCTCATTCAAAGAACTTATCACGAACCGTTATTTAACGGTATTAACTGCTACGACCTTATTTTTGGCGCTGGCCTTCGTTACCTATATCTTGTTGGCGGTTCGCCCAAGTGAGCTACAGCTCGTGACACACTACACCGCCTACGGAGTAACACACCTCTATCGCGACCAATGGTTCTATCTGTTCACATTCGCCGGGTTCGCACTGCTCGTCGCATTCTTCCATATTGCGCTGTCACTGAAGCTGTATCTGACAAAAGGCCACCCGCTGGCGATTATGTTCGCTTGGATGGGGGTCGGTATTATTATCTTCGCCTGGGTAACGGCAATTTCTATCATTAACGTATGGTCACCGGTATAATCAACCTATGATTGATTTAGAAATTCCCCTCGGTAAGCGAACACGCAGCTACCGATTCTTCGAAAGAGTACCCGCCATCCTTAGTTGGGGCGCGCTCGTCCTGTTAATTGTGTTGTCACTAGTATCGCCATTATTGGCCGCAGTGTATCTGATGCTGATTATCGTCACATTGCTGGTAAAGGCCGTTGGAATCGCGTATCACACCATCGGTGGACGCAATAACCTCGAACGTGCGCAGAAGTTAAACTGGCGCGAACGCCTGAATGACCTCGAAACACCTGCGGAATCTTTCGAACTGCGATCGGGGAGTCGATCAAAGGCATTTGCAACAGGGATTCACATCGATAACCTCCGCTTAGCGGCGGCCGACCCAGCAGCATTCCCGAAACCATCAGAAGTATATAACTTGGTAATTATTGCTGCATATAATGAGTCATATGAGATCCTCGAGCCAACAATCCAGTCATTATTGGCGACAACCTACGATAAATCTCATCTGATCGTTTCACTGGCGTACGAAGAGCGCGGTGGTGAAGGTATGGAAAAGACCGCTATTCGATTACAGAAGCAATTCGCATCGAAGTTTGTTGATTTTGTCCTCGTAAAGCACCCTCGTGATCTTCCGAATGAAGTCGTCGGAAAGGGTGGAAACATCACCTATGCCGGCAAGCACATGCAAAAATGGCTAGACGAGAAGGGGATTGAGTACAAAAACGTTCTCACTACCACCTTGGACTCTGACAACCACCCGCATGCGACGTACTTCGACTACGCAACCTATGAATTCATCGTGCACGAAGACCGCAAGCACCTCGCATTCCAACCGATCTCACTTTTCCTGAACAATATCTGGGATGTCCCGGCACCGATGCGTGTGATTGCCACAGGTAACTCGTTCTGGAATATTATTAGCTCAATGCGCCCCCACAGCTTGCGTAACTTCGCGTCGCACTCGCAGCCGATGGAAGCGTTGGTTGAAATGGACTTTTGGAGCACCCGCACCATCGTAGAGGATGGCCACCAGTACTGGCGCAGCTACTTCTACTTTAATGGTAACTACGACGTGATCCCGCTATACGTGCCGATCTATCAGGACGCCGTCCTCGATAGCACCTATGTAAAGACGTTGAAGGCACAGTTTATTCAGCTTCGTCGCTGGGCCTACGGTGCATCTGACGTGCCCTACGTCGCAACTCGGGTCTTTAGCCGCAAACGGAACGTACCGCTGTTAGCGGGCATCTCAAAGCTCATTGTCCTGATTGACGGACACCTGACACTGGCATGTGTCGCGATCCTGGTCGCCATCGGGGGGTGGATCCCGTTATTCATCAACAACCAGGCCTATCATGACGTCGTCGCACACCAGCTACCGGACACGATTAGTTTTGTGCAGCGTATCGCCCTGATCGGACTGTTCATCACTGTGTTCCTATCGTTCAAGATGTTGCCGCCACGCCCAGAGCGCTACAAGCGCCACCGTACACTCGGCATGCTCCTGCAGTGGTTTCTGATGCCAGTGACGGCTATCGGGTATAGCTCGGCAGCGGCACTGTATTCACAGACTCGCTTGTTCTTTGGTAAGTACCTCACCAAGTTCGACGTGACCAGTAAAGAAACCTACGCGACCGCAGCCAAGAAGAAGGCCGCTTCAAAGAAGAAATAGACCCTCGTTCTATTTGGCATAAAGGCGCACTGATGCGTCTTTTTGTTTTACGGAGTACGTCGTAAAAGCAGCGCAGGAACAACTAATAACAAAGAACCTCCCGGTAAGGGGAGGTTCTTTTGATTGAAACGTCTATTAGATGGTGCGAATACGAACTTCGCGTTTGATCTCTTGAAGCGTCTTGTCGTACTCAAATCCGAGTGAAAAGCGTTCTAGAGCTGACGGTGTGTGGGTGGTTTCAATCTGTTGTTTCTTAACCATGTGTTCATTGTAGCATAAAGGGTATGGATTGTCAATGATACAGATATTCACTCGTGATACCGCCTATGATATATAGAATTCACGTGAGCGGCGAAAGGACTAGAAAAAGATGGTGGAAAACTGCTTACGGCTGTGGGGAAAAGAAAATCACCTCTGTTAAATAGCATTAAAAGAGGCGATAGGGTATAAAAATAGACCTCGCAGGGAGGTCTATTCATAATTTTGGTGGGTCCTAGAGGATTCGAACCTCTCACCTCCTCAACGTCAATGAGGCGCTCTAGCCAAATGAGCTAAGGACCCTTAGCGCTAGTAAAGCTTTATAATCTTACCAGAATAGGGGTCAGTAATCAATATGACCGTGGTCGTGATACAATATATCTAGAGTAATGACGAAGCCTAACCATCTTCCGAACTCCGTCGGTGTGAGACGTACGTAACGTTTCTCATAAGTAAAAGTCCGGTGGAACCGTCTGACGATAGCGTTGGACCCGAGACATACGATAATTAGATTTATATTAATAAGCCTATATATCGTATGTTTTTTTATTTTCTAAATACCTCAGCGTAAACATTAAAGGAGCACACAATGAACGACGATCAATTACACGCAATGCGACACAGCCTGGCGCACATCACCGCAGCAGCAGTCCAACGTATCTGGCCTGACGCGAAATTTGGCGTTGGTCCAGTGGTCGATAACGGCTTCTATTACGACATCGACCTTGGTGAGCGTAAGATTTCCGAAGCGAACTTTGCAAAGATCGAAAAAGAGATGCGTGGCATCATCAACTATGGTGATACCTTCGAGCGTTTCGAGATGCCAATCGACCAAGCAATCGACTGGGCGCGCCAGAACAATCAACCGTACAAGGAAGAGCTTTTGAACGACCTAAAACGTTCTGGGACAACTGTTGCGAAGGATCTTGATGCGAGTGAGCTAGGGCTGGCAACAGAGGGCGACGCGGCCGTAGAGAACGTTTCTTTCTACAAAAACGGGAACTTCGTTGACCTGTGCCGTGGTCCTCACGTGGAAAACACTAAGGACGTCGGTGCATTCAAGCTGCTCCGAGTTGCTGGTGCCTACTGGCGCGGTAACGAAAAGAACCCGCAAATGCAACGTCTGTACGGGGTTGCGTTCGCAACGCAGGAAGAGCTGGATCAGCACTTAGAACGTCTGGAACAGGCCAAGCTCCGCGACCACCGCAAGCTCGGGAAAGAACTCGACCTCTACACGATCTCTGACCTGGTGGGTCCTGGATTGCCACTATTTACGCCCCGCGGTACCGTGCTACGCGACATTATGAGCGGCTATTCGAACCAACTGCGTCAAAGTTACGGTTTCCAAAAAGTCTTCACACCGCACATTACCAAGAAGGAATTGTACGAGACCTCTGGTCACTGGGCGAAATTCGGCGACGAACTCTTCCTCGTGCAAAGCCAAAAGACCAGCGATAACTTCGCTTTGAAGCCGATGAACTGTCCGCACCACACCCAAATCTATGCGTCGAACCCACGCAGCTACAAAGACATGCCGATTCGCTACCTGGAAACGACAACCGACTACCGCGACGAAAAAACGGGTGAACTTGGTGGCTTGAACCGCGTGCGATCATTAACCCAGGATGACAGCCACGTGTTTGCGCGACCTGATCAGATTGAGCAGGAGATCCACAACTTACTTGCCAGTGCCCGCGAACTGTATGGCAAAATTGGCATGCAGCTACGCGTCCGTCTGTCATACCGCAGCGACGAGGACAAATACCTCGGTGATTTAGCCCTTTGGGAAAGTGCTCAGGCGCAACTAAAAGCGGCTGTTATAGCGAACGAGCTCGAATACTTTGAACAAGAGGGCGAAGCCGCTTTCTACGGTCCAAAGATCGACTTCATGGCAACTGACGCCATTGGACGCGAACACCAAGTCGCTACTGTGCAGCTCGACTTCGTCCAGCCAGAGCGCTTTGGGCTGACGTACACAGATCAAGAGGGTGGTAATAGTCGTCCTGTCATGATCCACTGTGCGCTGCTAGGATCTATTGAACGCTTCTTGAGCGTCTTTATCGAACACACCGGTGGCTGGTTCCCGTTCTGGGCTGCACCAGAGCAACTCCGCATCCTGACAATCAATGACACAGTCTTAGATTACGTGGACGAGATTAAATCGGTATTAAATGGCGTCGTGTTATCACAGCCATTGAAGTACAACGAGCTTCGCTACACCTTAGATGATCGCAATGAATCGCTTGGGAAGAAGATCCGCGAAGCGACGACATGGAAGATCCCGGTCCAATTGATTATCGGACAACAAGATAAGGATGAACGACAGGTGAGTGTGCGCACGCAAGCTGGCGAAGAGAAGGTGAGCCTCGAAGGGCTTGCGGATTACTTGAAGGCAATCTAGGTATGCGTAAGCTGATTATTGCGGTAGATTGCGACGATGTGTTGGTGCGAACAACACCATTCTTCGTCGATGCATATAATCGCAAGTACGGCACAAAAGTGACGCTCGCTGGAGCGCATGAGGGTGATGAGATCTGGGAAACCGATCGGGCTACGCTTGATGGCCGCTTTGCAGCACTGATGAATACGGACGAATACAGAACGTTGGCACCCAGTACTGAAGAGGTAGCTGTGCTCACTGCCCTCGCTAAGGATCACGAACTCCATGTCATTACTGCCCGAAGGCCGCATGAGCGAGCGTTTACACAACTAACACTTGATACCTACTTACCGGGTGTGTTTACCTCGCTTGAACTAGTTGGGTTTACGGGATCAAAGGGTGGGGTGACCGAAAAACTTAACGCAGATGTCCTGATTGATGACAATGTACGCCATCTCCAGGATGCAATACAGCACGGATTGCCAGCGGAGGGTGCACTCCTATTCGGTGACTATCCCTGGAACGCAGACGTGAAGGATGAGATGATCCGCTGTCACACGTGGGACGAAGTGAAAACGGAGATTGACCGTCTTGCCTGCGCCTAATAGCGACTTCCGCCGCGAGGTAGAGCAGTGGATGGCCAAAGTCCCGAAGGGTAGAGTTACTACTTATGGCGACCTCGCGGCGCTTGCTGGACACCCCTATGCCGCCCGCATCGTTGGAGGTATGGCGCATCATGGTGATATAGAATTGCCGTGGCACCGCCTCGTGAACCGCTTCGGCGGATTAGCCAGTGGCTATCATGGTGGGCGAGAGGTTCAAGCGCAGCACTTACTGGCTGAAGGCATTAGCTGTACTGATTTTATTGTCGATAATTTTAAGGAGCTGCGATGGCAACCAATCTAAACAGTTCAAAACAGGCACCGCTGATTGTAATTGTCGGTCCGACTGCCAGCGGGAAGTCAGGCATGGCCGTTGAATTAGCCGAACTGTATAACGGTGAAATTATCTGTGCGGATTCTCGGACTATTTTTAAAGGCATGGACATCGGAACGGCGAAACCAAGCAAAGCAGATCAAGCGCGTGTACCGCACTGGGGACTGGATATTGTGACGCCGGGTGAACCATTTTCTGCTGCAGATTTTAAAGACTACGCCAGCGCTAAAATAGCTGAAATTCGGGCCCGTGGCCGAACACCTTTTTTGGTTGGAGGCACAGGATTGTACATCGATAGCGTTATTTTTGACTACGAATTTGGTCCTGCGGCCGACCCAGAACTACGTGCAACGCTAGAAGCGATGACAATCGAAGCACTTCATAATTATTGTATTGAAAACAACGTTACATTACCTGAGAATGATAAAAACAAGCGGTACGTCATCCGTGCAATCGAACTAAAAAGCGTAAGCACTAAGAGGTCAGAACAGCCGTTAAAGAATACAATCATTGTTGGAATTGCAACGGAAAGAGAGGAACTTCGAAAACGAATTGCTGCTCGTAGTGAACAACTATTTGACGACGGAGTCGTGGAGGAAGCAAAAATGTTGGGCGATACTTATGGGTGGGAAAGCGAAGCGATGACGGGTAATATCTATCGCCTGGCACATGCCTATGTCGACGGGTTAATTACAGCGGGTGAGTTAAAATTTCGCAACGAGACGGCCGACTGGCAACTGGCGAAGCGTCAACTGACGTGGCTAAAACGTAATCAATTTATTACCTGGCTTCCGCTGATTGATGTTAAAAATTACATCGCTAACCGGCTGGGATAGGGTATCAATACCGGTGGGTAGCGTGGTATTATAGAACACGAAAGTTATGCATATATTTGCACGGGGGAAACAACATGATTGACGCACTATTCGGATCAAAGACAAGGGTGAAGCTACTCCACCTGTTTTTGAACCACCCTGGACAATCTTTTTATGTACGTGAGATCACGCGTATTATTGACGAACAAATTAATTCCGTGCGCCGCGAGCTGTCTAATATGCTCGAAGTAGGTGTCATTACTAGCGATTCTGGCGACAACAAGCTGTATTACACAGTGAACCAACGGTACGAATATTACACTGCGCTGCGGGCTATCTTTGCTAACGAACCAATCGATGTCGCGAAGCCTGCGGCTGCCACTGAAGAGTCGGTGAGCGAACAATACCTCAGTGCTATTAGCAGTATTCCAGCACTACGCCTGGCGCTACTGTCAGGTGTACTCGTAAAGGGTGCGACCAGCTCTGTCGACGTACTGCTGGTAGGGACGCTGCCAAAGCCTAAGGTGAAGGCTGCAATGGGTATTATCGAGAAAATGGAAGGTCGCGAGTTGAACTACAGTGTTCTTTCTTACGAAGACTTCTACTATCGATTGAGTGTTCGTGATAAATTTATTACTGAAATCCTGGCTTCCAAACACAGTGTCGCGATCGACAAAGATAACGTCCTCAGTCAGAAATAAAGGAGAAAAAGAAGATGTTTGATATTGAATATAAAGGTGCAAATACAGTAATTCTTTCTACAAAGAAGTCTACGCTGGTGGTTGACCCAAAATTATCCCTTGTAGGGCTTAAGGATGTATCGACGAAAGATGCAGTCGAACTAGCGACAGAAGCGCGTTTTGCGCTGAATAGTGAGAACGCCAAGCTGAACATCGAAGGTCCAGGCGAATACGGCGTCGGCGAGTTCGACATAAAGGGTGTGCCGGCGCAGCGTCACCTTGATGCTGCTACAGAGCCACTCGCATCAACGGTATACCGCGTCGAAGTGGGCGATATCCGTGTCGCATTCGTCGGTAACATCTACGAGAAGCTTTCTGAGCAACAACTCGAAGAGATTGGTCTGATTGACGTGCTCGTTATCCCTGTTGGGGGCAACGGTTACACACTCGACGCAACCGGTGCGGCAAACGTTACCCGCAAGATCGATCCTAAGGTTGTGATTCCAATTCACTACGCAGATCCTGCAATTAAGTATGAAGTGCACCAAGATCCACTAGAGATCTTTGTCAAAGAACTCGGTGCACCTGTTGAGGAAACACCAAAGTTCAAGTTAAAGACTTCAGCTGCGCTGCCTCCAGTGCTGACAATTGTTCAAGTAACCCGCGGCTAAGTCCGCCGAATACCTCTTTTTCTGCGGCAGTGACCGTGGAAAAAGAGAGTAACAAAAAACCTCCCAGTGATGGGAGGTTTTTTGTTACAAGCTTTTGGTTGTGCAGCGGTTAGGCTGTGATACCGTTTTTGGCAAGAATGCCTTTTTTCTTGAGGGTACGGATAGCTTGTGTCGAAAGAACCATAGTTACTTTCTGACCTTCAAACATGAAAGTTTTCTTCTGAAGATTAGGTTTGAAAACTCGGTTCGTGCGACGCAAAGAGAAGCTAACGTTGTTGCCGAATTGCTTTCCTTTTCCAGTGAGTTCGCAGCGTGCTACCATGACAGTTCCTTTTTCCTTTAATATCCTTCTTGGACAATGTTACTCATTTTACCTTTTTTCACCCCTAGAGTCAAGGGGGCGAGCTGTTATAATAGATCATAGTGAATTTTGATATTACATACCTCATCATTGTCCTTGTCGTCATCCTCTTGTCGATGACCTTTCATGAAGCGATGCACGCTTTTGTGGGCTATTGGTTGGGCGATGATACCGCTAAACGCGAAGGGCGGCTCACGCTCAACCCGTTGAAGCATCTCGATCCGTTCTTATCTGTAATATTGCCGCTGGGGCTTGCACTGGTGGGTGCACCGATCTTCGGTGGTGCCAAGCCAGTACCGTTTAATCCTGACCGCGTCAGAGGCGGTGACTGGGGTGCCGCGTTAGTTGCAATGGGCGGTCCATTAACAAACTTATTGATCGCATTTGTGACATTCGGGATATGGGCAATTGCTGGTGCACCAGCATCGTCGACGCTGATTGGGCAGATTCTGATCACTACATACACGGTTAACCTCGGATTCTTCATCTTTAACAGCATTCCAATTCCGCCACTGGATGGATCGCGCGTCATCTACGCCATTGCACCAGAGTTCGTTCGCACTGGTATGCGCGCAATGGAGCGGTACGGGATTATCATCGTCTTCGCTATCGTGTTGCTTTTCAGTAGTCAAATAGGGGCGTTGATCATGACAGTGATGCGTTTCTTCCTTGAACTATTCGTATTGATATTTCGCTAATCGAATAGAATTTTAACAACATTTATTTAAGCATTCCCTCATATTCCGGTGCTAAAATAAGAAGTGCCTAAGGGGCTAAAAACTGTAAGTGCATATGATTTTCCGATATCATATGATAGGGAAGTCGAATTGTCCGTCTCCGTGGAGATAGACTGAGGCCAACCACCTTTGCACACAAGCGGGGAATATCATAACGCTTACCGTTTTCCCTTGGGCAACATTGGCACATAGTCCGTACTTGCTCGCGTTCGTCGCGAGCTTTTCTTATGCCGAAAAACTAGCTATACTAAAGAAAACCTAGACGGATTTTAAACAAACATGAAACAAAGACTCTCTGTACGCGCAATTATCAACGAAGGCGGTAAGGCCTTGGTGCTGCGGCGCTCCAACGGACGCCAGACAATCCTTGGAAAGTTCGAACTGCCTGGCGGCAAGGTTGCCTATAACGAGCAGCCCGAAGACGCGCTGCGACGCTACCTCCACGATGAAGCGGGGATACACATAAAGTCCTCGCAACTGTTCGATGTCGTGACGTATATTGACCACGATGATCGCGGAATACAGTATGCGGTGATCGTCTATTTAGTAACGCCGGCGCAGTATAATAGCCCAATTAAGCTTAGCCCGAACTATAACAAATACGTGTGGCACCCGATGTCAAATTTTCAACAAGATGACATCACTGATTTAACACAGTTGTTACTGGGTATCGTGCAGCAAGAGCAGATAACAGATAAGACGTTCAAGACGGTTAAGGTTTCAGGTGCAAAAAATACATCAGATGGCACCGTTACTATCTATTCTGATGGTGGCTCACGGGGCAATCCTGGGCCATCTGCAGCCGGGTTTGTGATCATTGATGACACCCAAAAGGTGGTTGCGCAGGGCGGGGAGTACTTGGGTATTACGACGAATAACCAGGCTGAATATCACGGTGTGCGTATCGGACTTGAGAAGGCGATCGAGTTAAAATATACGCGGATCGATTTCAAAATCGACAGTATGTTGGTGGTAAACCAGATGAGGGGATTTTATAAAATCAAGAATCGCGAGCTGTGGCCAATCCATGAACGCATCCGCGAACTCATGAAGCAGCTCGAGAAAGTAACATTTACGCACGTTCGTCGTGAATTTAACCAACTGGCGGATGGAATGGTGAACAAAACCTTGGATCAACACGAGCTGGAAAGGGAGAGCGACCAGCTAAAAGCTTCAGCTTAGTGTATAATATCCTGCAGGCAGTTCATTAGACGACCGCTTGCCTTAAAAACAAGAGGAAAGTCCGGGCAGCATAGGATAAAGACAGTTGTTAACGGCAACCGCGGGCAACCGTAGGGAAAGTGCCACAGAAACAAAACCGCCTACCTCGGTAGGTAAGGGTGAAATGAGTGGGGTAAGAGCCCACAGCGTCATATGGTGACATATGGAGAAGGTAAACCCTGTCTGCTGCAAGGAGATCAACATAAAGGGCTATCCGTCCGTTGGTCGCTACCCGCTCGATCCCACGAGCAATCGTGGGGCTAGATAGATGGTCGTCCTCGACAAAACCCGGCTTACAGATGAACTGCCTACTAAATCGCACCCCAAGGGGTGCTTTTTTAGTGGCACGTATTTTGTGTTCGTCTCGGGTGGATATTGACTATTTGTCATAAAAATGCTATAATGCCCTCAATTGATTGCTCAACCGGGTTGTCAACGCACGAACAAGGGAAACAACATGACTACTGCAGTAATTCGCCGTGCCCCGGAGAACGCTTCGTTTCGACTCGTCGAGCGCGAAGACCTCGTCGCCGGTACGGAGATCTTCGTGATCAACCCCGACGCCGGCCCGTACGAGATCGAGCACCCGTACTCCAAGATCCGTCTGGACGAAGTGCCGGTGTCCGAAGGTGGCCACGGACTGTACGTCCGCTACCACTGCATCGCCGCACCTTCCTGGGATGGCGACTGCTTCGTCCCCGTGGACGAGTTCGTTGGGGAGCGCCAGGATCCCACCACCAGCCGCTACTGGCTGCCCATCAGTAGCTAACGCACCCCGAAAGGAGACCCCGCTTCACAGCTTGAGGAACCCTTCGGGGTTTTTCATACCAAAAAACCACCCGGTTAGGGGTGGTTTTTTGTTTCCTCAGCGCGGAGTTCTAAATAGTCAGATGATTATTTAGTGGCTGTTTTCACGATAGTCGTGAATGCAGCAGGTTCGCTAACGGCTAGTTCGGCTAAAACCTTGCGGTCTAGTTCGATCTTTGTTGCCTTGAGGGCAGCAATCAGCTTACCGTACGTTGTACCTTCGGCACGTGCAGCAGCGTTGATACGTGTGATCCAAAGACCACGAAGATCACGCTTCTTGTTGCGACGGTCGCGGTATGCGTACTCTAGTGCACGGGTGACGGCTTGGTTCGCAAGTCGGAAGCTCCGTGTACGGTTGTGCTGCATACCTTTGGCAGCTTTGAGAATCTTTTTGTGTCGTGCTCTAGCCGTTACGCCTCTTTTAACTCGCATAATTAAATTCCCTTCTAAATCCCTAAGGCTCGTTTAATATTTCGTGCTGTGTGACCAGTTACAAGCGCAGTTGTACTGATACGTCGTTTACGGCCGTTACTCTTCTTTGCAAGAAGGTGGGCTCCAAAGGCGCGGCGACGAGTCAATTTACCAGTACTGGTAACCTTGATCCGCTTAGCGGTTCCTTTGTGTGTCTTCATCTTTGGCATTATTTACTCCTTATTACAACGCTGAGGTTGCGTCCAGCCATTTGTGGCTCATGCTCGAGAACTGCATCATTTTCTAACATAGTGGCAATTCGTTTCACCATTTCATATCCTAGTTCGCGGTGGGCGTTTTCACGACCACGGAAAAAGATTTGAAGGCGAACTTTATGACCCTCTGCCAAGAACTCGCGTACTTTTCGTAGTTTGATCTCTAGGTCGCCCTGTCCGATCTTCATGCCGAATCGCATTTGCTTTAGTTCACCCTGCTTGTTGCTGCGGCGGCTCTTTTGAGCTTCCTTCATCTTCTGGTACTGGTATTTACCCCAGTCGACGATCTTTGCAACAGGTGGAGCGGCATTTGGAGAAATTTCAACCAAGTCAAGTCCAGCTTCCTCTGCCATTTTAAGTGCGTCTGCACGACTCAAAATACCAAGTTGTTCACCGGATTCTCCGATAACGCGTAGTTCAGTTGCCCGAATCTGCTCGTTAATACGTGTTGACTGACTGATAATTACTCCTTATTTCCTTTGTTACGTCTGATGCGAATAGCACCGTGACAATGAGCACAGTTTCTCTAGCGTGTTACTCAGCAACTATTCTACCAAAAAAACTAAGGTAAAACAAGGGGTAGCCTCATAGGTGCGTAGGGGATCACGTCAAGCTGCCGCGAAACTGCAGTGCTTCGGCGATATGCGCGGCCTGAATAGTTCTGAAGTGTGGGGTGTCGGACGTCTCATGCGCCGTCGCCGCATCGTCCAGGTCAGCGATTGTTTGTGCGACCTTGATGACCTTGAAATAGCTGCGTGCGGTGAGGTTTAATTTTTGTGATGCGGACAGCAGTAGTTGCTGTGCTTCCGGTGATAGCGATAGGTATTTTCTTATATCCTTTGAGGTGAGTGAGGCGTTGTATATATTGCTACTATTGTATCTATTCATTTGTTCAGTCTGTGCACTCAAAATGTGTTCAAACACTTTGGCATGTTGCAATTCTTGCAACGTGTTTATGCTTAATAAATTTTTATGAGATGCTTTTTTCACGGTAATAATCAGGTCAATTCGATCCAGAAGTGGCCCCGATAATCGTTTTTGGTAGGCCAAAATTTGGGTCGAACTGCAGGTGCATTCTGTCGTCGCATCGCCGAAATACCCACATGGACATGGGTTCATCGTGGCGACTAACATGAAGTTCGCAGGGTAGGTGGTGCGTCCGCCTGCACGGGCGATTGAGATACTTTTGTCTTCAAGCGGTTGACGCAGTGCCTCCAAAACACTCCGTGGATATTCGGGTAATTCGTCCAGGAACAGCACACCCAAGTGCGCAAGGCTAATTTCGCCGGGTCGAGGCTTGCCACCACCTCCAATCAGGGCGATGGGGGACATAGTATGATGCGGCGTGCGAAAAGGGCGGGCGGTAATAATCTGCTCTCGCTCACCGGCGATGCTGTGGATCTTTGTCACCGCGAGGCTTTCTTGCTTCGACAGGGGCGGTAGCAGGCTGACAAGGGCTCTTGCTAGCATTGTTTTACCGGCGCCAGGTGGCCCAGTCAGGAGAATGTTGTGGCGACCAGCGACGGCAATCTGCAGTGCGCGCTTCGCTTGGTCCTGACCGCGCACGTCGTCGATCGTCAGTTGCGAAGTTTCGATCGGGGGTGGTGTGGCCAATGGAGCGGGCGCAATGGAGCGCTCTTGTTTCAGGTGCAGGAAGAGTTCTTTTAGGCTCGTTACCCCTATGACTTCAACTGATTCGATCAATGCGGCCTGTTGGGCATTGGCAATGGGAACGAATACGCGACTGAAGTGCGCTTGAGCTGCTGCCTCGGCGATCGTAATAGCCCCGCGAATTGGGCGGAGTTCACCCGTTAGTGACAACTCACCTGCAAAAATAGCCCCAGCTATCTCTGTTGGACGTAATTGTCCGCTACTGACGAGGATCGATAGCGCGATCGGAAGGTCGAAGTGTGCGCCGTCCTTCGGAAGTTCCGCTGGCGCCAGATTAACGATCACCTTACGAGCAGGGAAGTCTAACAGGGAGTTACTGAGGGCGCTCCTGACGCGCTCGCGGGCCTCATCTACAGCCTTGTTGCCCATTCCAACGATATGCATCGCAGGCAGCCCCTGTTTGATGTCGGTTTCTACTTCGACAAGAGCGCCGTCAAATCCCACGAGTGCAACTGTTCCCACTTTTGCTATCATATTCTCAGCTTACTCTCAGTTAAACTAGCAAATCAAGGGTGAAAGTGCTATAGTTAAGAAGTTCGTGGGGCTGACATAGCTTCGACGGAAGGATTTTAACAGGTTATTTTGCAAGTCGATCGCACACGTTACGTGCAAAGTTTCTAATTGCAAACATCAAGCAATCAGTAGCTTCTATCGCTTCACAGCTTTTCGCTGTAAAGCCAGTTGCTGCGCCAGCTTTCGCCTAATCGCTTAAGCCATCGATTCTTCCCGAGGTAACATAGAGGGAGACGGTGTTATTTATATGTTAATTACCCTTTAGCTAGGCAGCTGTGGCCATAGGGGACATTTTACAGCGCGACAAATGAGCCGTTTCTGTCTGGATCTCAGACTCATAAGTCGTTAAAAATTAATCTAGACTATACTTGTAGACGAATGACAGGTTACCTTTCGGACCCGGGGGCAGTACCCGGCAGCTCCACCACGAAATTATTGATCACCCTATTAACGGGTGATTTTTATTTTGGTCCGGATACCCGCAGGGGATATGGGCAAAAGAAAAGGGACATCCGTGCGGATATCCCTGAAAATATTAATGACCGCCTGCGAGGAACGGTCATTAACGTGGAGTTTTTTTAATGGCTTTTTGTTTTTGGCCCTGTATAATTTATTTATTCAGAACTACCCCTATAATAATAGCTGAAAGCGCTTGTGTCAATAACTTTTACAAAGATTATTTAGGTAAAAAATACCACGCATATATACAGAAAATGCGCCTAGTGTCTGAACACTGAGCCGGAACACTACATACCGGAATGTGAACTCGGGCCTAAGGGGGAGGCAGTGAAGCGCGGCGCGGGAACGTACTAGTAGCTGCCTGTGGAAATGTTTGTATATTGCATGCTGATGTATGTCATCGCGTTGTTCATTGCTTCATTTTTTATTGCTTGTCGGCTTGCTGGGTATGAGTTGGAGAAAACTATCGCCGAGGACATTTCGGGTGATAAAGACCCTGGGCATCCGAGCCATGTAGTAGTTGCAGGTATATGGCCGCACATTTGAAACGTCCACTATATGTATAGACCAGCACCAAAAAGCCATGTACCTCGTTTCATAAAATACTCCTACCATGACGCCGACGAGTCCTGTGCGAACAAAAAATCAATCGACGTGGGTGATCCTACATATAGTGTGCGCGTGCAGGCAAATGGTTTTTTGGATGATTGTCATACGTCGGCTTTTAACATTGCAAGTGGGGAACTGCTAGGTATTATAAGCATGTGTATTATGTACACGAAGTAACGATTTTGCCCGTAGCGAATCACACAACTAGGGGTATAGATACATTTTGTAAGTGGTTGAGCGATAGTATGGGCTATTTGAACAACGATGTGCTAAGCACAACATAATATATTTAACACCGTAAAATAGGGTATATATACATAATGATGTATATTTTACATATTATTTTGGGCATAGAGTATTGACCAACGGAAATGTTTATGCTAAATTAGTAACAAGCTTTTAGCAACACAAACACAAAAGCAACGCACCAAAAAAGTTCAGAGCAGTTCATAGTACACCTTAACAATTAGACCTCGTTCACATGATCATTCAGTACACAAAATACTGATGATTGGTCTGACTTTTTTGACGGAAAAGTCAGTAACGGAAACGTATAAGGATAGCAGAAATCTTTAGCAGGGTAGTAATACCAAGCTCGCACCTTCGTACTTTTTAAGTACACCTTTGATTCTTTCTATACTTTGTTCTCGTTACTGATGCTCCGCCAAAAATGCTGCAAAGTATTTTTTGCACGTAAGGGTCGAGTAAGTACCGATACATCTAGTAAAACCCTGTTTCCCTTCCAAAAGGAAATCGCGCTGAATCTAGATGTATCGTGGAACACTCCCTTTATGAGTACGGTTGCCCTCGATATTTCGAGAGCGGTCAGAATCGTCCACAGCGATACACTGTTCTTTGTTCACACGCCCTTTTATTATTTACTGCGGCGTTTGCTGCAACATCGAACATATAGGTGTATCGCTTGGGCACCCTGTTTTAAAACTCTTATGGTTCACGTATAGTAGCAAGTACTATGTTTTTACAAAGAGTAATCGCAATTATTACTGTCATCAGCCTCTGCTTGTTGACGATTTTGTTGGTAACAACAACCCCCGCTTCAGCAGGGCCCTTTGGGCTTCTGCTGATTTTTATTTCCGCCTATGTCAGCTCACTAGGGTTGATTAGCTATTTCTTGTACGGCATGAGCCGTATTTTTGTGTATGTGTCGGCCGGCTTCGCGCTCCGTCGACCTATGCACCCGATGCCGTTTCGACGTGCTTATTACTACTCGACGGTATTAGCTGCCGCGCCGGTCATGCTGGTAGGGTTGCAGTCGGTTGGTGCAATCGGGATCTACGAGTTCTTGTTGGTGGTCTTATTTGAGGTCATTGGCTGCGTGTATATTACAAAGCGAATTTATTAGCATTTTATCCGTAATTCTGCCTCTTTTCGTGATAGCCATTATGCTATAATGACAGATATGCAGCCGGAAAAACCTCTCGCCCCTAGCGGGCCAGAACAAGCACCAGTGGAGGTCACCCCGACAGGGGAGCGCATTCCAGTCTTACCAACGCCAGAGAGCGGTGTTGAAAACAGTGCCGAACGATTCGAGCAACACGCCGAAGCCAGCGCCGCAGCAGCCGATGCTGCGAGTTATGTCGCCCCTTCGGCCCCCGTTGCAGCACCTGTCGTAGATGACACAACGCAGCCATTTAGCGATAGTCCACTCGTTGCCGCTGATGAGGACGTTATCGAAAAAGAGTGGGTTGATAAGGCCAAGAAAATTATCGATGAGACAAAGGATGATCCGTTCGAGCGAACAAACAGGGTCAACGAGCTTCAGCGTCAGTATCTACAGAAACGATATAACAAGGATCTCGGTAAGGGCATATAGCCCCGTCGAAGATCAATAGGTAAGGAGGAGGAGAACAGGTGTTAGGATTCATTATTACCGTCGTGGTGATTATCCTGCTAGTCGCAGGTGTCCTTTCCTTTGTCCTACTTCAGTACCGCCGTATTCTCCGTGAGGCGAAAAACTACGAACGTGGCCTCAAGATGGTCCCACTCTATATACACATTCCACCCGTCAGTTCTGACCTGGAAGGGAACGGTCGTGACGAACGTGACTTAACCGAAGAAGTGCTATCACAGGCACAGGTTATGTATAACATTATCGCCAGTACCGCGACGAAGGGTTTCAAGAGTCGCATTTACGGACAGCGTCATGTTTCATTCGAGATTGTCGCACACGAAGGTCTCGTTCATTACTATGTTGTCGTTCCTGTTGTTATGATTGATGTCATTACACAGGCCGTTGCCGCTGCGTACCCATCCGCGCGTCTCGAGGAAGTATCCGAGCGTAACATCTTCAACCCGGCCGGTAAGATGAGTGGCACCATTGGTGGTGAGTTTACATTAAAGAAGAACTTTGCACATCCGATTGCAACCTACCAAGAATCAAAGCGTGACGCTGCGCGTGCACTGCTAAATGCGTTATCAGCCGCAAACAAAGAAGACGGGATCGGCATCCAGATCTTGATCCGTCCGGCATACGTTGGGTGGAACAAGAGCGCCGTATCGGTAGCCGAAGACATCAAGAAGAATAAGGGCGTCAAGACTGGCATTAACTCTGCCGGCGTTCGCGGCGTCATGGAAGCATTGTGGAAACCGCCCGAGACTGGCGAAAAGAAACCGGAGGACAAGCAGCTCAGCTCGCTCGAGCAGGCTGTTGTTGAGTCTATTGAAGATAAAACGCGCTACCCGGGCTACGAGACATTAATCCGCGTTGTTACATCATCGAACACGGCAGGGAAGTCACAGTTGATGCTAAACAACGTCGTGTCTGCGTTCTCGTTATTTGATTCAACATCGAATAATGGCTTTAAGTTTACGGTCAGCAAGAACATTCAAGAATTCGTAACGGCTTATATCTTCCGTTTCTTCCCGCAAGCCGTGAACACGAACATTCTTAATACAGTTGAGCTAGCGACTATCTTCCACCTACCCGACCAAGGTTCGATCCCAACCTCACAAGTAACACGCCAGATGGACAAGCAGGTTGATGGGCCGACTCAGATGATGGATGATGGCTTCCTGCTAGGAACAAACGAGTTCCGTGGCACCAAGAAGCAAATTCGCCTGTCGACAAACGACCGCCGCCGCCACACATATGTAATTGGACAAACTGGTACAGGTAAATCAAAGCTGCTTGAAAATCTCGCCTTCCAGGACATGATGGACGGTAAAGGTTTCGCCTTTATTGATCCGCACGGTGATTCTGCAGAAGAACTACTGGGTATGGTGCCGAAAGAGCGCGTCGAAGACGTCATCTACTTCAGTCCTGGCGATATGGAGATGCCGATCGGACTTAACTTGTTCGAATTCGATAATCCTGACCAACAAGACTTTTTGATCCAAGAATCAATTGCCATGATCTATAAGTTATATGACCCAGGCCACACAGGTATCGTCGGTCCACGCTTCGAGTCATGGTTCCGCAACGCCGCCCTTACCGTGATGAGTGACCCGGCGGGATCTTCATTCCTCGATGTGCAACAGGTGTTTATCGACCAAGCCTTCGCTGACGAAAAGATCAAACACGTAAAAGACCGCATGGTTCTAGATTTCTGGAACAAAGAAATGGCTCAAACGAGTGAAGCATCAAAGGGTGAAATGCTCGGTTGGTTCGCCAGTAAGTTCGGTGCCTTCCTTGGCAACGAAATGATGCGCAATATTATCGGTCGCACCGAGAGTGGCTTTAACCTCCGTGACATCATGGACAATAAAAAGATCCTGCTTGTGAACCTCTCAAAGGGTAAGACAGGGGAGTTGAACTCGCAATTACTAGGTATGATCTTTGTGATGAAGTTCCAGGCTGCCGCCATGGGACGCGCGGATATCCCCGAAAGCGAACGTGTCGACTTTACACTCTATGTCGATGAGTTCCAGAACTTCGCGACGGATAGCTTTGAAAGTATTTTGTCTGAGGCTCGTAAGTATCGCCTCAGCCTCGTCCTTGCGAACCAGTTCATGACGCAGCTGACCGACAAGATCCGAGAAGCAATCATCGGAAACATTGGAACGGTGATCAGTGGACGTATTGGTATCACCGATGCGGAGCTGCTCGTGAAGAAGTTCTCACCAACCTTTGATGCCGAAGATCTGACGCGTCTGCCAAACTTCAAAACAATCGCCTCTGTCATGATCAACAACGTGCCATCGGCTGCATTTAGCATGTCACTGCTCCCGCCAATGGGGCAAAGTAACGCAGAACTGCGCGATGCACTGAAGAAATTGTCTGCAGCGAAGTATGGTCGCCCTCGCGCTGAAGCGGAACGTGATCTGTTTGCGCGACTTGGTGCAGGCGATGCGGCAAAGAAATTAAAGATGGATCAGCTGAAAAAAGCACAGCAAGATCGCATTGCAGCTATGCAAAGCGCGAATCCAAACGGTCCTGCACGTACTAGTATGCCACCGGGCACGCCTGCGACACCCGGTGTACCTGCCACTGGCGGATCATCGTTCCTAGACGAATGGCTTGCGAAGCGCCAGCAAATTACCGCTCAGTCACCAGGTGGGCAAACGCCTGTGCGACCTGCGGCTGCACCGGCGCCGTACTCAGCGCCAGTAGCAACGCCTGCGCCCGCGCCTCAGCCTGCACAACAAGCACAACCGGCACCGGACGTACAGGAAGCGGAAGTAGTTCCTACACCGCCTACAACCGATCCAGAACACCTCCACATACGCGAACCTGGTGCGAACCAACCTGACGAAGTACATATCAAGCTACGTTAATGTATAGCGTGTAAGGGATGCGGTGATATGATCGCCCCCCTGTCCAATAAAAAAACCTCCATAGCGGAGGTTTTTTATATGAGCTGTGTTTGTTATGAACTCTTGCCTGTTACAAGTGCACGAACGTAGTCATACAAGACACCGATGATCCATCCTACGATGAAGGCGCCGATAGTCTCAAAGCCTGACAGAACGTAGCCAAAGTGTTTCGCGACCAGATAGACTGCGAGCACTAATACAAAGGCGACGACTGCACCTGATAGGATCGCGTTTGGACGCGCAATGGTGCCACCAACCACTTCACTGGTCTTCTCGACAGCAGGGGAGTGGATCAGCTTGCTGAATGCACGCTGGGTTGGAGGTAATTCAGCTTGCACATGTGCCATGCGCTTATTGAAGCTAGCTTTGCCTTCTTTTTTGCTGATACCGCCGCGGCGGCGAGCAACGACAGGGCCTTCGTTCGGCTTGTGCGCTTTCTCGGCGCTGCCTTTTTCGACACTAATTGCATTTTCGAGCGCTTCGACGCGGGCGCGTTCAACGGCTTTTTCGCCGTTCTCGACACCGCGTTCAGCGTTCTGCTTCAGCTCTTCGCCGAGGGCTTCATACTTCTCTGGAGATACCTTTGGTGTCTCGATGTTGTTCTCTGGACCTTGGGGTTGTTGTTCAGGGCTACTCATAGTTATTTCCTTAAATTGTTCCTGCGTTTAGATCGCGACGGATTAAACGAACTTCTTTACCGAGTTGTTTAGAGCGAAGGTAGAAGTAGGTAACAACGGCCAGGACAACACCTGCGAAGATCATGTTTTCGCGTGGACCGGTGTGTGGCAATTCGGTTGTAACTTGTTCGATCACCTTAGGTGGCGCACAGACAACGGGGATTGTGACACCGTTTCCGTTACCGTAGACGTTATCCATCAAACAGTTGTATGAATCAGGACTACTAGTACCAGTTGGTGTTGCGGGGATCGTTGCGAGCATCTGTACCGAGAAGGTGCGCGATTGTTTTTCGCCTGCCTTTAGGTTGACGTCAGGCCACGATAATATTTTCTTTGTCTGGTCGAAGCTTCCGCCACCATTGTCTATGAGTGTTGAATACTCAAGTACATCGGTGAGATCATCTTTAATTTCGGTGACTTTTGCGGTCCCACCCTTGTTTTGTAGGTTCAAGGTGAAGGTGATCTTGTCACTTGCTTGTGCTGCGACACTACTAGCTGATACTTTTCCTTGTGAAACGTTCACTGCGGTTTTTGAGAGCAGGACATTCGCAGGTGGTGTCACAACTGGTGGTGTTGGCTTTGGCGGCTTTGGTGGTGTTGGGACTGGTGGGATGATCTTGGTGACCAAGTTTCCACATGCCTGCATGATAGCGAACCAACCGACGCGGTCCGAGTGACCGATCCAACCGTAAATAGTTGCATTCGGTCCATTCGTCAGTTCGAGTGGGCGACTGTAGACGGTGGTTACTTTTTTGAAGTTTTCATCGAGAATAGCAGTTGGCTTTTCGCCGCTTGACTCAGGGTGAATCGCGGTGTGGCCCCATGAACGGTTCTTTTCACCGGTTGTGAAAGATCCGTAGTTGGCATTTTTGATTTCTTCGCGGCTGATACCCATATAGTTCATGATGTCCTTTAGGTGATCATCATTCTTGTCGTATGGTTTCAAGAAGTTATAGATTGAACGGTCCGATCCAAGGCCAAGTCCACCTGGGACAAGGTCGTTAGAACTCGCTGCGTTTGCTGATTCTGGCGGCTGGAACACGACGAGCGATTGCACCACAAGTGCAAGGGCAATAAATACTAACCCAACCCTACGAGTTGTTTCTTCTTTTCTGAGACGCCGGGCATAAAAGCCAAGCTGCCCGACCAATGCGGGGCTGAAAGACAAGTTCGATACTATTTTTCTAAACATTTTTTTATTCTCGATTTTTTATTTTAGTTATTGTTACTATAACCTCTTGTACATCACATTAGCATAAGAATTGTGTTCAGTGCAATACCCTTCTATATATAATGTATGGGACTTGAGTGAACACATCTTTTCGGGTATAATAGTTGTAGTCAAACGACCAGGAAACGGCCGAAAAATTATCCGACGACAGTCAGAAAATAGGGGAGTAGAGGTTTACTAATAATGGTTCAGCAAAAAACAGACAAAGCGTATGATGGTTCACAAATTCAGGTCCTTGAGGGACTTGAGCCAGTTCGTAAGCGACCGGGTATGTACATCGGAAGTACCGGCTTCGATGGGGTACACCACCTTATCAAGGAAATTGCCGATAACTCAATCGACGAAGCAATCGCAGGCTACGCGACAAAGGTAGAAGTTGTCATTCTCGCAGATGGCGGCATGAAGATCTCTGACGATGGCCGCGGTATTCCAATCGACAAGCACCCAAAGACAGGACTCAGTAGCCTCGAGACAGTTCTTACTGTCCTGCACGCCGGTGGTAAGTTCGGTGGCGGTGGCTACAAGGTATCATCTGGACTCCACGGTGTGGGTTCATCTGTGGTGAACGCCCTCTCGACAACTCTGATCGCCGAAGTCGTCCAGGCTGGCCAACTGTACAGTATTGAATTCGAACGTGGTGCAACAAAGGTTCCATTCAAAAAAGTTGGCAAGACTGACCGCAAAAACGGTACGAGCATTACATTCTATCCAGACCCAACTATTTTCAAAGAAACCGTCGAATTTAGCTACGAATGGGTTGTTGATTACATTCGCCACCAAGCATATTTAACAAAGGGTATATATGTATCAGTTGTTGATGAACGAACTGGCAAGCGTGCAGCCTTCTACTTTGAAGGCGGTATCCAAAGCTACGTTAAACACTTGAACATCGGTAAAGACGTTACAACCGACAACGTTTTCTACGTCGAAAAGCTCGTTGAAGACACGATGGTTGAAATCGCCGTACAATACAACGAAACGTACGTTGAATTGGTCAAACCATTTGCTAACAACGTCCTGACACCTGATGGTGGAACACACATTATCGGATTCCGCTCTGCATTAACGCGCGTTATTAACGAATACGCTCGAAAAAGCAGCCTCCTCAAGGAAAAAGAAGACAACCTGACGGGTGATGACATCCGCGAAGGGTTAACTGCAATTATCCTTGTGAAGATGCCGGACCCTCAATTCGAAGGTCAGACCAAGAACAAGCTGGGTAACCCAGAAGTTCGTCGTTACGTCGAACAAGTAATGAACGAGTACTTCTCGTACTACCTCGACGAGAACCCAAATATCGCAAAGAAGATCGTTGGTAAGGCACTGCTCGCTGCTCGCGCACGTAAAGCTGCCCGTGCAGCTCGCGACAACGTGATCCGTAAGGGTGCACTCGATGGCATGAGCTTGCCAGGTAAGCTCGCTGACTGTTCTAGCAAAGATCCGAAAGAGTCTGAGATCTACATCGTAGAGGGTGACTCGGCTGGTGGATCTGCAAAATCAGGTCGCGACAGCAAAACTCAAGCAATCCTGCCGCTGCGTGGTAAGGTTTTGAACGTCGAGCGTGCTCGTCTTGACCGTATGCTTGGTAACAACGAAATCGTGAACCTTATTAAGGCGCTTGGTGTTGGTATTAGCGACCAGTTCGACATTAACGGACTTCGTTACCACCGCATCGTGATCATGACCGATGCCGACGTCGACGGAAGCCACATCGCGACACTTCTGCTGACATTCCTCTTCCGTTACATGCGCGAAGTGATTGATGGCGGCTATGTATATCTCGCGAAACCACCGTTGTTCTTATTACGACAGGGTACAAAAAAGACCTACGCGTACAGTGATGAAGAGCGTGATGAACTGCTCGCAAGCATGATTGAAGAGCGCCGTGCAAAGGGTATCAACATCGATCCTGATGCCGAAATCAACAAGCGTGCCGGTGTGACATTATTACAACGTTACAAGGGTCTGGGTGAGATGGACGCGGAACAACTGTGGGACACAACGATGAACCCAGAGAACCGTGTGCTGATTCAAGTGCGCGTTGAAGATGCCGAGAAGAGTGATGCAATTTTTACAAAGTTAATGGGCGACCAAGTTGACCTTCGTAAGAGCTTTATCCAAAGCCGCGCGAAGTCACTTAATATGGCCGATTTGGATGTTTAATCATGGATGATGAAGTAATCAACACAAACGACGAACCAATCGAAGACAACGCGTTCATCGATGGTGAAAATATAGTAACTGAAGCAGGCGAGTATATCGCCCCGATACAGACGCACTCCCGTAGTGTCGAGAACCTGACTGTCGAAAACGTCATGGAAGACAGCTTCCTGAAGTATTCAATGAGCGTGATCGTTGAACGCGCACTTCCAGACGTCCGTGACGGACTGAAGCCTGTACACCGCCGCATCCTGTACTCGATGGGTGAACAGAACCTGCGACCAGGTGGCCGTTTCCTAAAGAGCGCCCGTATCGTCGGTGACGTCATGGGTAAGTACCACCCACACGGTGATTCATCTATCTACATGGCGATGGTGCGTTTAGCCCAAGACTGGGTCATGCGCTATCCACTCGTGAACGGACAGGGGAACTTCGGTTCAATGGACGGCGATCCACCGGCTGCGAACCGTTACACTGAGGCTCGCCTTGGTCGTGCCGGTAACGAACTGCTCGATGATCTTGATAAGGATACTGTTGAATTCCGCGACAACTACGATGGTTCCGAGCAAGAACCAACGGTGTTGCCTGCGCGTCTACCAAACCTGCTTCTAAATGGACAGATCGGTATTGCTGTAGGAATGGCAACATCTATTCCTCCACACAACCTAGGTGAACTTGTTGATGGAACGATCCACTTGATTGATAACCCAGAATCAACAATTGACGACCTTCTACAGTTCGTAAAGGGTCCTGACTTTCCAACCGGAGCCATCGTCTACGGCGGCGCTCCAATGCGCCAAGCGTACCAGACTGGTCGTGGAAGTGTTGTAATTCGTGCAGTCACTAACATCGAAGAGACCAAAAAAGGTCGAAGCCAAATCGTCATTACAGAGATGCCTTATGGTGTAAATAAAGCAACACTTATTGAAAAGATTGCTGAACTACATAAAGACAAGAAGATTGTCATTTCTGACCTTCGCGATGAAAGCGCCCGCGGTAAAGTTCGCGTCGTGATTGAACTGCGCAAGGACTCATACCCAAAGAAGATTTTGAACCAACTATTCAAGATGACTGCAATGCAGACAGCGTTCCACTTCAACATGGTGGCACTCGTCGAAGGTATTCAGCCACGTATCCTTAGTTTGCTTGAGATCCTCCAAGAATTCGTCAAGCACCGTCAGATTGTTATCCGACGCCGTACTGAATTTGAACTGAAGGCAGCCAAAGCTCGTGCTCATATCTTGGAAGGCTACAAGATTGCCCTCGATCACATCGATGAGGTGATCAAGCTCATCCGTGCCAGCAAAACCAGCGAAGAGGCGCAACGTGGATTGATGGAGAAGTTCAAACTCTCTGAAATCCAGGCTCAAGCAATCCTTGCGATGCAACTTCGCCGCCTGACAGGCCTCGAACGCGACAAGATCGAAGAAGAATTGGCGCAACTCTTGCTACTGATTGCAGAACTGGAACGCATTCTTGGTGACGAGAACGAAATCCTGCGCATCATTAAGGAAGAGCTCCTCGAAATGAAAGAAAAGTTTGGCGACGACCGTCGTTCACAGATCATTAACCACGAACTTGGTAAGTTTAGTGACGAAGAGTTGATTCCTGAAGAAGATTCAGTAATCCTGCTTACGACCGAAAACTACATCAAGCGTACGCTCGTCAGTGAATACCGTCGCCAACACCGCGGTGGTAAGGGCAAGCGAGGTATGACAACCAAGGAAGAGGACGTGATCGACCAGCTGATTCCAGCTTCGACACACGACTACCTCCTGTTCTTCACGAACAAGGGTCGTATCTTCCGTCTCAAGGCATATGAAGTCCCAGCCGCTTCATTGGCTGCAAAGGGTGTTGCTGCAGTAAACCTACTTGCACTACAACCTGAAGAGAAAATTACATCAATCATCCGTCACGAGAAAGACTCGAAAGACGATGGCTTCCTATTCATGGCGACCGTAAAGGGAACTGTAAAGAAGACTCCATTCAAGGATTACGCAAACATTCGTACAAACGGTTTGATTGCGATCAAGCTCGATGACGGTGATGAACTGCGTTGGATCAAGAAGACGACAGGTGAGAATGATGTAATCATCTCAACATCTGCTGGTCAGGCGATCCGATTCGGCGAAGCAGATGCTCGTCCAATGGGACGCGCTGCCCGTGGTGTTCGTGGAGTCCGCTTGCGACCGAACGATAACGTCGTCGGTATGGACATCGTTGCAAACAACGAAGGTAACCTCCTCGTTATTAGCGAACTTGGCTTCGGTAAGGTCACCAAGGCGTCGAACTTCCCATCACACAAGCGTGGTGGTGTTGGTATCAAGGCGGCGATCGTGACAGCAAAGACCGGTCCAATCGTAGCAGTCCGCTCATTAGAAGCTGATACAGCCGAGATCCTCCTTATATCTAATAAGGGACAAGCGATCCGCGTTGGTATCAAGGATGTTCCAGTCCTGGGACGCACAACACAGGGTGTCCGCATCATGCGCACCGCTGAATCAGATAAGGTTGCCTCATTCGGCTTTGTTCCTGAACAAGCTGTTGAAGAAGCCGACGAGCCTGATGAAGTGAAGGCTGCATAGTGCAGCTTTCACCGTACATTCTTGCGGCAGTCGTATCGTGGTTGGTTGCACAGGGATTAAAGTACATCTTCGCGAGTATCAAGGGGCGTAAGTTCCACTCGCTGCGTCAGCTATATCTATCAGGCAGTATGCCGAGTGCGCACAGCGCCTCGGTCATTGCACTGCTGGTCGTCATCGGATTTAAAGATGGTGCGAACTCTGGACTGTTCGGACTGGCACTCTTGTTTGCAGCTGTTGTTATGTATGACGCCGTTATGGTGCGTCGTTCATCAGGTGAACAGGGAAGGGCACTCAGCCAATTATTCACCGATTTGAAGCGCACGTCTTCACTGCCATTCCGCGTTGCTAAGGGGCACACACCCCTCGAAGTTATCGGTGGAACAGTGGTGGGACTTGCTGTCGGATATGTAGTCTATTTTGCAACGCTCGGCTAAGTCGCAAAATAAGTTATAAAAGTTCGATTTTATTATTGACGCGTTAACAGATATGAGTTAAGCTATTTAGAGTCTGGTTGCACAAGTAACCCAATTGCCAACGTGGAGTTGCGCTAAAAGAAGACGAGATCTTTGACAATTTAGTAGTGCAAATCAAGTGACTATCGTGATTTATTACGAGTAGTCACAAAACGTCAAGTTTATGTTTGAGTCTATATGTCTGAAAATAGGACATTTTTATGGAGAGTTTGATCCTGGCTCA